>OCSH01000996.1_pt1 | contig 23811 bp, 20 predicted proteins | sample 1538371 | NCBI WGS metagenome assembly OCSH01 (sample SAMN04571687, study PRJEB22368) | human gut metagenome | biome: human gut; material: stool | host: Homo sapiens | place: Luxembourg | collected 2012-06-01 | reverse complement strand
ATCAGGCACTGGGGAAAGAAACGATTGATCTGTACAACACTTCCGATACCAGAGGCAACAGCCCATCTTACGGCACCAATTACCAGAAGGTCGGGCATGACCTGGCTTCGGTGGACGAACTGGCTGTGTTGGATGGCGGAAAGTGCATTTTGCAGCTGCGAGGTGTCAGACCGTTCAAGTCAGATAAATACGATCTGACCCAGCATCCGAACTACAAGCTCACTGCCGGTGCTGATAAGAAAAATACGTTCAGCATCGAGGAGTTTCTCGACCACCGGCTGAAGCTCAAGCCCGGTGATAAGTATGAAGTGGTTGACGCAGATCATGCCAAGTAAGTTTGTTCCGGTAACGAAGATGTCATGGGTGTACGGCTGACAACAGAATAAGAAGGGGCGGCGAGCTGCCGCCTCTTTACATAGCCAGGTTTCTGATAGGGATTGGAGACCTGGCTATATGTTTGCCCATTTGCAGGTGCACATGCAGATGGAAAATCACTATTCATTCGCCCACAAGGGCGCAGCGTACAAGGAGGTACACATTTATGGCATTTTTCAACAGCGCAGTAACCGTTCTTCAGACCCTCGTCATCGCACTGGGTGCCGGTCTCGGTATCTGGGGAGCAATCAACCTGCTGGAGGGCTACGGCAACGACAACCGTGCGATGCGTTCCTGACTGAAAAGGTCAGGCACAAGTTGAAGGACTAAAGAAGTCCAGAATCTTGGAGAACTGATATTTCGATGGATGAAATGAGGGAGTAACGCCCCGAAGCGTCCGCACTGATACTCCGACTGGCATAGGCGCGCAACCGCCGATTGTCAGAAGCTCGGTGAAGTCGGCAGAAAGATGTCGTAGTTCTGGCCGCAAGGTCAGAGCCGAAAGCTGTCCAGAGGTGGACGGTGCATCGGATATGCCGGGTGTCAGCCGCCCATGGTTAGTATGTATGGAAATACTGACGAACTTCTGAATGTACAAGTCTAAACGTTGATACCATCGAAATGGTGGTACTCCTTATATGGAGGTATTCGTGGATGAGTAAGAATGGTTGTTATGAAAGTCCATGTGCCGTTACAGGCGGCACGATTCGGAAAGAATTGAATACAGGCTTAGAGGAAGAACCTAAAGGTGGCCCATGATAGAAATATCGGAACGCAGGAAGCTGAAAACATTTAGCCTGTTGCAAGGCTGTGAGATGGTGGATGGGAATACCTTCGTGAGAGGGCAATAACCATTCTTTGTTTCAGTGAAAGTAGTGGCGTAGTACCTGTGAAACCGTGAAAAAGTAAGCGGTGGAGGGAAGGCCACAAGTCGAATTCAGTGAAAGTAACATCAAGATACAACAAACACAGCTTCGAGTAAGACTAAGAAAATCCAACCCGAAAGGAGAGGATGCCTGTGTTGACTTCGGAGCGGCGAGAAAAGAAGCAAGGAAAAATCCGAAATTCGGAATACTACGGCATGGAATCCATCTTTGATACGTTGTATGCGGAAAGCAGGAATGGCAAAACATTCAATCACCTCATGGCAATCATTGAGAGTGAAGAAAACATTAAACTGGCATACCGAACTATCAAAAGGAACCATGGAAGTAAAACGCCGGGTGTAGATAAGAAGACAATACGAAATCTCGCAAAATTAAACGAGGATGAGTATGTCCGCCTTGTAAAGAAGAAATTCAGTAATTACCATCCTCGCCCAGTAAGGCGTGAGGAAATACCAAAGGATAATGGGAAAACCAGACCACTGGGGATTCCGGCAATCTCAGACCGTATCGTGCAGCAATGTATATTGCAAGTCATGGAGCCAATCTGCGAAGCGAAGTTCAGTGAAAATTCTAACGGATTTCGCCCAAATCGCTCCGCCGAAACTGCCATTGCACAGTGTTGCAGGTTGATTCAGGTACAACACCTGTACCATGTAGTAGACCTTGACATTAAAGGCTTCTTCGACAATATCAATCACACAAAGCTGATACGGCAAATATGGTCACTTGGTATTCGGGATAAGAAACTGCTGTGCATTATAAAACAGATGCTAAAAGCCCCTGTTATCCTGCCAAATGGTGAAAAGATTTACCCAACCAAGGGTACGCCGCAGGGCGGAATTCTTTCTCCACTGCTGGCTAATATCGTGTTGAACGAACTGGACTGGTGGATTGCATCCCAGTGGGAGAATATGCCGACCAGAACGGAATTCACGATACGGCAGAATCGTGCAGGTGCAGAAATAAAAAGCCATGTCTACCGGGCATTGCGGCGCAGTAATCTGAAAGAAATGCACTCGGTTCGGTATGCGGACGATTTCAAGATTTTTTGCTCATCCCATACGGATGCAGTAAAGGCATATCATGCAACAGCCAAATGGTTAAAAGACCGATTGGGACTGGATATCAGCCCGGAAAAGTCGAGAATTGTCAATCTGAAACGGCAGTATTCAGAATTCCTTGGTTTTAAACTGAAAGTGCAAAAGCGCAGCAACAAGTACGTTGTAAAATCGCATATGTGCGATAAAGCGTACAAGAAAGTTCAAAAGAAGCTCACAGAAGAAGTGAAAAAGCTGGAACACTCGGCAGATGATAAGGCTCAGTTCATGCAGCTGATGACCTACAATGCTGTGGTGGCAGGAATACACCAGTATTACTGCATTGCAACGGCTGCTTCTGAGGACTTTGGAAAGCTGGCTTATGGGGTCAAAAAGCAGATGCACAATCGTCTGCGGAATGACCTGACACGCAAAGGCGAACTGAAAAAAGGCTATATCAAAGAAAAGTATGGAAAAAGCAGTCAACTGCGATTTCTGCATGGACGGCCAGTAGTTCCTATTGGATATGTTCAGAGCAGAAATGCCCAGCACAAAAGGAAGTCGGTCAACAAGTATACGCCAGAAGGTCGGGAACTGATTCACAAGAATCTGAACATCGACACTAAGACGATGCTTTGGCTGATGCGAAATCCTGTGCAGGGCAGGTCGATAGAATACGCAGATAATCGAATTTCTCTGTATGCAGCGCAGCATGGAAAATGTGCAGTGACGGGTTCAATCATGGAAGCCCATGATATCCACTGCCACCACAAGAGGCCTGCTGCGAAGGGCGGCACAGATGAATACGGAAACCTCGTTCTTATATCGGCTCCCGTCCACAAACTTATCCATGCTTCTGACATGGCTACCATAAAGTTTTACCTGAACCTTCTCAATCTCGATAGTACGCAAATTTTAAAGCTGAATAAGTTTCGTGAGATGGCAGAAATGCCTTTGATTGATTAAAAATCTTTTCTTGTTCAAGCTACGAAGTGTGTAAGTTGTATTGCAAGCCCTGTGCAACTGAATTCGATGGAACGCCGTGTGCGGTGAAAGCTGCACGCACGGTGTGGAGCCGGGGAAAAGTTGGAGATCATATCAAAGACTTACCTATGGCTATCTGGTGCCAAGTCTCAGGGCATGAAGCAGCTGATGGCTGGCGGCGGCGTGGCATTGATCGGCACGACTCTGGTGCCGCTGCTTTCCGGTTTGTTCGGTTAAGCAAAAGCTGTCGGAGCGAGGATTCCGACCGGGCGGCGAAAGCTGCCTGTTACATAGTCAGGTGCAGGCAATATCCGCAGCTGGCTATTTTCTGCGCTCTCCGGCAGGTGCACATGTTGGAAGTATGACGCAGAACCGCAGTTTAGAATCGCAGCGGCTGAGAGGCCGAACAAATTACAGGAGGACAAATCTATGGCGTTTCTTACTACAACTGCATCGGCACTGTCTCTTTTCTCGCAGCTGTTCATGCTTCTGTCCCGGATGGCGAAGCTGTTCGGCGTGTTTGCGTAAGGAAGGAGGCGGCTCATGCAGAGTATCCTTGAACAGATCACAGATTGGCTCAAGAGCATGATCATCAGCGGCATCATGGGAAATCTTTCAGGGATGTTTGATTCGGTCAACCAGCAGGTTGGACAGATCGCAGGCGATGTGGGAACCACACCTGCGAACTTTTCACCTGCGGTCTTTTCTATGATCCGCAACATCTCAGAATCCGTGATCCTGCCCATTGCAGGAATGGTGCTGACATTCATCGCCTGTTATGAGCTGATCCAGATGCTCATCGAGCATAACAATCTGGCAAATTTCGAGACATGGACATTTTTCAAATGGGTATTTAAGACCTTTCTGGCAGTGACCCTGATCTCGAACACATTCAATATCACGATGGCTGTCTTTGATGTGGCGCAGCAAGTGATTTCCCGAAGCGGCGGTCTGATTTCCGGCAGTACGTCCGTCAGCGATGCGACCCTGACAGCGATGCAGGCCACACTGGAAGGCATGGACTTGGGACCGCTGCTGGGACTGTATTTGCAGACATTTGTGGTTCAGGTCACGATGCTGGCATTGTCGGCTATTATCTTTGTTATCGTGTATGGCCGAATGGTGGAAATATATCTCATGGTAAGCCTTGCGCCGATTCCGTTCGCAACCTTTGGAAACCATGAGCAGAGCCACACCGGTCAAAACTATCTGCGTTCCCTGTTTGCACTGGGATTCCAGGGCTTTCTTATCATGATCTGTGTAGGCATCTATGCAGTTTTGATTCAGAACCTGTCCTTTTCGGATAACATCATCAGCAGCATTTGGGGCGTTTTGGGCTATACGGTCTTGCTGGCATTTACCCTCTTTAAGACGGGAAGCCTTGCGAAATCTGTGTTTGCAGCGCATTAAGAGAGGAGGAAAGATTCATGGCATCTTATATTTCTGTGCCGCGTGACCTTTCAAAGGTCAAAACCAAGGTCTTTATGAACCTGACCAAACGGCAGATTCTCTGCTTCGGAGCCGGTGCGCTGATTGGCATTCCGGTTTTCTTTTTGCTCAAATCCAGCGGGAATCTGAGCCTTGCTGCTCTTGGCATGATGGCAGTGATGCTGCCGCTTTTCTTTCTTGCCATGTACGAGAAAGACGGTCAGCCGCTGGAAGTGGTGGCAAAGCACTTCTATGAGGCGAAGTTCAAGCGAACGAAAACGCGGCCTTACAAAACAAAAAATTACTATGCACTGCTGGTTCAGCAGGCAGATGTAGAAATGGAGGTAAATCGCATTGTTCAAAATTCTCGAAAAGCTGACAGCGAAGAATAAAAAGCAGGATGACATCCGAATGCCATCTCATCTTTCAGCCGCAGAGCAGAAACAGGTGCAGACAGCGATTGACCGTGCAAGGGGTGACCGAACGGTTCCGCATTCGGCACAGGAGAGCATTCCCTTTCAGCGAATGTTCCCGGATGGTATCTGCCGTGTGACGGACAATTATTATACCAAAACCATTCAGTTTCAAGATATCAATTATCAGCTGGCACAACAGGAAGATCAGACGGCTATCTTTGAGGAATGGTGCAGCTTCCTGAACTTCTTTGATTCCAGCATCCGCTTTGAGCTTTCCTTTATGAATATGGCTACGGATGCCTCGAATTTTGAGAAGATGGTGCGTATCCCGTATCAGAAGGATCATTTCAATCCGGTGCGCACGGAATACAGCACCATGCTGCGCCGTCAGCTTGCCCAGGGCAACAATGGCCTGACCAAGACGAAGTACCTGACGTTTGGCATTGAGGCGGAATCTATGAAGCAGGCAAAGCCGAGGCTTATTCATATCGAGATCGACCTGATGAACAACTTCAAACGCTTGGGTGTTCGGGCAAAACTGCTGAATGGTAAGGAACGGCTTCATCTGATGCACGATATGTTCCACATGGGCGACCATGACCGATTCAATTTCGATTGGAAGTGGCTGCCGGAGAGTGGGCTGTCGGTAAAGGACTTTATTGCACCGACCGGTTTTGCATTTCCGAAAAACCGTATTTTTCAGATGGGTGGGATGTATGGTTCCATGTCCTATCTCCAGATCACGGCTTCTGACCTGTCGGATCAGCTGCTGAAGGACTTTCTGGATATGGAATCCAGCCAGATCGTGACTATGCACATTCAGTCGGTAGATCAGAATAAAGCAATCAAATCCATCAAGCACACCATTACGGAGCTGGATCGTTCCAAGATTGAGGAACAGAAGAAAGCTGTCCGTTCCGGATACGATATGGACATCATTCCGTCCGATTTGGCAACTTACGGTAAGGACGCAAAGGCACTGCTGAAGGAATTGCAGAGCCAGAATGAGCGTATGTTCCTGCTGACCTTTCTGGTGATGAATACCGGCGAGACGGAGCAGGAGCTGGAGACCAACGTGTTCCAGGCTTCCAGCATCGCGCAGAAATACAACTGCAACCTGCGCCGTCTGGACTTTCAGCAGGAGCAGGGGCTGATGAGCTGCCTGCCGCTGGCACAGAACCTGATTGAGATTCAGCGCAGCATGACTACCAGCAGTACGGCGATTTTCGTGCCGTTTACCACCCAGGAACTGTTTCAGACTGGGAAAGAGGCTCTGTATTATGGGCTGAATGCGCTGTCCAACAACCTGATTATGGTTGACCGGAAAAAGCTCAAGAACCCCAACGGGCTGATTCTTGGCACTCCCGGTTCCGGTAAGTCCTTCTCGGCAAAGCGTGAAATCGCCAATGCGTTCCTGGTGACGGATGATGATGTAATCGTGTGCGATCCCGAAGCCGAATACACGGCTCTGGTGCAGAAATTTGAGGGGCAGGTCATTAAAATCAGCCCTTCCAGCACGCAGTATATCAACCCGATGGACATCAACGCGAACTATTCGGAAGAGGATAATCCGATTGCCCTGAAAGCAGATTTTATCCTGTCCCTGTGTGAGTTAATCGTGGGTGGCAAGGAAGGCTTGCAGCCGGTAGAAAAGACGGTCATCGACCGTTGTGTTCATCAGATTTACCAGACCTATTTTGAGAACCCGGTGCCGGAGAATATGCCGGTATTGCAGGACTTGTACGAGGCTCTGCTCCGGCAGGATGAAAAGGAAGCACACCATGTGGCAACAGCACTGGAAATCTATGTGACCGGTTCTCTGAACCTGTTTAACCACCGCACCAATGTAGATATCAATAACCGGCTGGTCTGCTATGACATCAAGGAGCTGGGCAAGCAGCTGAAAAAGATCGGGATGCTGGTGGTGCAGGATCAGGTCTGGGGGCGTGTGACTGCCAACCGTAACGCAGGTAAAGCCACCCGCTACTATATGGACGAGTTCCATCTGCTTTTGAAAGAAGAGCAGACAGCAGCCTACAGCGTGGAAATCTGGAAGCGATTTCGTAAATGGGGCGGTATTCCCACCGGCATCACCCAGAACGTCAAAGATCTGCTTTCTTCTCGCGAAGTGACGAACATTTTTGAGAACAGCGACTTCATTTATATGCTGAATCAGGCAGCCGGTGACCGTCAGATACTGGCGGATCAGCTGAACATCAGCCCGCACCAGCTGTCCTATGTGACCCATTCCGGTGAAGGCGAAGGACTGCTGTTCTACGGGAATGTGATTTTGCCGTTCGTTGATCGCTTCCCGACCGATCTGGAATTGTACCGGATAATGACGACAAAATTAACCGAAGTGCAGGAAGCAAAGGAGGCGTAAGCGATGGCTGGCAAGAAAAATTCGAATCTCGGAGACAAGCTGCGGCAGGAGCGCGAGGGTGCGGAGAACACCCTCCGCGATTCCAGAAGCAAAGCCGTAGGTAGCAGTACGGGAGACAGCGGCAAGAAAAAAGCGGAACACCGAAGGCAGATTCGCCATGAGGCCGATCTTGCCAAGATGCGCAGCAAGAAGCTGAAATCGGAGCAGGAAGTAAAAGCGAAGAAGAATGCAGTCGCTTCCGGAAAAAAAGATGGAAAGCCAAAGAAGCCGGGGAATCTTGCGGCAGATGTACTTTCAGCCAAAGCACATCAGAGTGTGCGTAATGCCGACCGGGATAATAATTCTGGTGTGGAGGCAGCGCATTTCACCGAAGGTTCAGCGGAAGGTGCAGCCCGCGCCGGTTCCAGGTTCCAATATGGCCGAAAGCTGCGGCAGTACAAAAAGCTGGAGCGGTTAGAGAAAAAGGCAGATAGAGATGCTGTAGATTCCATCTTTGCAGAACGCATGAAGTCTGATCCGCAGGCTGGCTCGAATTTCTTTTCCAGATGGCGGCAGAAGCAGGCCATCAAAAAAGAGTATGCCGCTGCGAAGGCAGGTGCGGCCGCTGCGGAGAACACAGCAGCTGGCACAGCTAAAGCTGCACATGGTACTGCCAGCATGACGGAAAAGGCGTTTCAGTTTGTGCAGAGCCACTCGCATATCATCATCGGTATTGCAGCCGTGGGACTGCTTGTTTTGGTGATTGCCGGGTCGGTTTCGTCCTGCTCTGTCTTGATCAATGGCGGCGGCAATGTGGTGCTGGGGACTTCCTACACGGCAGAGGATGAAGACTTGAAAGGCGTGGAGACGGATTATACCAAGCTGGAAGATAAGCTTCGCAAAAAAATCGACCGCATTGAAACTGACCATCCGGGCTATGACGAGTATCGCTACAATCTGGCAGAGATCGGTCACAACCCCTATGAGTTGGCATCTCTGCTGACCGTAGAATTTGAAAACTATACGAGAAGCCAGGTGCAGGCGCGGCTCCAGAGTATTTTTGAAGCGCAGTATGAGCTGAAGTTGGAGGAAAAGGTGGAAATCCGGACAAGGAAAGAAACCCGTGTGGGCTATCGCTACAATCCAATCACCGGAACCGGACACACCTACACTTATCAGGTAACGGTACAGTATGAGTATAAAATCCTCAATGTAACGCTGCTCAACCGGGGTGTGGACTATGTTGCCAGAAATTCCGGCCTTACAGATGACCAGCTGCAACGCTACGAAGTCACATTGGAGTGCCGGGGCAATCGGGATGATCTGTTTGCAGGCATCGCCTTTGCAACGCCGGACGGCGCGGGTTCCAGCGGAGAATACCAGGATTACGACATTCCGGGCGAAGCTCTGACGGATGAAAAATTCCGAAAGATGATTACCGAAGCAGAAAAATATCTCGGTTATCCCTATGTCTGGGGCGGCAGTTCACCGAGCACCAGTTTTGACTGTTCCGGTTTTGTCAGCTGGGTTATCAACCACTGCGGAAATGGATGGAATGTAGGCAGGCAGACGGCCAACGGGCTGATGGGAAAATGCGACATTATCCCGAAGAGTGAGGCAAAGCCCGGAGACCTGATTTTCTTCCAGAAAACCTACAACACCAGCGGAGCGTCCCATGTGGGCATTTATGTTGGCAACGGGATGATGATCCACTGCGGCAACCCAATTTCCTATGCTTCCATTGAGACGAACTACTGGCGGCAGCATTACTACTGTATGGGAAGAATTCGATAAAAAACAGGGCGGTTATTCGTCCAGAAAGGACACAACATGAGTTTGAAACTTGAAAAGATCGCTGCGGAGCGTGAGAAAGCCCGCAGGAAACGCGATGAGTGGGAGGAACGCAGAAAGGAATGGGACAGAAAATACCACGAGCAGGAAAACAGCGAAATCTGTGAAATGGTACATGCCCAGAGCCTGACCCCGGAACAGCTGGCAGTCATCATTCAGATGGCGCAGGCTGCGGTTCCCAACCCGGAGAACCTGAAACTGGATGAGAAAGAAACGGAGGATATGGAATGAAAAAGATGATGGCAATGCTGCTTGCCAGCGTGATGGCGGCAGGAACCTTTACGACCACAGCATTTGCCTATACGGGCAATGATGTGCAGAAGAACACATCTGCCAGTACCGCTGCGCAGGAGACGGATGCAGCGGAAAGCGCAAATGCAGGGAAAACGGACAATACCGACAGCATCGAAATCGACCCGGACATGCAGGTGCTGCCGGATGGCTATGAAGTCTCTACGGATGCGGATGGGAACCTGATCGTTACGGTGGGCGGCAAAGAATACAACATCGGCAGCGAAAAGTCCCCAAAGCAGACAGGCACGGTGGTGCCGGGTATCACCAGCCTGCATTTCCGTTCCGGTCCAGGCATGGATCAGGAGATTATCGGGTATCTGCATTCCGGCGATACGGTGGAGATTGTCGAAAAATGCGGTGACTGGTATAAGGTGAACTTCAATGGCAAAACCGGGTATGCACATGGAAAGTACCTGAATGTCACGGATTCCACAAAAGACAGCAGCATGTTCAGTGAAGATGCTCTGAAGCTGTTTCTGGATCTGATGCAGAGCGGAATGTCATCCGAGGATGAGACGGAATCCAGTACAGCTTTGACTCCGGAAGGAAATATGACGCTGGTGGACGATATCGGTGAAGAAGATAAATCCAGCCAGCAGTTCATCACGCTGGTGACAAAGGCGGGAAACACTTTCTATCTGATTATCGACCGCGATAAGGACGGCAACCAGAATGTGCATTTCCTGAACATGGTGGATGAGGCCGATCTGCTTGCGCTGATGGATGAAGAGGAAGCTGCCAAGTATCAGGAGAAGGAACCGGCAGTCACGGAGCCTGCGGAAACCGAAAAACCGCAGGAGACGGAGCCTGCACCGGAAGAGCAGAAAACAGAGAGCGAGCAGAAGAAAGCGTCTCCGCTTCCGATGATTATGCTGCTTCTGTTTGTGATTGGTGCAGCCGGTGTCGGCGGTTATCTCTATATCAAGATGAAGGGCGTAACGCCTGCATCCAAGAAAAATCAGCCGGACCCGGATGCAGATTATCACGATGAAGATGAAGATGCGCTCCAGCTGCCGGAGGATGCTGGTGGCGAGGATGAAGAAGTGGATGTCAATGAGGATTACGAAGCAGAATCGGACGATGAACCTGTCTGATTAAGGCAGCGTTGACCGGTGAGGGCGGCTGAGAAGCCGTCCCTTTTACATAGTTAAATGGTTTGTGAATGAATTATTTTGAGCTATGAAGCTATGGAATCCGTAGGCGATATCTGATAAAATAGAGAGTAAGAACAGTGATACAAATCGGAAGTTGTGGAGAGGCTTGCTATGAAAAAGAAGAATCCGCAGAAAAATTTAATAATATCCTGGATAGTGATTGGAGCAGGAATATTTTTTGCAACTATCGGAGCAGTGACAGCACAGGACTATAAGCTAAATTTATGGCTTTGGATAGGATTTTTGACTATTATAGCTGGCATTGTATATCATTTGGTGATGGTAAAATGTCCTTATTGTGGGCATTCACTTGTTGGATATCGACCGTTCCCTAAAGAATGTCCTAAATGCCACAAAAAGTTTGAATTTGAAAAATTAGAATAACTACAAATGCCAGTTTGTAGACCTAAAACAGAATACAGTTCCTTACATAGCAGTCATGTGCTTCGGTGCCTGGCTGCTAATTTTTTTGCGAAAGGAGCAGTATCGAATGAAGCTTGTATTAGCGGAAAAGCCCTCGGTTGCCATGAGCCTCTCGAAGGTGATCGGGGCAAATCAGCGCGGGGATGGTTATATGGAGGGCAATGGCTACCTTGTCAGCTGGTGTGTAGGGCATCTGGTGGAACTTTCTCAGCCGGAAGCCTATGACGAAAAATATGCCAAGTGGAGGTATGATGATCTTCCGATTTTGCCGGAACATTGGCAGTATCAGGTGTCCGCCAGCACGAAAAAGCAGTTTGGAATCCTGAGAAAGCTCATGCAGCGGAAAGATGTGGAGAGCCTGATCTGTGCAACCGACGCAGGCCGTGAGGGAGAACTGATTTTCCGACTGGTTTACCATCAGTGCGGCTGCAAAAAGCCGGTGGAACGTCTGTGGATTTCTTCGATGGAGGACTGTGCTATCCGGGAAGGCTTTCAGAAGCTCAGACCGGGAACGGAATATGATGCCTTATATGAGGCGGCCTTATGCCGGGAGCGTGCCGACTGGATTGTCGGAATCAACGCCACCCGGCTTTTTTCATGTCTGTATGGGCAGACCCTGAATGTGGGGCGCGTGATGACACCAACGCTTGCAATGGTGGTCATGCGGGATGCGGCAATCCGGGCTTTTAAGCCGGAACCGTTTTACTCGGCAGAATTAAAATTCCGGGATTTTCAAGCGGGCGGTGATCGGATGAAAGAAAAAGCAGAAGCAGAAAAACTGGTGGCAGAGTGCTGTCAGGCAGGTAGTGCCATCATTACCAAGGTGGAACAGAAAGAAAAATCAGAGAAGCCCCCGGCATTGTTTGATCTGACCTCGCTTCAGAGAGAAGCAAACCGGCAGCTGGGATTCACTGCCCAGCAGACCCTGGATTACACACAGGCTCTGTACGAGAAGAAACTCGTGACTTATCCCCGTACCGACAGCCGGTATCTGACGGATGATATGGCACCGATGGTGCCGGAACTTGTTTCCGTGATCCAGCAGAGCTTTCAGATTCAGCCGGATGCACCGGCACCGGTGAATGCAGCACAGGTCATCAATTCCAAGAAAGTCACCGATCACCATGCCGTTATCCCTACAAAAACAGCGGCGGGTTATGACATTTCCTCTCTTCCCAGTGGAGAACAGGCGATTCTTACCATGCTGGCGGTGCGTCTGATTTGTGCGGTAGGAACTCCCTGCCGCTATGCGGAAACCATAGTGGAAGCGGAGTGCGCCGGTCAGAAGTTCCGTACAAAAGGCAAAACGGTCACGGATATGGGCTGGAGGCGATATGCCGGAAAGTCGAGTGAAGACGCTGAGAAGAATGCGGAGGCAGGTGCCCTGCCGGAAATTTCGGAAGGCATGACACTGGAACTTGCCGGTGTCGATCTGAAAGAAGGCAAGACCAGCCCACCCAAGAGGTTTACCGAAGATCTTCTGCTTTCAGCGATGGAGAGTGCCAGCTCAGATGAATTCCCGGCTGGCGTAGAGCGAAAAGGCATCGGAACACCGGCCACACGCGCTGCCATCATCGAAAAACTGGTGCAGAAAGGCTTTATCGAGCGCAGGGGCGATAAGAGAACGAAATACCTTTGCTCTACGGATAAGGGAAATGCGCTGGTGACGGTGGTGCCGGAACAGATTCAGTCCCCATCCATGACGGCAGACTGGGAGGAAAAATTGCTGAAAATAGAACACGGCGAGTATGACAGCGATGCCTTTATGGGCGAAATCAGCAGCATGGTCAGCGGACTTGTAAAAACCTACGAGGCTGTGAAAGGTGCCGATGTTTTGATGCAGTCGGAGCGTAAAGTTATTGGTTCCTGCCCGGCCTGCGGCAGTGATGTCTGCGAAACGGGAAAGGGATGGTTTTGCAGGGATAAAAGCTGCAAATTTGCGCTCTGGAAGGAAAACAGATTTTTTCAGACACTGGGAAAGCAGATGACGGAGGAGCTGGCAAAGCAACTGGTAAATCAGGGCAAAGCACGGCTTACCCATTGCTATTCCAAGAAGTCAGGACGTTACTATGACACAACCGTTCGTGTAGAGACCGGCGAGGACGGTGCAGCAGCATTTAAGTTGGAGTTTGGAGGTAAAAAATGAGCATGAAAATGATGAGTGCAACTTATCTGGTGGATAATGCGGCGCTGCTTTCCTTGCAGGAAAAGCAGGACGGCGTGGAGTTTCACTGTTTTGATATGGACAGCAAGGTACAGATTGCCGAGGGACACATTGGCTGGGATGTGTTGGATAAACAGCCGTTTTCTACTCTGGAAGAAAGCGCGAGGATGGCAGCACTCCAGAAGATTCCCCAGCTTTCCGGTCTCGCCGTTGCACCGGTAGCTCCTGAGATGCTGGAGCAGGTACGCGGCGGCAGAAAGGTTCTTTGGCAGATGAAAAAGGCTGATCCTGAGCTGGAGAATGCTAAAAATATCCGGTTTATCACCAGTAGCTACGAAGATCGGTTCAAAATTCCGGATGGCAGTGCGGTGGAGATCGAGTATCCGAATCGGAAGTTTTCGGCTCGCTGCGAATATGTGGACGAATATCATCTGCGCCTTGGGTATGATGTTCTGCACATCTGCCAGCTGGCAGAAATGCTGGAACGCGGCGGCGGTACATGCCGCCCTGAGCCACTGATTACGGAAGAACGCAGCGCATGGGATTTGGGAAGCAAGGGCTTTCTTGCCATTCAGACCTGTGAGGACGGTTACGACTATACCTTATATCATAAGGACTTCACGGAAATTGACGGCGGGCAGATCGACAACCCGGAAATCAGCATGAATGCAGCCAGAGACCAGATTCTTTCGGATTATGGGTTCGGCGGCCGTACCATGACGCGGATTGACTATGATGAACTTTGTGTTCATGCAGAGGATGCAGAAATCAGCAGACGGGAATCTGTGCTGGGCAAACTCTCGGATTTATTTTCCAGAACGGATACGCCGGTGAAAGCTGCTAAGGCGAAGGAGGCGGAGCGATGAAATACAAGTTCACGAAGGCGGAACAGGAAACAGTCATCAATTTTGACAATGAACTGGATACCGCCAGTGTTTACACCCATGACAGCCGCCTGATTAAGAAGCTCCGGGAACTGCGAAAACAGTATCCGGAGCAGTTTATTTTGGAGCACCGGGAGCATGGGTCGGTCACGTATACGATTCCAAAACGCTGCGTCGGTATCCGACCGCCTTACAGTGAAAAGCGTCGGGAACAGCAGCGACAGGAAGCAAAGGAAAACGGCCTGCCGTTTATGGAGAAGGGAGAAATGAATGATGGCAAGAATTGAAAAATGGGATGAAGTGCATGGGAATCAGGCACCAGACAAGAAGATGATGGCATTTCTCGACAGTTTTACCGACCAGTATGCGATTTTGCAGCTTCGCCGCAGTGAGGATACGGTATATGAACGCTTTTCGTCTATGCGCGAACTGGAACGAATGGGGCTGGAGCCGAATATTGACCATTATGAAGTGGTTTATACGGCTCCGCTTCTTCCCTACAAGGATCAGAATACGATGTTGGAGGAACTGTATGCGAAATTCAATGTTTCCCGCCCTGATGATTTTACTGGGCATAGTCTTTCTGTGTCTGACATCGTGGCTTTACGGCAGAATGGTGTTGTAAGCTGTCATTATGTAGATTTCATCGGCTTCCAGGAACTGCCCGGATTTTTGAAACCAGAGAATTACCTGAAAGCCGCAGAAATGGCAATGGAAGATGATTACGGCATGATTGATGGCGTGATCAATAACGGAAAGAAGGAAGAACCGGCGGAGAAAGCATCGGTTCTGGATCAGCTGAAGGAAAAGCAGGAGGCGGTGCCGCCTGCATCGCCTCGCAGGTGCTGCGAAGAAAAGGAGTTATAAATGCGTTTTACGGATGACGAATGGATGCTCATGATGCTTTACAGCCCTGGCACACGGACAGGGCTGATCGAAGAGCTTCAGACGATGCAAAAAAGTCTGACCGGCAGAGATAGAAATCTGCGCAGGTGGACGGCCTCGCTGCTTGCGAAACTGGCAGAGATGACGGATGCAGAATATGAGGCACTGGATTTGTATCCGGACGAATAAAGGAGAGGAGGAAAAGGACAGATGATGACGAAAACGGCATATTATATGCAGATGGCACAGGAAGCTGCGGCGCAGATTACTGGCAGCAAAGAACAGTGGACAGCGTTTCTGACCACATCCGCACGGCTTTATAAGTATCCCTTTGCGGAGCAGCTGATGATCTATAAGCAGAGACCGGAAGCAACGGCCTGTGCAGAGTACGATCTCTGGAATGAGCGGATGAACCGCTATGTAAAGCGTGGCTCCAAGGGCATTGCTCTTTTGGATATGCGCGGGGAGCAGCCGAAACTTCGGTATGTATTTGATGTGGCAGATACCGGAGAACGGAAGAATTCTCGCCCGGTACAGCTCTGGAAAATGAATGCGGAGCATGAGCAGCCGATCATTCGGGCACTGGATGCTGCATTTGATGTTCCAGCCGGTGCCGGGTCTCTGGAAAATCACATTATGGAAGCAGCGGAACGCCTTGCAAGGGATTACTGGGAGGAAAACCGCAGACAGATCAGTGACATCGTTGCAGATTCCTATCTGGAAGGTTATGATGAACTCAACATCGGAGCTTCCTTTAAGAGAGCTGCCGCTGTCAGCATCGCATATTCCGTCTTTACCCGGACGGTGGGAAATGCAGATGATTATTTTGAGCATGAGGATTTTCTGGACATCTTTGATTTTAATACGCAGGCTGCCGCCAATGTACTGGGAACTGCGGTCAGCGAAATGTCCAGCCAGATCTTCCGGGAAATTGAACGCACAATCCGAACCTATGAAAGAGACAAGCAGGCAGAAAGGAGCCAAAACTATGATGGAGCTGAATTACACGAAGAACGGCGATTACCTGATTCCGGACATCCAGTTGTCGGTGCAGGAACAGAAGCCTCTGGGCAAGTACGGGAGGATGCGCAGAGCGTTCCTGCAGGAGAACAACACGCTGCTGTACAATCACCTGATCCTGACCGAGAAGCTGTACCCGCACCTGTGGGAGATTCAGGAGACCGCGACCGCACGGATGGAGCAGATGATGGCGGATCTTCTGAAAGCGAATCCGGCACCGGACAAGAAATCGAACCAGATGGCCTGGGTGCAGCACATGAACATGCTGAAAGCGCAGGCAGAGGAAGTCATTCTGACGGAACTTATCAACAGCTAAACTTTATGAGCCTGTTTCAGTCCGAGGCAGAGCAGATTCAGAAAATTGATGCGGCGGCAGAAAATGCAGCCAAAGAAGCGGAGAGCGAAAAGCCCTCCGCTTTTGTCATTTCTGAGGATGAAATCGACCGGATGCTGCGGACAGGTTCTAATTTTGAAGGCGGAAAAATCCGTATTTATGCGCTGTATCAGCAGCAAGGAGATGCAAAAGAACGAGCAGCATTCCTGAAAGCGGAATACGGTCTCGGCGGTCACAGCTATACCTTTATGGATGGCAGTCGCGGTTTTGCCGATTATGACGGGAAAGGCATTCTGCTTCGCAATTATGACCATGACCGGGAAGTGCGCCTCACATGGTCGGCGGTAGATAAGCGGTTAGACCGGCTTGTGGAAAATGGTCAGTATCTGACTGCGCTGGAACTGGAAGAGTATCAGAAGCTGGAGCAGGAATACGGCGCGCCGCTTCCTATGCCGACTGCCGCCCATGTATTTCCGCCAACGCCACCGGAACGCTACGATACCGGAAATGAGCATGTGGACAAGATGCTGAATACGGCTGCGGATATCTACGCCCGGAGTGAGCTGGCAGCACCCCAGCGGTTTACCGTGATGGAAACTGACGATGGCTATGCGGTTTGGGATGATATTCAGGATGGCATTCATGTGGAGCCGGATGGTGTCAGCGAAGAGTTTACCAGCGAATGGGAGGCAGAGACCTACCGCCAGCAGCTGATTAAAAAAGTCCAGGAACGGGAAGCAAAAGACTGGCTCTATGTAGAGAAGAGCAAACAGAATTTGCAGCAGGACATTCCATTCCCGGATGTGGAATCCGAAGAAGTACAGGAACCGGCTCACGCAGAGACAGATCCTCTGGTGCTGGAAATGCAGGAACACGCCAGAGAACTTGCCAAAGAGTCTGGCTATGCGACGGATGAACGATTTGTAGTCACGATGACCGGCGAGAACTTCCCGGATTCTAAGGATGCGTTTGCCATCTGGGATTATGTCAAAGAAGAGTATTACGGATATTCGGACGGAAAAGTGCAGACATTTGCCGATTATGTGAGTGCGTCCGAGGCGTTGCAGGAGATTCGCAGCAGAGCTATGGAGGCTGAAAAAGAGCCTGCAACTGTGCAGCCAGAACTCGCAGCTCCGGTGCAGCCGGATTATCGTGTCGGCGATACGCTGTATCTGGACGGAAAGGCATTTACGATTGAAAAAGTCGGCCTTTTCGATGTGGAGCTTCGGGACCCGGATTCCGTGTATCCGATCTTCCGCTCGGAAAGCAAGGAAAATCTGGCAAGACTTTTGGAGCATGAGGATAATATTCACCTGCATAATCTGGTGGTTGATCTGAATTCTGGAAAAGAAGCAGCGTCAAAAGATATTGAGAATGCAGGTACTGTATGGTCGGATGAGGCATTGGATCAGCTCCCGATAACAGCTGTGATTGATGGGAGAGTTCAAACATTTCCTAATGCGGCAGAGGAAGAAGCGTTTCGGGCAGGGCATGAAGCAAAACATGCGGAGAACTATCGCATCAACAGCTTTCACCTCGGTGAAGGCAGTCCTAAACAGAAATTCCGTGCCAACATGGATGCCATCTACACGCTGAAAGCCTTAGAAAACCAGCACAGGGATGCGACATCGGAGGAACAGGAAACACTGGCCAATTATGTAGGCTGGGGCGGACTGGCAGATGCCTTTGACGCAGAGAAAACAGCCTGGGCTGACGAATATAAGGAGCTGAAAGCGGCTCTCACGGAAGAAGAATATGCCGCGGCCAGGGCTTCGACTCTGAATGCGCATTACACCAGCCCTACCGTGATCCGTGCAATCTATGAAGCATTGGACGGTATGGGATTTGAAAAGGGCAACATTCTGGAACCGTCGATGGGTGTCGGCAACTTCTTCGGTATGCTGCCGGATTCCATGCTGGAAAGCAGACTGTATGGTGTGGAACTGGATTCCATCACTGGGCGCATTGCGCAGAAGCTGTATCCGCAGGCAGAAATCAAGGTGGCAGGCTTTGAAACCACCGACCGGCGCGATTTCTATGATCTGGCCGTGGGCAATGTGCCCTTTGGTAACTACCGTGTCAGCGATAAGCCCTATGATAAACTCGGATTTTCTATCCACAACTATTTCTTTGCCAAGGCACTGGATCAGGTTCGTCCCGGTGGCATCGTGGCCTTTGTTACCAGCCGCTATACGATGGATTCCAAGAATCCGGACGCGCGAAAGTATCTGGCACAGCGGGCAGAACTGCTGGGAGCCATTCGACTTCCTAACAACGCATTCCGCGCCAATGCCGGTACAGATGTGGTTTCGGATATCATTTTCCTGCAAAAGAGAGACCATCCCATTGATATCGAACCGGATTGGGTGCATCTGGGGCTGACATCGGAGGGGATTACCCTCAACAGCTACTTTGTTGATCACCCGGAAATGGTGATGGGTGAGATTACAACGGAAAGCACCCAGTACGGCAAGGAAGAATGTACGGTCATTCCGATTCCGGATGCAGATCTGGGAGACCAGCTGCATGAGGCTGTGCAGCACATCGGTGGTCATTATGAAGCGCAAGAGCTGGCACCGGAGGAAGAGCTGTCCTTGCAGGGCGAAACCATTCCGGCAGACCCAAATGTAAAGAACTTCTCCTATGCGGTGGTAGATGGGGATGTTTACTTCCGTGAGAACAGCATCATGCGAAAGGCTGACCTTTCTGCGACAGCCACCGGCAGGATCAAGGGCATGGTGGAGCTTCGTACCATTGTGCAGGAACTGATCGACTACCAGCTGAACGACTATCCGGAGGACGCGATTGCCCAGAAACAGCGGGAACTGAATGTGGCCTATGACCGATTCACCGATCAATACGGGCTTATCAACTCCCGTGCAAACGCGCAGGCTTTTTCGGAAGATTCGTCTTATTATCTGCTCTGCTCTCTGGAAAATGTGGATGAAAACGGCAGGCTGGAATCCAAGGCAGATATGTTCACCAAACGGACGATTCGACCGGAACGGGCTGTTACCAGTGTAGATACTCCGGCTGAAGCTCTGGCAATCTCCATCGGAGAGCGCGGCAGAGTGGATTTGCCCTATATGGCAGAGCTTTTAGGCACACCGGGAGAATATGAAAAAATCCAGCAGGAACTGCATGGTGTCATTTTCAAAGACCCGATGACGCAGGGCGGAGAGGAAACCGGCTGGGTGACGGCTGATGAATATCTGTCCGGCAATGTCCGGGAAAAGCTCCGCGTGGCAGAACTGGCTGCGGCTTCTGACCCTGCCTTTGCGGTAAACACGGAATATTTGAAGAAAGCACAGCCGAAAGACCTGGATGCTTCGGAGATTGATGTGCGCCTTGGTGCCACATGGGTCAATCGGGATTATATCCAGCAGTTTATGGAAGAAACCTTTGAACCGCCGTTTTATCTGCGACGGAACATCGAGGTGAAATTCTCTCCCATGACGGCAGAGTGGCAAATCACCGGTAAAAGTACACCGAGCCGGAATGATGTCCATGCCTATATGACCTACGGCACCAGCCGTGCCAATGCCTACCGGATTCTGGAGGATACGCTGAATCTGCGGGATATTCGTATCTACGATACCGTGGAGGATGCAGACGGCAAGCAGAAGCGGGTTCTGAATAAAAAGGAGACCACCCTCGCCCAGCAGAAGCAGCAGGCGATTAAGGATGCGTTCCAGAACTGGGTGTGGAAAGACCCTTATCGCCGTGCGGAACTGGTGGAAAAGTATAACGAGCTGTTCAACAGTACCCGTCCCCGTGAGTACGATGGTTCTCATATCCGCTTTGGCGGCATGAATCCGGAAATCCGGCTGCGGGAACATCAGCAGAATGCCATTGCTCATGTGCTGTACGGTGGCAATACGCTGCTGGCTCACGAAGTGGGTGCCGGCAAGACCTTCGAGATGGCAGCTTCTGCTATGGAGGCAAAACGGCTGGGGCTGTGCCAGAAATCCATGTTCGTTGTTCCGAATCATTTGACCCTTCAGTGGGCCAATGAGTTTCTGCGCCTGTATCCGAGTGCAAAACTGCTGGTGGCAAGTAAAAAGGACTTTGAGACTGCCCGCAGAAAGAAGTTCTGTGCACGAATTGCTACTGGTGATTACGATGCGGTCATCATCGGGCATTCCCAGTTTGAGAAAATCCCGGTGTCCGCAGAACGGCAGGAGCAAATTTTGACTGCCCAGATTGATGAAATCGAAAACGCCATTGCTGAGATGAAATCCCAGAATGGCGAACGTTTTTCCATTAAACAGATGGAAAAGACCCGGAAAGGATTGGAGGCGAGATTGGAGAAACTCCGGGCAACCGACCGAAAGGACGATGTGATTACCTTTGAGCAGCTGGGCGTAGACCGGCTGTTCGTAGACGAGGCGCACGCGTTCAAGAACCGTGCGAAACGTTGCGCATAAGCCCTTGTTGACAGCAAGGACGAACAGCGCCATGTGATTGCACTTAGCAATAAGAAAATATCACAGAGAATTTGAATCTCGAAATCAGGGATGAAATTTCCCTGCCGTACAGAACCAATGCCGGAAAGGAGCAATCCCATAGCGGTCTGTCAAACCGCAGGCAGTACGAGAGCTAATACTCCACTGTGCGCTGCACATCTGTAAATATGCAGGGTACAAAGCGTGGTGAAGTCGTAACCTGAAAACCTAAACCCCTGCAAGGGGGCATGGAGAATAATGGTGCGGGCTTCCGAAACCTATGGCTATCCGTTAGTGAAAGCTATGCAGCATCGTAAGAGTAAGCGGCATCCGAAAGGGTGAAAATTGGAAAAAGAGTGTGCGGTTGGTTTTTCCGCACATGCCCTGTGGAATGAAATGTCTACACGGAATCATGCAGAAACTGTGGTTCAAAGCATGGTTAGATTTTCCCGGTGTAAGGTAGCGGTCTAAGGGTTTTAATGGTCAGCAATGACCGCAAGGATAGAGATTCAGGAACGTTCGAGAGCCTGTATTTGGAGTGTTACAGCACAATGAAGAATACAGGAAGTCAGCCGTACCATAGTAGTCTGCGGCTGGGTAACGCCAGCTACACGGGGCTGAAATGTCCCACGGCGAAGGGTACGAGTCAAACTGATTCACAAATTTCACAAAACGAAAATCCAATAACTCCCTGAAAGATGGGTGACGAACTGCGAGGTGAAAGCCTTGTGCATTTGAACGTCAGATTTTCAACGGAAACGGAACTGAAAGCCATTCAGGATATGCTCTATGAGAAATCCGGGCAAGGCGTTTCGTTCACCGGACTGGTGGAAGCAATGGCGCACGAAGTCACCATTGTGACCGCCATCCATAACATCAAGTCCAATAAGGGCAGTAAAACCGCCGGAGTGGACAAGATGAAAATGGACAAATATCTGCAAATGCCAAAAGATGAACTGATTTTATTGATTCAATCGTGTTTTCGCAAATACCAGCCCAAACCAGCCCGCCGTGAATATATTCCAAAAAGCAACGGCAAAATGCGGCCGCTGGGAATCCCTACGGTACTGGACAGAATCATACAGGAATGTGTGCGGCTAATCATAGAACCAATATGCGAAGCGAGATTTTATCCGCACAGCTACGGCTTCCGCCCCTACCGGGCACAAAAGCACGCAATCCGGGACATTATCAATATAATCAATGCCGGGTGTAAATCCCCCTACCAGGCTGTATGGGCAGTGGAAGGTGACATTCAAGGGTGTTTTGACAACATCAGCCACCGGATACTGCTTCAAAAAGTATGGCGAATGGGCATCCATGACAAACGGGTGCTGAAAATCATCAGCCAAATGCTGAAAGCCGGGTATATCGAACGGGATTTGTACCACAAAACGGAAACCGGCACACCGCAGGGAGGAATCCTCTCCCCTCTGCTGTCGAATATATATCTGAATGATTTTGACTGGTATGTGGGGCGAACCTACATGGAGCCGCATCGTAAATGCAAACACAAATGCAATGATACCCGAAGGCTGAAATGGGCAGGAACCACTCCAAAGTATAACTTCCGTTATGCCGATGACTGGGTGGTGCTGACTTCTACGGAAAAGGAAGCGTTCCGTATGAAGCGTGAGCTGACAAAATACTTTAGGCAAAAACTGAAATTGGAACTGTCGCAGGAAAAGACCTATGTGACCGATTTACGGAAGGGAGGGATACATTTTCTCGGTTACATCGTCAAGGCGGAGCGAAAGCGCAAAACGCCTGACCCTGCAACGTGGACGGAACATCTGGTGGGAAAACCATTGCCGGACATGGAACGGCTGTCTAAAAAGATTGCCAGTCTGCTGGAACAGGTACACCGTATTGAGCTATATTCAAAGCCCAACACACAGGCCGCCCAGATACAGTATGTGAATTCCATCATTCTGGGGCTGGCGCAATATTACCAGCCATCCATCTGTTCACACGCCTATCATGCAATCGACCGCAGGGTAAACAATGCGGCACTGGCCGTTTGGAAAAAGCTGTTCCCGAAACAGTATAACCAGATGCAGGTTCCGCTGAAAACACTCTGCAATCTTCCGCACAGGCACGAAGGATATGAGAGCAAAACCTTTGCAATTCCCATCGAGGGAAAATGGTTTGGAATCACCTATGCGTTTATCACGCACAGCCGACATGAGCGCAAGCCGTTTGACCAGAAGATGACCCCTTACACGGCGGAAGGCCGCAGGCGGTATGTGAACTACCGGAACAAACACAAACTGCTGCCCTGTGACCGGCCATCCATCAACACCCCGGAGGATATCGCCCTTGCCTGCTATGCAGACGGAAAGGGCTGGAAAGCAAACTTTGAATACTTCATGAACCGGGAATACGCCTATAACCGGGATAAGGGAAAGTGCAAATGCTGCGGGAAACCATTTTCCATAACAGTTCCAAAACACTGTCACCACATCGACAACCAACTTCCAATCGAAAGAATCAATAAAGTTCCCAATCTGGCATGGCTGTGCGAATCGTGCCACCGCATGGTTCATAACAGCCCAATACCGCCTGAGCTGGACGCAAAGGTGGTACGCAAAATTATGAAATACCGAGAAAAACTCAAACCGTGAAATTTGTGAGTACGCTGTACCTGTGAGGGTGCAGTGGTATTGAAATCTGAAGGAAGAAAGTAAATCAGTTTGATGGAACGCCGGGTGCGCTGAAAGGTGCACGCCCGGCGTGAGGTGGGGGAAAATCCAGAGATAGCTTCAAAGGATTACCTATCACCATTGTTCCTCTACACAAAAATGCGCAATGTCGCAGGCTTGTCCACATCGGAAGCGCAGAAATCTTCGGATATGTTTATGAAGTGCC
>OCSH01000988.1_pt1 | contig 24019 bp, 18 predicted proteins | sample 1538371 | NCBI WGS metagenome assembly OCSH01 (sample SAMN04571687, study PRJEB22368) | human gut metagenome | biome: human gut; material: stool | host: Homo sapiens | place: Luxembourg | collected 2012-06-01 | reverse complement strand
ATCCTGGAGCGTTTAGGGATCAAGAGCCGGATTGCCCGTGGTTTGGCTTTGGGTTCCGCCGCCCATGGCCTGGGAACTGCCAAGGCCATGGAGTTGGGAGCGGTAGAAGGAGCGATCAGCGGGTTAGCTATCGGTGTAATGGGAATCATGACGGCTATTTTGGTGCCCGTGATCGAACTGTTTATTGGCTGACCTACTTCAGTTTTTCCAGCATTTCTTGTAACGGTTTGCCGGCTGAAGGACGGGGAGCTTCGTATTGTATGAGTTTGCCTGCTTTGTTATAAATTAGAAAGTGAGGAATACTTGAGATGTTCAGCATATTGGCTAATTCGTTTCCGACAACAATATATTGCCGACCTTCCATATGAAGCTGCTGCATTCTTGCTTTCCAGTCTTTTTTATTCTCATCGATGGATATACTGATAAATTCCAGTTGCTTATTGGCTACCTGTCGTTCCAGTTTTTGCAGATGGGGTATTTCCTTACAGCAGGGAACACACCACGAAGCCCATAGGTCGATATAAAGAGGTTTGCCTTTGAAATCGGATAGTTTATATTGTTTCCCGTCCGGATCTTCTAATGTTACAGCCGGAAGGTCAGCCCCTTCGATACAATATCTTTTACTTTGGAACTGATGGATAAACTCTTCTCCCTTTTCGGGCAAAAAGGTACACATCTTCTTCAGTCGTGCCAGACCTTCCTCGAAATCCCGGGTATAAGGGTAAGAAACCAAATAATGCTGTATGATATTTTCAGTAATAAGGCGGACGATCTGAGGTTGGGTGAATTTTTGCCGGAGGAGTTCGAGTTGTCCTTCGGGGTCGATTACTTCTTTTTTCAAATAATCTATAATGATATTGGGAATATCGTTTTTAAAAAGAAGGGCTATCGGGTCGTCCAGCATTTGGTCGGGAGGTGCGACTGTTTCTTCCAGGCCTTGCAGGCGTTCCTGTTCGTTTTGTTGCCGATAGATATAGTTACAATGTCCGATGCCTTTTAAATATTCTAAATAGCCGAAAGTGGCCAGATAACGGGCTACCTCGGGAGCTGGACGTAATTTGTCGGTCAACTCCCGGGCTTTTTGGATAAATCCCATTAAAAATTCCTTTGCCTGGGAAGGAGAAGGCGTATTTATCCATAATTCTTTGCTATGAGTCAGGTAATAGTCCTGATAGGCTTTTAAGGCATTGTTGTTATTGTCTTTAGAGGCAAAGGTTACCTTCATTCCCCTTTCTCCTGTTTGTAGCTGCATGCTGATCTCTTTCCCCGGAGTCAGAAATAAAGGTTGGATAAAATACCATTTATTTTCATCGCTACCGAAAATACCTGTTAAAATGGCTATGTGTGCACTGTCACAAGCTATTTCCAACATGAATTTTCCTTCTATAGAATCGGGTTGAATGAGCATATCCTCTCCATGATCCTGAAGATACAGTTTGTAATCCTGAAAAGAAGAAAGGAGGATATTTCCTTTCAAACAGACCGAAGGTCTTGGGGTTTGGCATGCGCCTGCTATGAATAATAACAGGCTGCATGCAAAAAAGATTAATTTCATAGCTTTGTCCGATTATTTCACCTTATACATAATTTTCACCGGTTTGTATCCCACATGAAGATAAGGAGTATCTCCTACTGGTTTACCGGTGTCGCTATCCAGAATGTAAAGATGACCGTTTAAACCGCTTTCCTGCGGTTGGTAGACCCCTACGTACAATTGGGTTTCGTCGGGACTTAACCCTAAATAGGTGATTTCACAATTTTCCAGATTTATAGTCGTCCAGGGGGTAGTCGGAAAACTGTTGTCTGAATAGTACCAACGATAAATTTTATTTCCTTCTGCATAAAGAAGTTGATTATAAACAGAAGAAGCGACACTGGGGGAGGTCGGTTTTAAATTGGTGTTGCCTGTCAATATCTTTTCTTCTCTTAAATCGAACCAACGTTCCGTATAGTCGTCATTATAGGCGATAAAAGTAGAACCTATATTGGTTTTCTTAATTTTGCCATTCGTTTTATCGCGTGAAATAATCGTTATATAGTCGTTATAAATACCGTTGAAATATTGAATCAGTTCCTGGCCATCGAGTGCTTTTTCAGAAGTCGTGATGTTATATCCGTTATTATTCAATATCTGACAAGTTTCAGGATTCCAATAGTAACTATAGACCTGGTAGGGTGCACAGAAAAAAGTTTGTTCCGCATATTTTCCGGTTAAATAAGTATGAGGGACGATCACTCCTTCATGAGTGGAAAGACTGTAAACAACTCCATGCTGGCAAAGTACATCGGAAATTCGGGATGTATTATCCGGGATGTTCATCTTTAGTGGAATAAAATCCGGGTATTCCGGAGCTGAGATGGCATTTTCCAATTCGAAAGTCTTTGTATTGACAGCATATACAATGGGATGATTCTGGCAACAGATAAATAATTGCGTTCCTCTTTTAGCCATATCCGTCGGAGATTTTTCAAAAGAAACATCCGGATTATTCAATTGAAGACAATTCATAACGAATTTTTCTTTTATTCCCGCTTTTAATTCCTCATCCGAATATTTACGCATAAAAGAAAGTTCTGTCTGTCCTTGCGGACCTTCGCTCAGCATAGCGATCCCTTCTTCATAAGGTGAATTGACATTTAGTTGGAAAGTATAAAAAGTACTCCCATCCTGATTACTTACCTTTAATCTTACCTCGTAACTTCCTAAATCTTTACCTGTAAATCTGAAAGCGACGGAATCCGAATAGAATTTATAATCCACTTGCCATTCATATGATAAAGGCAGAGAAGAATCGGTTTGTGTAATCTCCGGGGTAATTATCCGGGTTTCGAATTTGTTGATATTATATACTTTTTCAAGTTTGGTTGTGTCTATCGATATCACAGAGATAGGCTGTGTGCCTGTGGTGGTGTCATCGTCGAAACAGGCAGCCAATAGAAAAGCAAAAATGATCGGTAATATATATTTTATTTTCATAACTTCGGTATTTAGTAGGGTATTAAACATTAGGATCAGGCATTTCGACATTGTATTCCGGATGTTCTTCGAAAAAGGCATACATCGGAATCAGAATGTATTTTTTGACAGACACATCAAACTCCCATAACCAGCCGTTTTGTACTTTTTCCAGATTGGGTCCATAGGCCGTGACGATGGCTTTATAGGTGGCCGGATGGCTTTCCTCCATCGCTCTGAAGTATTCCATAAATTTAACCCATACGATAGGATTCCAGGGGCCTAGTTTATTGCTGGGCCAGGTCGGTTTCCCTTGCCAATCTTTCCATGCCGGGGGTTCGACAATGTTATTGAAGATGGCTATAATTTGTTCTCCTGCCTCGCTGACAGGCGTGAACGTTTCTGTTTTTTTCAATTTGAAGGTGACTTGGTAACTGTCTGTATCTCCCAAATCATTCCGGAGCACTTCTAAAGGTAGAATGCCTTTTACAGAGTCGGCTTCGATGACGCATTCTGCCGGCATTTTATAATGCACATTCACCTCGGCGGTTGTTTTGTTCGCTATAACTTCTACTTGAAAGGTCCGTCTTTGCTTTGTCGGAGTTCCCATAATTTTTACCGGTAATTCCATGATGTAACTGCTTGTCGATAAAGGAGTGACTCCGAAAGAGTAACGTATGCTATCCTCTTCGAAATAGATTCCGGAGAAGGCGGTATCGTATTCCGGATAAGTTGTCTTTTCACAGGAAACGGACAGGAGTCCTAGCAACAGATAAAGCCCGCCTTGAAAAATGTATTTTATTGCTTTCATGATATTAATGTTTTCATTATTTTCTATAATCGAATTCTTGTTCCGGGATCTCGATGTTGTAGATTTTCGGGCTGGCTTTGATGAGCTGGCCGTCTGCGTCCTGAATATCCAGGTGCCGGCGCTTCATATGGAAGAAACTCTGGCCTTCTCCGATGAATTCTTTGTAACGTTCTTCGTCGATCCGGTCGATGGTCAATGTCTCGGCTGGAATACGATCGTCCAATGCGGTCAGGCCCCGGCTTTCCAAAACCTGGTTGAAATAATTCAGGGCGGTGGGATAATCACCTTTTAACAGGGCGGCTTCGGAAGCAATATAATACATCTCAGGAAGCCGGATTAGATTGATTCCTTGAATAACCTCCGCAGGACATGGTTTGTTATTGAGTTGATAAATATCGGTAATTTTTTTCAAGCGGGTAGCACTGGTTTGGCTGGCAGGAATGAACCATTCATCCCAACGATAATCGTTACCGGTGCGATTTTGTTGATAGATGTTTTCAATGTTATAACGCGGATCCAGGGAGTAAAAAGTGATGGACTGATATAAATCCTTCAAAACATTGTCGTAAAATCCTTTATAATAAAGTCCGAAAATTGTTTCTTTAGGAGATAAAATCCCCGCAAAGGCATCTTTTAATTCTGTTTTTTTCAATAAAGATTGTTTTTGGCTATTGATCACCTGTTCGGCATAGTAAAGCGCACTGTCGATGTTGTTTTCGGTCAAATATACGCGGGCCAATGTACCCTGAACGGCTTGTAGATTAAAATGGGTAGATTGATCTTTCAAGTAATTGTCTATAGCTGTCGCCGAACTATACAGTTCCGGATCGTTCAATAATTTTTCGGCTTCTTTCAAATCGTTTTTAATCCGCGTATAAACGTCTTTGGCTTTCAGAAATTCGGGTGCTGTCAATGAAAATTGCGTGGCATAAGGAATTCCTGCGGCCTCCGGATTTTGAGTGATCTGTTCACTGAAGATACGTAAAAGGTCGAAATGCATAAAAGCACGTAATCCCAAAGCTTCTCCTTTATAAATAGGATAGTATTTCAGGGAAGAAGCAGATATATTATCCAGGTTTTCAAGTATATTGTTTACGTTCGAGATATTATTGTACATTTTGCACCAGATATTATAAAACTCGGTTTCGACATCGGTTTGCTTGTAATTAAAAGCTCTTAACTCCGAAACATAGGTATTGCCGAAGGAGGTATAATATTGGGCCATGACGTCTAAGGTATAATAACTCAGATAACGGCCGTAAAGTGTCTGGTTGCGCATAGTGGCATAAACACCGTAGAGGGCGTTTTCAAATCCTTTCCGGTCTTTTAGTAATTCTTTGCCTGTAACTTCTCCTTTAGGATGTACATCCAGAAAATTCTCACAGGAGCTACCCAGAAAAAGTACCCCCAGTATAAAGATTATATTTTTTAAATTCATTTTCATCGTGTTTGATTTTAAAAAGTTGTACTGAGTGTAAATTCGAAACCGTTACTGTATAAGTAGTCGGTTCCCCGTTCGATTTTTACAGTAGAGATTCGGAATAAGTCTGTGAAATTGACTCCTAATCTTAGATTCCGGACATGTAAGCGGGAACAAATATTTTGGTTGAATTCATAACCCAGATTGAAGGTCGTTAGAGTAAAGACATTTTCTTTTTCGACAAAACGGTCCGTATGTTTCGGAGTCGTTCCGGTAATGGCAATGTTTTTATACAAAGCGATATCTCCTGGATTTTTCCAGCGTTCGTTGAATGCCCGTTCGTCGACATTATATTTGGCATCTGTGCCTTCGATTTTAGACGCACGGGTGGAATTGTACAAATAACCGCCGCATTTGAAGGTCCCCAGGATATATACACTAAAACCTTTATAATAGAAATTAGTGGATACATTACCCCTGAATTTGGGTTCGGTGTCCCCGACAATTACTTTATCGTCCGGATCATACTCAAAAGTACGTTCTCCATTAAGTTTATAAAATACTTCTTGCCCGGTTGCCGGATCGATCCCTGCTGAACGGACAACTTTCAGTGCTGTGATCGATTCACCTTCCTCATATTGCCCGAGAGGGGTAACACTGCCGGAAGAATTGTTCGCGGCATTCTGTTCCTTTAAAGCTGTACTGATTTTGTCTATTTTATTTTTATTCGTGTATCCGTTAAAACTTAACTGCCAGTATAAGTCGGGACGCTGGAGGAGGTATCCGTCGATCTGGATTTCTATCCCTTTGTTAGTCATTTCACCGATATTTTCTTTTCCTGTCGTAATACCTGTGGAAGGTGCTTTCGATTCATCCAGCAATAAATCGGTGGTTTTCTTCAGATAAGCATCGAAGGTCAGGTTTAAACGCCTGCCGAATAAACTGATGTCCGTTCCGACATTGTAGGATAGCTCTCTTTCCCATTTCAAGTCGTCATTACCGATTGTGATGGGAGTAGCACCGATACCGTTCCGGTATTCCAGGTCGCCGGAATATTTATAAATGGTCATCGCCTGGAAGGATTCGAAATTCACTTTTCCGGTGTAACCGGCACTGGCACGCAACTTCAATAAGTCAATCTTGTCCGATTGGAAAAGGCGTTCATTGTGAAGGTTCCAACCGACACCTCCCGACCAGAATTGCCCATAACGGTTATTGGCTCCGAATTTGGAAGATCCCGTAAGCCGGTATACAAAATCGGCATAGTAACGGTTGTTATACATATAGGTACCGTTGATAAAACCGCCGATTTCAGAGCTTAACGTTTGGGTACCCGAAGGTTGTTTTGTCGTTGGATAGCCGGCACCTTGTCCGATAAAATCGAGTTCATTATCGAAATAACCCAAGGTCTCGATAGATGAAGTCTCCGAATGTTCATGCCGGACTTCAAGGCCGGCATTGACACTGATCAGACTGTTTTTTTCTGTAGTTTTATTGAAAGCACCGACGAAGGTTCCGGAATAAGATGAACCGGATTGGCCGGATAAGGCTAGTGAACCTTTCTTCGAATTATCGGTCTCATTTTTAAAAACTTGTGAATTAGGGGATAAAAAGGTTTCTCCACTGCCGTCGGTCACAGTGATATTGAATGTAGCGTTTAGCCGGAACAGGTCATTGATTTCCCACCGGATATCGGTATTGTTGTAAAATGTCTTTTCCTTTGAGGTGGCCCGGTTACCCGATTTAGCTTCATATAAAGGATTGTTCTGATCCCAGGAGAGCGCAGTATTGGGATTGCCGTAGGTATCGTACATCCGGTCATAAGGGTTCATTAAAGTGTATTGTGAAAAACTGCCGTAAGGAGTGTTTTTAGTATTGACCTCTGTATAGGATGTCCGGTTGGACAAGGTCAGCTTGTCCTGAATATGGTATTGTAACTGAAAACCGAGGTTATAGCGACGCCGGTAATCTTCTTTCATGACTCCCTGTACGTTATTGAACCGGCCGTTCAATTCATACCGGATATTGGAGGCACCTCCGTATAACCGCAGAGAATGATCGTGTGAGAAAGCTACCCGTGCCGGTTGGGATAACCAGTCGGAATTAACGCCACGGTTGACATCCTGCAAACGGGTGTTATACAAACTGTCTAATCTCCATTGTTCTTTAGCCGGAAGGGGGTCTCCCCATTGGTCTGTTTGTTTATCGGCTGTATATAATCCTGCTAAACGTTCATATTCCAGCTTTTGTCTGGCATTCAATACGTTGTAATCTTTCAGATAAGGGAATTGTACATTACCGGTGAAATTATAAGAAACCCTCATATTTCCGACTGTCAGTTTTTTGCGTTCGATAACAATCACTCCATTGGCGGCACGGGATCCGTAAAGGGCGGTAGCTGAGGCATCTTTTAATACCGTGATCGACTCGATTTCATTCATATCCAGATCATAGAGGTCCTGCATCGAAATTTCTATTCCGTCCAATATGATAGTCGGTTGGTTGACCTGGACATTACTGTTGTTGAAAGATCCCATACCACGGAGTAATAGTTCAGGCACTTTATTGGGATTCGATCCGAATTCGCTACGTTCGACGATTTCCAGACCGGGAGTCAGAGCAGCTAGTGCGGTAACGATATTGGTCGAAGAAATCGTCTTCAATTCATCTCCGCTGACCGTTTTGGCGGCTCCTGTGTAGCTGGATTTTGCTTTGGTGAAATAGCCTGTAACCACGACTTCATCCATCGCTTTTACTTCTTCGAACATTCGGATGGTCATCTCTTTGTCCGTTTCGATTTTTGCTTTTATTGTTTTGTAGCCGACACAGGTGAAGGTAAGCTCTCCTATATTTGACGGGAGGGTAATTTCAAAATGCCCATCGGCATCTGTGGCGGTTCCTGTCAGAGGTTTGCCTTCGATTTCAGCTACTACGGTTACTCCGGGTAAAGGCATACCCGTTTTAGTTTCAATTACGGCCCCCCTGATCTTTTGGGTGGACGGAGACTGGGGTATGGCCGGCTGGGCTTTAATAAGGATAGTCCCGTTTTCGATTTCATAAGCCAGGGCATTCCCGCTCAGGCAGGTGTTCATCACTTCCCGGATGTCTTTACTCTGAATAGTGACATTCACTGGCTTGGCGTTTTTAATCAGCTCATTACTATATAAAATGTTGTATCCGCTTTGTTGTTGAATTTTTTTCAGTACCTCTGTCAATGGTGTGTTTTTCAAGTTCAGTTGAATCTCCGCCTGCTGAGCTTTCATGTCGATAGCCTGTGTGTTGAATACACATACCAAACTAAATAGAATGAATAACTTCATAGTTAGTCCTGGTTTTGGTAATTTTCTCCTTCGGAAAGAGAAATAATCCGATTCTTTTTTCATAAATTTGAATGTTAAATAATTGTTTGCACTATAGTTATTTAGCAATTATAAGCGGGATGTTGCGAGCATTCCGCTTTTTAGTCGTCCATTATTTTACTACGATCGTTCTACCGTTTATAGTAAACGAAACCGGATATGTCTTTTCGATCATATGGAGCAGGGTGGATATTTGGTCGAAACGGTCTACGTTTCCCGTGAAGCGATACTTCGCTACCCGGGGGTTTTGATAGAAAATTTCGGTATCGTACCACCGTCCAAGTTGTTTTAAAATTTCTTCCAGGGTTTCGTTTTCAAAAATAAAACGTCCCTGTACCCATCCTAAAAAAGTCTGAGGATCTATTTTACGGGTTTCCATCCGGTTGTTTCCCGGATAATAAATACATTGCTCATTAGGGCTTAATAGGGTCGAATAGGTCGATTGCTTATTGTTTGTCCGGACGGAACCGGAGACCAGGGTGGTATAAACGGCTTCGTCTTCGGCGTATGCTTTTACATTAAACTTAGTTCCTAATACCCGGATACTCATATCCTCGGTGGAAACAACAAAAGGTTTTTGAGTGTCGTGAGCTACTTCGAAATAAGCTTCTCCCTCTAAGAATACGGTTCTTTTATCTCCGCTAAAAGGGGAAGGAAAACGGAGCCGGCTGTCAGAATTGAGCCATACTTTACTTCCATCACTCAAAACAATTCGGTATTCGCCGCCTTTCGGTACGGATAAAGTAGAATAATTCTCTTTGAGGGGTGATATTGAATCGGAAATATTGATTCTCAGAATGTTATCCGTATTAAGAATCTGGATATTCGTATCTTGTTGTAAACAGAAATTTTGTCCGCTCGTTAATTCTATTTCTTCCCCTGATTCCAGTATTAAAATCGCTTTAGTACTTCCGGGAACCGGAATGTTTGCCGTGACTGTCAGAGTGAAGGGCTTATCGGTTGTAAAACGTTGGCTGTAATAGTATAGTCCGGTTGAAAGAATGAGCAGTAAGATCGCTACATATTTGAAAATAGTAAGATAATGATTATTACGCTTGAAATGAATTTGTCTTTCCAGTTGTTTCCAACTTTGTTTGATTTGTTGCTTCCTCTCTGCCAGATCTTTTTGTTGGAGATCCTGGTAAAGAGCTTGATTCCTCGGATCTGTGTTTAACCAGGATACTAAATCCCGTTTTCCGTTTTCATCTAATTCCTGTTGAAAACTCCGGATGATAAGCTGTGATATATGAAAAGATTGATTTAGTTTTTTCATTTTTTTTATCTTTATGTCTATTACGATTCAGTAACAGGTTTGGGTGAAAAAAAATGAAAATTTATTTAAAATGAAAGATAAATAGAATAGATGAAATTTTACATCTTATGCAGCCACAGCAGGATACAGCCTATTTCAGTTATGTACGATTTCAGTTTTTTATAAGCTATTTTTTTCTGGGTTTTTACTGTATTGACGGAGATATTCAAAGTTTTGGCAATGGCTTCGTTGTCTTTTCCTTGCATGGCCAGGATAAAAATCTCTTTACATTTCCCGGGAAGACTTTCCTGGGTTTTGAGTAAGATTTGCTCTACCTCTTCTGCAATAACGAAATACTCGAAATTCTCTGTCACTTCAGCTTCCAGTACTTTTTGCTCATACTGGTTTTTAATCTTTTGATGCTTCAGATAATCCAGGGCCGAATTACGACTGATGAGGTATAGGAAAGATTTGATGTGTACCATCGATTCCATTTCTTCCCTGTGGTTCCAAAGGGATAAAAAATTTTCTTGCACAATATCTTCACTTGCAGGAAGATCTTTCAAGAAACGGTTCGTGAATAAGCATAAAGTTTGATATAAGTTATCGAAAACAAACTGAAATGCACTTCGATCACCGGACCTGAAACGATTAATATCCCAAGAAAATTCCTTCAAAACTTCAATTTTGCCCCAAAGATAAATAAATTACGTTATAGAGTTGCTGAGTTGTTGAGTTAAAAGAGTTGCTGAGTTAAAAGAGTTGCTGAGTTAAAAGAGTTGCTGAGTTATAAGAGTTACTGAGTTGCTGAGTTCAATAAGCTACAGTTATCAGATTAGATCCAACTCCTTTAACTCAATAACTTTGTAACTTATTTAGCTCTACAACTCTACAAATCAGTAACTCAGCAACTCTTTCAACTCTCTAGTTCTGCAATAATCTCGCGGAATAGGGCTGTCATGCGGGGTTGGGCTGTATTGCCGATGTCCTGAACTTCAGTGTGGTTGGTTTTGATCAGTTCCGGTGAAGCCGTGCTATTGGTGATTACCGACATACCGAAACATTCCATACCCATATGGCGGGCTACAATGATTTCGGGTACGGTGGACATGCCTACAGCATCTCCTCCGATAACCCGGATCCAGTTGTATTCTGCCGGTGTCTCGAAAGAGGGGCCCTGCAGGCCGGCATATACTCCATGCTGTAACGGAATACCTAATTTTTTCCCGCATTCTTCTGCCAGCCGGATGATTCTGGGGCTATAGGCATCAGTCATTCCGGGGAAACGGGGACCGAGTTCGTCGATGTTTTTCCCTCGCAGCGGATGTTCCGGGAAGAGATTGATATGGTCGGTGATGATCATCAGGTCGCCCACCAGAAATTGAGTGTTGACACCACCGGCAGCATTGGAAACGAAGAGATACTTCACGCCTAATTCATGTAATACCCGGATAGGAAAAGTGACTTCTTGCATCGGATAACCTTCATAAAAATGAAAACGTCCTTGCATTGCGATTACGTTTTTCCCGCCGAATTTCCCGATTAATAGATTTCCTTTGTGTCCTTGGACGGTGGATACCGGGAAATGAGGAATTCCGGCATAGGGAATCGTATGTTTTATTTCTATCGATTTGCCTAATTCTCCTAATCCTGTACCCAGGATGATACCGATCCGATATTTTTCCCCTTCCAGAAAACGGGAAATATAAGCTGCACTATCTTTGATTTTTCCTAACATATTCTGATATTTCGTTTAATAGTAAATCGTCTTGGTCGATAAATACGGGTTCCACCGGAATATAATAAATCACCCTTTGCAATTCTTCGGGTAAGGGACAAGCTTTCAGCCGCACCGCATCTTTTTCGGTGGTGAATATATATTTCTTCGGATTTTCGATGGATTCGAAAGCCCGGGCAATCTGCTGAAAATCTTTTTTGGAGAAATGATGATGATCCGGATACCGGATTTCGGTGATATCCGAGGTGAAAGTTTTCAAATGATCGATATAAGGACCGGGTTGTGCTATGCCTGTCAGGCACAGGATACTGCTACTTCGGTCCGGTACGATAGATTCGTATTGCGGGAAAAGAGGCTTGATCTTACCGTATTCCAGGGTGGTGAAGAAGAGTTGTTGATAAGGCTTTATCTTTAAGTGTTTGGATAAAATCCTCTTTTCTATCGGTTGGATACTTTTAGGAATATAGTCAGCTCGCTTCAGTGCTTGTACGCTTTCCCTTAACCGGCCTGCCGGAAGCAGACAATCTTCGTGTACCGGACGGTTATAATCGATCAGAACGATATTTTTGTCGGCTTGTACATATCGGTGTTGGAAAGCATCGTCCAGCAGGATCACTTCGGGAGGTTCCGGTAAGGCAAGAAGTTTTTGGATTCCTCTCACTCGGTTACCATCACAAGCTACCAGAATATCCGGGTATTTACTTTTGATCTGCATCGGTTCGTCACCGATTTCAGCGGCGGTAGAATGTTCGTTGGCCAGGATAAAGCCTCTGGTCTTGCGTTTATACCCCCGGCTGAGACAGGCTACCCGGAATTTCTTTTTTAGCTCCGAGATGATCAGTTCTGTATGAGGCGTTTTTCCGGTACCTCCTACAGTAATATTGCCGACACAAATAACAGGTACCCTGAAAGTTTGTGATTTCAGTACTCCGATATGAAAAAGAAAATTGCGTGCTCCGGTGACAACACCATAAATAACACTGAGTGGCAACAATATTATTTTGACAAATGCCATGGCCGTGGTTTTTGTTGGTAAATAGCTTGTGAACTTGCTAGTGGAATGCAATATCATAGGGAATACGTGCCAGTAATCCCTGGTTTTCTACCTTATTTTTCATCTGTTCCCAAGTCGTATAGAAAGTGCCTAGTTCTTCTTTCAACAGGCGTGCTTTTACTTCTGTCGTAAACTCGGCGAATAATTCCTCTATCGGACTTTTTACTACCGGATATTCCGTCAGGTTGTATTTTTCGATACCGGCTTTTTGAGCCGCAATCCGAATCGCATCTTCTAATCCTCCCAACACATCTACTAAACCGATTTTCAGGGCATCTTCTCCGGTCCATACCCGTCCCTGAGCGATAGCATGAAGTTCGTCATGGGTTAAACCGCGGCCGGACATAACACGGCTCAGAAAGGTTTCATACCCCTGATTGACATAGTTTTGCAGTACATTCCTTTCGTAGGGAGTTAAAGCCCGGTTACTGACCGGTAAAGGGAGGGGATAGCTTCCGCCGAAATCACTGTGATCGTTGGTTTTGACTACATCGGTATGGATTCCCATCTTATCTTCGATCAGTTTTTCGCCACTGAAAAACATACCGAAGATTCCGATCGAACCGGTCAAAGTCGTCGGTTCGGCGACGATGGTGTCGGCTGCACACGAAATATAGTATCCTCCTGAAGCTGCTACATTACCCATAGAAACGATCACCGGTTTGGTTTGTGTGGCTAGTTCGACTTCCCGCCAGATAATGTCGGAAGTCAGGGCACTGCCTCCCGGTGAGTTTACGCGCAGGACGATGGCTTTCACAGTATTGTCTTCCCGGATTTTGCGGATTGTTTTTGCGAGCTCCGGCCCTATGGTATTATTTTTTTGCTCCAGTCCGATTTCTCCGGAAGCATATACGACGGCAATTTTGTCTTTATTAAATTCGATCGGTACTTCCGGAACCGAGGCATTCTGATAATCGGTCAGAGCAATCTGGTTCAATGGATCCGAACTTCCTACCCCACATTTCTCCTTCAATAAGGCCAGCATCTGATCTTCGTAGAGAACACCGTCGAAGAAACCGAAATCCTGAAATTGGCGGGTGGTGTAGAAATCGAAACGATTCGCCAGGGCATTGATCGAATCGACGGGGATGTTCCGGCTTTCTGCAATTCCTTGCACAATCGTCCCCCAGGAAGAATCGAGGTATTTCTGTACCTGTTCCCGGTTGGCGGGACTCATTTCGTCGGAGATAAAAGGCTCTACGGCTGATTTAAATTTACCGACTTTCACTACTTCGGGTTGTATGCCCAGTTTGGCCAGAGTCTCTTTGTAAAAAGAGATGCTACTGCTCATTCCGGTTAACAACAAAGGTGTTTCGGGGTTTACAAAGATTTTGTCGGCAACGGTAGCCAGATAATAACTTTTTTGGGAATATCCCAGGTTCGAATAACTGTAAATAAACTTTCCGCTTTCCTTGAATTTTTGTAAAGCGTTCCGGATTTCCTGAGTAAAGGCCAGGGCTCCGAAATTTCCCTGAATTTCGGTCAGGTCCAGATAAATTCCCTGGATACGCGAATCCTTGGCTGCTTTTTGTATACTGGCTAATATTTTATTTAATCCCAGATTTTTCTTTGGAGTGAATGAGAGAAAATCAATATTGTCGAGGGGATTGTCGGAAGTCCGGTCCAGAATTTCTCCTTCCAGTTTAATAGTTAAAATGCTATTATTTTTTACAGTAACTGTTTTTTCTGAAAAAGAAGCGATAGCTCCGATAAACCCGATAAAAATAAAAAACAGAATAACATGGACAATCATTATACCCACAATAGTCGCCAGGGTATATTTCAAAAAGTTCTTCATCTCCGAATATTTTGAATATTTATTACAATACCTACAAATGTAACCATATAATTGATTTAAGACAATATAAAATTGAAGTTATTTTTGTTTTACGCCTTTTTTGATAACTTTGAATGATTGAATCGGATTTTAAATTGATGGGCGGTTTAGGAATGACGATTGGCGATTAGAAGTTGATACAGAGCTTGTTGATATGGATAGTTTGTTTTTCGGCAGTCGTTTGCCGTTCTTTTAAATAAGCGATATGAGTAAATTTGCAATTACCGGAGGAAGAAGACTGAAAGGGGAATTATGTCCTCAGGGAGCTAAAAATGAGGCATTACAAGTGATCTGTGCCTGTTTACTGACCAAAGAAGAGGTAACCTTATCCAATGTCCCTGAGATTCTGGATGTTTTGAAGCTGATCGAATTATTGCAGGGGATGGGCGTACAGGTCGGACACCCTGCACATGGAGAATTTGTCTTCAAGGCTTCGGATATCAATTTTGATTATTTCGAAACGGAAGATTTTTATAATAAAGCGGTCAGTCTGAGGGGGTCTATCATGATTCTCGGGCCACTATTGGCAGTCTACGGGTGTGGATTGATCCCTAAGCCCGGTGGAGATAAAATCGGCCGGAGGCGGTTGGATACTCATTTCCTGGGTTTTGAGAAATTAGGGGCTACTTTCGATTATAATAGTTCGGAGGGTTGCTTCCGGGCTTCGGCTGAGAAATTACGGGGGTGTTATATGTTGCTCGACGAAGCTTCGGTGACAGGTACGGCTAATATTATTATGGCTGCGGTATTGGCAGAGGGAATGACTACGATCTATAATGCGGCTTGTGAGCCATATATCCAGCAATTATGTCTGATGCTGAATGCGATGGGTGCCCGGATTTCGGGGATAGCTTCGAATCTTCTGACCATAGAGGGAGTGAAGGAGCTGAAAGGTTGTCATCATCGTTGTTTGCCCGATATGATCGAAGTGGGAAGTTATATCGGATTGGCTGCCATGACCCGTTCGGAGATTACGATCCGGAATGTGAATATACGCCAATTGGGAATCATTCCCGATTCTTTCCGCCGTCTCGGTATCCGGATCGAGGAACGCGGAGACGATCTGTATATTCCGCGTCAGGAGCATTATATGATCGAGGATTTTATCGATGGCTCGATTCTAACGGTTGCGGATGCGCCCTGGCCCGGTTTGACACCCGACTTACTGAGTGTGTTCCTGGTGGTCGCAACCCAGGCTAAAGGAAGTGTGTTGATTCATCAGAAAATGTTCGAGAGTCGCTTGTTCTTTGTTGATAAGCTGATCGATATGGGAGCTAAGATCATCCTTTGCGATCCCCACCGGGCGACAGTCATCGGACAGAATCACGAATCACAGTTAAGGGCTACCAAAATGACCTCTCCCGATATTCGGGCCGGTATTGCTCTGTTGATCGCCGCTCTATCGGCTCAGGGAGTCAGTACAATTCATAATATCGACCAGATCGACCGGGGGTATGAGCATATCGATGAAAAATTGAATGCGATCGGTGCAGAGATCCGAAGAATCGGATGATACTTGGTTTAAAGGTACTTTTAAAATAGTTAGATAGGTTTCAACGGTTACAAAAGTTTTAAAAGTCAAGTCTAACCGTTGAAACCATGGTAACTTATGTAATCGCTGTAACTAAAAAAGTTTTATTCATCCAGTTTATTTTCTTGCTTGCTGAAGCTTCAGAAGCAAGATTGGTCCGGAAGTTTTCGGGCTTCTAGCTTATCCGGACATTCCTGTAGTAAGGTGGCGATTGTTTTCTGAAATACCGGATGGACAAAATCCGGTAAGATTTCTGCCAGAGGAGTCAGTACAAAATTGCGTTCCTGCATACGGGGATGAGGAAGTATTAAATCCGGCGTATTCAGAATGACAGAATCATAAAATAACAGGTCGATATCGATCGGACGGGAAGAATAGCGGGGTCCGCCGGCAAGTCTGATCCGTCCTAAGCGTTTTTCTGTTTCGAGACAACGTTGTAAAAAATCGAAGGCCGATAACCGGGTTTGAAAAACAACGACCTGGTTGAGAAAATTTTCATCACATTCGAAGCCCCAGGGGGCTGTTTCGTAAAACGACGAAGCCATTACCCATTGCTCTGTCGATGACAATATTCGAATGGCTTCTGTTATAAGCTGGCGTTTATTGCCGGAATTGCTTCCCAGTATGGTGACTACCTGCATCTTTTACCCGTTCTTTTTGTAATATTGCCGGTTATTGTTGCCTTTATTATTGTTGTTATTGTTATTCTTCTGGTAGTTTTTGTTCATCGGCTTATTGGAACTGGGCTTGCTCTTTTTCTGTAGCAGATCTTTCGGATTGGAAAGAGTCATACCCTCCGGTAAGATAACGGTACAGCCGCATAAGGTGTTGATGTCGTTATAGATTTGTTCGTCTTCGACGCTATCTTTATTCCAGGTGAGGAATGATTTCTTCATGTGGTTGGCGGTCAGAACGATCAGTGCTCTTTTTTGTTCCGGATCTTCCAGCTCTTTGATTTTGTCTATGAGTTTTTCAACTAATTTGCCGTAGTGCTTGTATTTGATGTGATTCGAACTGTAAGGCAGTCTTTCCGGTTTCTCCTGTAGTTTGGAGAGAGAAGGGAGAGGATAGGGAGTATCTATATCCAATTTAAATTCAGACATGATGGCCAGATGATCCCAAAGTTTATGCCGGAAATCGGGAACGTCCCGTAAGTGAGGATAAAGATTTCCCATCACGTCGATTACTGTCTTTGCGGCTCTGGTTCTTTCTTCCCGGTCTTCAATGGTCAATAGGTAATCTACCATTTTTTGTATGTTACGTCCATATTCAGGAAGTAATAATTTTTTCTTTTGGGTATTATATTCCATAAAAATACTATGTGTTTCTTAATCGCAGTACGTTGTTTTTACCAGATATAAAGAAAATATTTATTTATTTGCAGACTTTAACCGGATTTCTCCGGGTTGAAGGTAATCCGAAAATCGTTATTCTGTAAAATAACGATTTCAAGGTATCTCTTTCAGATTATGAGGCAAATATACGCTTTTTAGTGTTCTGACGGAAGTTTTTAGTCTGCTTGAATGTATAATTTTGCAAATTTTAACAAAAGAGTCCGGCTTCCCCCTTCACGGAAGACCACTTTTGCCTTTTTTTGTACTCCTAAACCTTCCAGGTTGACCACTTTTCCGGCTCCGAAGGTAGGATGGAAAATGATCATACCGGGAACGACCTGATTGGAGTCGATCGGTTTGAGTTTCGATCGGTCGATGGCCGGAATATCTATTGTTGCGGGTTTATTCAAAGTGATCGCCGGCTTATGTAAACCGGACATAGCTGTCGTAGTTTTTAATTTGAAACCTGAGGGTTCTTCCCGCATCGCGATATATCCTTCGAGGAATTCCTGATCGATCTCACCGATAAAACGGGAAGGCCGCGAGGATACCACTTGGCCGTTTTTGTAACGGGAAGTGGCGAACGACATGAAAGCCCGTTTTTCTGCCCGGGTGAGGGCGACATAGAAAAGCCGCCGTTCTTCTTCCAGGGCGGCAGGAGTGGTCACACATTGCTGGGCCGGGAAAAGTTCTTCTTCCAGACCGGTGATAAATACATTGCTGAATTCCAGTCCTTTCGATGCATGGATGGTCATGAGGGTCACTTTGTTTTGATCCCCTTCTTTATCTCCGTCCTGATCTGTCAATAACGCTACTCCTTCGAGGAAGGCCGGTAATTTATCGTCTTTCCCCTCTTTATAGGCGGTTTCACTGAAATCTTTGATACCGTTCAGGAGCTCCTGGATATTTTCTTTCCGGGATACGCCCTCCGGTGTTTCGTCATTGGAAAGGTCGTCGATGATACCGGAAGAACGGGCGATGATAACAGCTGCGTCATACGCATTTTCATTCGCTATCTGTTCCCGGAAACGTTCGATCAGACTACCGAATTTCTGTAATTTGGAAAGGGTACCGCTGTTGAAAGCGCCGGCCACCTTATCGAGGTTACAGAGTACGGTCCACAGGCTGACATGATATTTTCCGGCGATTTCCCGGATTTTGTCTACGGTCGAATCTCCGATTCCCCGACGGGGATAGTTGATGATCCGTTTGAAAGCTTCTTCATCGTTCTGATTCACGGTCAACCGGAAATAAGCCAGCAAATCCTTGATTTCTTTCCGTTGGTAGAAAGATTGGCCGCCGTAAATTTTATAAGGAATATTCCGTTTACGGAGGGCTTCTTCTAAGATACGCGACTGGGCATTCGTACGGTAGAGAATAGCAAAATCGCTGTATTCCTGCTGCTCGTAATTGGCTAGCCGGAAGATTTCATTCGTGACCTGGAAACCTTCTTCCTTATCGGATAAGGCCCGCAATACCTTGATCTTTTCACCTTCTTCGTTTTGAGAAAAGGTCTTTTTGGGAATTTGTTCTTTGTTCTTACTGATCACACAATTCGCTGCATCTACGATCGTGGTCGTCGACCGGTAATTTTGCTCCAGTTTGTATAGCTTGTATTCCGGATAATCGTTTTTAAAATTAAGGATGTTCTCGATCCGGGCTCCCCGGAAAGAATAAATACTTTGTGCATCATCCCCGACTACACAGATGTTATGATGCCGGTCCGAAAGTTTTTTTACGATCAGGTATTGGGCGTAATTGGTATCCTGATATTCGTCGACCAGGATATAATTGAATTTCTGTTGATATTTGGCCAGAATGTCCGGGAAATCACGGAACAGGATATTGGTTTGCAGCAAAAGATCGTCGAAATCCATGGTATCCGATTGTTTGCAACGCTGCTGGTATTGTTTGTAGATTTCTCCCAATAACGGGCGTTTGCCGGCTGTATCTTCGGATAAAATGCGGGAAGATTGGGCATAACTCTGAGCGACGATCAGGTTGTTTTTCGCCATCGAAATCCGTCCGAGGATTGTGCTCGGTTTGTAAATCTTATCGTCCAGTTTCATGTCTTTGACGATGGCCTTGATCATATTTTTAGAATCCTGGGTATCGTAGATGGTATAGCTCGATGTATAGCCTAATTTCTCGGCTTCGAATCGCAGGATTTTTGAAAAAATCGAGTGGAAAGTTCCCATCCACAGGTTGGCAGCGATTTCCTGGCCCACTAACTCTGCAATTCGTTTTTGCATTTCACGGGCAGCTTTATTGGTAAAGGTCAGGGCCAGAATTTTATAGGCCGGCACTCCCTGACTGAGCAATTGGGCTATCCGGTAGGTCAATACACGTGTTTTGCCTGAACCGGCACCTGCAATGACCAATGAAGGACCTTCTGTGTTGATGACCGCCTCCTGCTGACTGCTGTTTAATTCATTGATAAAATTCACCCTGAATAAATTTTTGATCGACGATAATGATTGATTATTTCCCGTAGCAAAATTAAAAATTAATCTCCAGCCTCACAAAATACCGGGGATTTTTAGTAATATTGCAAGGATAATCGTCAAAGTGTGTGGAGATGTAAGTATTGTAAAACTCTTCTGTATGTTATGGTTGAGACATAAATGTTGATCATATGCGGTATGTATTGTTGTTGTTTTTCGTGTTCCTGACCGGACTTGGATTTTCCCAGCGGATTCAGATAGAGGGGGTGGAAGTGAACTATTCTTCCCATTATCCGGACGGACCGCTGTATGTTATCCGTCAGACCCAGGCCGGAGCGGTTCCGGAAGGGCAGGTGAGTTTTGTGCCGGGAGGAGATCATTGGGAATTCGGCTGGACTTACGAGGGTTCCCCTCAGGCCGTTGTTCCGTATGAGGATTCTACCCGCTTGACCGTCCCTTTGCTGGGGAACGGACTCTATACTTTTACTGCCCGAAAGGACGGGGCGAATACGGTTCAGGAACGGTTTTATGTGTTTTATGATTTTATGGATTTTAAAATTACTTTGACCGATGTACTGGATTGTGAATATATTACGATTCATATCGATTATCTTTATATTCCCGATTTTGCCGGTTTTCCCGGTGGAGAGAATGTGGATTACTGGGTCGATTGGGATGGCAAAGAACGGCAATTGTCTTCTATGAATGACTATCGGTATGAAGATCTAAGTCAGGCTGTCGCCGGCTGTGCCGAAGATGTGTCTTGCCGCATTAGGATCAAGGATCGTTTCGGATTCGTATGGGAAAGTAACGAAGTGACTTACGAATCGATGATCCCGGAGGCTGTCCCTGAACTGACTCTGGGAAATACGGTGGATGTGGTCGGGGAAGTCGGCGATGAAATGGGACAGGCGCCTTTAGAAGTAGAATTCGATGCTTCCGGTTCTAAAAATGCTTCTTCTTATGAATGGTATTTGTATAAAGATACGACCGATTTGGTCGGAATGGTCTTATCGCCCGAGGATAGCCTGATTGGAAATCAGATCCGGACGCCGGAAGATTTTGTTTATACTTACGAGCATTCCGGACGGTATAAGGTAATGCTCGTAGCCATCCATGGAAAAGGAAATTTTTGCCGGGATACTTCGGATATACAATATGTAAATGTCGTCGAATCTTTGCTGGATGTCCCGAATGTCTTTACACCCAATGGAGACGGTAAGAATGATATTTTTAAGGTGAAAGCCTTGTCCCTGGAATCTTTCCAAGGGGTGATTCTGAACCGTTGGGGACGTAAAATCTACGAATGGAACGACCCTTCGGAAGGCTGGGACGGACGTATCGGGGGTAAATATGCAAGCCCGGGAACTTATTTTTATGTGATTACTGCCAAAGGAAGAGAGAAGGTGAATCCTCCGAAATATGTTAAAAAAGGAGCTTTGTTGTTAGTCCGTTAAGGGAAATATTTTTGCAACTAAGTTTTTAGTTGAAACGTTTGTTTTATCGTTGAAATCTTTCTTTATTTGTGATGGAATATCAAAACTATTGAAATAAAGATATATTTCGTTCTTGGAATCCTGTTTTGTATTATAGGAAATTATGCTCAGGACATCGGTCGGCAAATTTTAGAAAGAGAGTTGGACCGGAATCATTACGATGAGGTTTTAAGAGGTGTCGATTCTTTATACCGGATAGAAGGTGAATCTTCCGATTTGCTTTTTTTGAAGGTAAAGCCAATGAAGGGATGTTGCGTTATAAGGCAACTTTCCGCTGTTATTCGGAGTGGTTGGAGCGGGATTCTTCCGATTGGGATACCCGGCTTGCTTTAGCGCGGGTAGCAGCCTTGGCGGGGCGGACGATGAAAGCGGTCGATATCTATGAACAATTGGCCGGAGAAGATTCTCTGGATTTTTTTGTCAATTATCAGCTGGCCCGTTTGTATCAGCAGATAGGTAAAACTGTTCGGGCGATCGGAATCTATGATCGTTTATATCAGACAGACACGACAAATGTCATTTTATTAAAACGGATCGGAGATTGTTACAACCGGATAGGCTGGAGTATGAATGCCGTAGATCATTATTTACGTGCTGTCTGTTTGGACCCGGAAGATGGAGAGACTGTCGTGAAGGCTGTCAATCTGATGATGGCGAATACAGTTTTGTTTCAGGCTTATAAAAAACTGACCGGGAAACAGCAGCAAGAGGTGATGGCTGCCATTCGGGATACCAACAGGGTGGCTGATTTATGCGAGAACAATTCCGGTCTGAAAGCTGTCTGCTTGAAGAAGTTCCCGGCAGCCTTCCAGCAGCCTTTGAAGAATCTGTTTGTTCATTTATGGGAAAATGCATTGCGTTCCCCAAAATTTAATGATCATTTTTTCGACCGGGTTGGAAGATTTTATTGATAAATTTATTGCTGAAAATAAAAGTATTGAAGTATGTCCGTTTTGTGCTTTGGAAAGTTTTTATGATTTGCAGGGGCAATCCAGACGAGAAATAGGTCATTGGTTGTGTAAAGAACAATATCCCTATCTTGTGGTTAATTTTGATAATCTTGTACCGATTGGGCATGATTGTACTCTGGTTAAACATTGATGTGTTTATTATCCTGAATATCGGTTACATTTAACTTTTAAACGAACCGGCACTAACAAATGATATTAAAAAAGGGGATTAGGAGTTAGTGATATAAACCCAATGATCCCAAAGATGATGATTTAGTGGAAAGTTGGAAAAAACTTTTTAATATTCAACAAAGGTATGAGTCTGCAATTAATGATAAGGTATTCTGATGGTGACGGGGGGATTTCATCTGCTCGTGGCGGTGGCAGGTGGATGGGACATGTGGCGGGACATCATCATGGACGGATTTGCCGCTTCCATTGGGAATGATGCGGAAAGGGCATACGCTTTTGTTTTTTTTGTGGGCGGGATACTGCTCCTTTTGGGGGGTACATTGCAGTATTATATCCGTAAGGAGCAGAAGCCTGTGCCCTTGTTCCTGGGGTATAGCTTGTTGCTGGTGTCGGTCGTAGGGTATATTCTATTGCCTTTGTCGAGTTTCTGGCTGTTGATTCCGCAGGCATTGATTATGATCGGGGGTAAAAGGCTATTAGCACCCGAGGACGTGTCTTGCGGGCTATTTCCTTTTTGGCATGCGGAATGGAATTAACTTAAAAGGGGGAGGAAGTACTAAGTTGGTGCCATGAGAAAAATAGAAGAGGGAATCGTGCAAGTGTTGACAGAGACGGGAACCGCTTTTATTTGTTTAGCGGACGTGACGGAGTTAGCGCCGGAGTAGAACAGGGGATGCCCCGGGTATAACAGGTACTTTTTCATTGCGGATATAAGCGGGATAAAAATGACGTCCACGATGTGTGCTTGCTGTGCGGACATTCCGGTATTCCTGTGCCGGAGGAATACAGGGAATCGCAGGGGGGAGAGTACCGGGTAAGCGTCCGTTTGTGATAGGGTTCCCTCCGGATAGCCCGAAATACACATCACTGCGGGCTATCCGGAGATTAGCAATTTTGGAAAAGTGATTGTATCCGGTTTGGTATAATTTTGTCCGCAGAGATGAAAAAGAAATTGACAACAGAAGAAGATTACAGGCAGCGGGTGGACTGGGTGTGTATGTATATCCGGGAGCACCTCGACAAGGAGATTGATATGCGTCGTCTTGCCGTCTTGTCGGCATTCTCGCCGTTTCATTTTCACCGCATTATGCGCGCTTATCTGAAAGAACCGATCGGAGCGTTCATTATACGCACAAGGGTGGAAACGGCGGCGAAGCTGTTGCGTTATACTGATCTCCCCGTCGCGGATATTGCCTACCGGGTGGGGTACGACACCCCGTCATCGCTGACCAAATCTTTCTGTAAATTTTTCGGCATCTCTCCTAAAATGTATCGTTTAACAAAAAATTATCAGATGATGACAACACAGGAACCGAAGGCCGAAGTGAAGCTCAGCCGTGCCAAAGTCGTGGAACAGGAACCTAAGACGGTTCTGTACATCAGTGCCACGGGAGATTATAAAAAGGTGGATTACAGTGCGATGTATATGCGGATGTGGGAAGAGATCAAGCGGCAGGGACTTTTCTCGGCAGGTATTGAACATTTGGCTTTATACCACGATAATCCCGAAATCACGGCCGAAGAAAACCTGAAATGCGATGTATGTATCCGCATTTGCAAACCTGCCAGACCCAACGGGGATATCGGCGTAAAAACCATCGGCGGCGGACGTTTCGTCGCGTTTACGTATATTGGTGAGTACTGT
>OCSH01000983.1_pt1 | contig 24090 bp, 15 predicted proteins | sample 1538371 | NCBI WGS metagenome assembly OCSH01 (sample SAMN04571687, study PRJEB22368) | human gut metagenome | biome: human gut; material: stool | host: Homo sapiens | place: Luxembourg | collected 2012-06-01 | reverse complement strand
GTTTGAATTATGGCGATTTACGAACAATCAATCCAAGGGAACTCCCCCACTTCGACATGCTTTGCGGCGGATTTCCTTGCCAAAGCTTCTCGGTTGCAGGACGGCGTCTCGGTTTCCGAGATACAAGAGGCACTGTCTTCTTTGAAATTGCCCGAATCCTTGCAGAAAAACGGCCTCCGTTTTTACTCTTGGAGAATGTCCTCGGTCTGTTATCGCATGACAGCGGCCGGACGCTTAATACCATCTTCTCCTCGCTTGTTGAAATGGGGTATAATCTCGAATGGATGGTGCTTAACAGCAAATACTTCGGAGTCCCCCAACAGCGAAGGCGGCTGTATATTGTCGGATATCTTGATCCGAGATGTGCCGGAAAAGTATTTCCTTTCAGCGGCGGCAATGCGAAAAATCTTAAGCAACTTATCCCGGGACCGCAAGGCCAAAGAGTCTACGAAACAGACGGAATAGCCTGTACGCAGTGTGCAGGCTCAGGCGGTTGGGGCGGTAAAACCGGATTGTATTTTATCGATATGAACGCCGATCCGGTCATTACCGATGTTGCCCGATGCATAACCGCAAGACAGGATTCCGGAGTAAGCAATCACAGAGGTGAACACTCTGCGGTTCTTATCGAAGACGCACCGAGAGCAATACTGACACCCGACAGAGAAACTGTCCGTCAGCAGGGTCGCCGTATGAAAGAGCCGAATGAAGCCATGTTCACGATAACCGCACAGGATAAGCATGGAATTTACCATAAAGGAAGAATCCGCAAACTTATGCCTATCGAATGTTGGCGGTTGCAAGGTTTCACGGACGAACAATTCTATAAAGCACAGGCAACCGGTCTGAAAGACGGTCACCTATATAAAATGGCAGGTAACGCAGTCAGCGTACCTGTCATTTCTGCTATCGGGCAAAGACTATACGAAATAAACCACGAATTCGGAATTGTAAAGGAGTAACCATTATGCCTAACCATATTATAAACACTATCCGGTTGACGGGAGATCGGGAGAAAATAAGTGAACTGCTCGAATCTGTTAAGGATCGGGTGGCTCTCTATTGACGGCACAAACATCAGTTATCCCGTTATGCACACACCGTCCGATCCGCAGAAATATCTCCGCCGCAACTTCTACGGCCAGTACAGCCAAAGCGGTGTGCCGTTCCTTGACGGACGGTGCAACCTTCAAAGCACCAACCTCGTTATTTACAGTCACAATATGCGAAACGGAACGATGTTCTCTAACCTCAAAAAGTATGTGGACAGAGATTTTTTGAACGCACACCGGACCGTGAAATTTGAAACTGTGGACGGCATCCGTTATTTTACCGTAACCAAGGTGCTGACAACAAACACCTCGGACGCTTGGTATGACCGCATCACCGCCGAGGACGGCAGCCGATGCCTCGTCCTCTCCACCTGCTATGGATCGGGCAAGGACGGCAGGCTGCTGATCATAGCCGAAGAATAACGGCAGAAAGGAAAAACTATGCTCAAAAGAAAACCGAAAGTATTGACACCGGAGCAGGCAGAGGAAATCCGCACCAAGCCTTTAACGCCAAATACAAGTCATATAAAGAATACCTTGCGGTGCAGTTGATATTAAATTACTTTTATTTGACTAATACTGCAAAATATGGTAAACTAAAAATAAAAAGACTTCAAACCGCAGAAGTTTACTATTTTTAACCGGTATACCAAAGGCACCTTATTTGTGTTCCCCGCGGTATATCGGTTTTGTATTTATATATGGAGAGAAATCAATATGTTAAGTAAGTTGTTTGATTATTATAATGAATTCTATTTATGGAATAATAATGTAGTTAGAATATAATAACTTGAAAAATATTGAATTATATTTTTCACATTATTGAAAAGCACTTGCACAAAATCAGCAAGTGCTTTTTTGATTATTATATTAGTTTATAATTTTAATCAGGCATTATTTTATTCCCCGTTTTTCGTACTAAACAAAGAATATTATTTGTCGAAAAAGCTTGAAACATATGGAAAATTATAGAATTAGTGATATAATATAATAAAAGCGCTGAAGGAGGAATATTCTTGCTGTTATATTATTTAAGTTTGGTAGATACCGAAGAAGAAAAGTCTAAACTTGAAAATCTTTATTATGAATATAAGGCTCTTATGAAATATATTGCTTTTAACATATTGGGAGATAATGGCTTAGCGGAAGATGCAGTCCATGAAGCTTTTATAAAATTAACTCGGCATTTAGATGGAATAGGTGAAATTAAAAGTCTCAAAACCAAAGCCTTCATCGTTATAATTATTAGATGCGTCGCATTGGATATGCTTGACAAGGAAAAGCGAAATAAAATATACAGCTTCGATGATATAGGCAATAAAGCAATAACAGAAGATACTATGATCGAAAGCATCGAGCTTAAGGAGCTTTGCTCCTTAATTAAAGCCTTACCGGCTATACATAGAGATATAATAGAATTAAAAGAATATTATGAATTATCAGATAAAGAAATCTGCGACATACTCGGTATTTCACGTCAAGCCGTCAGAAAAAGATTACAACGAGCAAGAAATGCACTAAAGCAATCACTTGAAAAGTTAGGTGTATATTAATGTTTTTGTCAAATAAATGTGACCAAAGATTGAAAGCAGCCTTTGAGCTTTACAATCAGCAATTATCGGATAATCTTCCGAATAAAGATGAACTGAAAACCATAACCTTCTCACAGACTTTTGAAACTAAAATGAAGAAACTTTTAGCTGCTCAAAAGAAATCATATTACTATATGATTAATACTGTAGGAAAAAGAATAGCAATTATTATTACTGCTTTATTAATTACTCTTACCGCTACAACATTTGGCGTCAAAGCGATCAGAGAAACGGTCATAGAGTTTATAACAGAAACATTCGAAAAATTCACAAGAATATCAATAACAAATAATGAAGATATACCCGCGGTAATTGTATTTCAAAAGATTCAACCGCAATATATACCTGACGGTTTTGAGGTGTCACGTTCATCTTATTACGAAGATTCATGTCTAATATTATATTCAGATTCACAAAACAATATAATTAGTTATTCACAGCAAATCAATTATGATTCGAATTTGACGACCGACACAGAAGGAGCAGAAATTGAAACAGTTTATATTAATTCACTTGAAGGAATAATGTATACTAACAAGGATTTCAATAAAATAATTTTTGGAAATGAGAAATATTATTTTATTCTATACGGACAGGTTTCAAAAGAAGAACTATATAAAATTGCTGAATCTATCCCTGTTGAATAAAAATCTTAAAAAAAGCCGGTCACAAAAAGTCCCTTCTTTCCGTTTACATTAATAGAGAACAAAAATCTCTGTTATTAATGTCGGAAAGGAGGGATATTTATGTGCAAAAAAGTACTTTCAATCATACTTACTCTTGCTTTATGTTGTGGTATTGGTTTATCGGCAGAAGCAGTTGCTGTTTCAAATTTAAGTGCAACGGATTCTTTTGAAAGTGGTAATACCGCTCAGCCTTATTATAACTATACATCAGATGTTAATGTTAATTTAACAAATTCAAGCGGAAATGCAAAATGCACTACAACAGTAAATGGTTATGCCGGTACAGCAACTAAAATCAAGATAACTATGACACTTCAAAAGAAAACGCTCTTTTGGTGGAGTAAAGATACGTCATGGACTACAACTGTTAGTGACTACTATGCTTCACTGTCAAAAACAGCCTCTGTCGGCAGCGGAACATACCGTGTAAAGGCCGAATGTGTTGTATACAGCGGCAGTGCAAGCGAAACAATTACGCAGTATAGTTCCGAGCGTACTTTCTAATTAGTTGATTTCATAGAAGGATTTGATTTAATTAATCGAATCCTTCGCACTTAAAAAAATTAAATTGTATTGACAATTTATCAAGATATAGGAATGATTGTATTGAAAAAAGTATTGGTTTTAGTTTTAAGCGTGCTATTAATTTGCTCCGCTCTGCCCGTTACGGTTTTTGCGGAATCTGAGGAAAAGTGCGGCGATAATCTTGTCTGGAGTATTGACAGCGAAACCGAAACGCTTACAATCTCGGGCAGCGGCGATATGTACGATTACGGATCGCGCAATGAACCGAGACGCGCTCCGTGGATTTCTTATGACGGTGATATAAAGCATATTGTTATCAGCGAGGGCGTTACCTCTGTTGGAAATGACTCCTTTTTTACTCTATATCCCGAAACCGTCAGCCTACCCGGTACGCTTGTACGAATAGGTGAATATTCATTTGCGTGTTCAGGTTTAATAAAGCTAAAAATCCCCGCAAGCGTTGAAGTGATAGAAGAAGGAGCCTTTGATTCCTCGGATAGCCTTACCGAGGTGTGCTTTGAAACGGGAAGGCTTAAAAGCATCGGTAAATATGCTTTTGGACATTGCTTAAAGCTTGAGACAATAATACTGCCTCAATCCGATGTGGAAATTGGGTACGGGGCTTTTTATAAAACCGCTGTTAAAACGCTCGATATTCCGAAAGGAATAACCGCGATAGGTAAGAGCGCCTTCAAGTGTGAAGCTCTTACCCGTGTTACTCTGCCCGAGGGCTTAACCGAAATCGAAGACGGAGCTTTCAGCTTTTGTTCATCGCTCGCATCAATTGAATTCCCTGATACGCTTTCGGTAATCGGCGACCAAGCTTTTGCCTGCTGTAGTTTGCTTACAACCGTGAAGTTTCCCGATTCGATTATTTCAATAGGAGAAGAGGCATTTACTCTAAGCTCTCTCATAGAGGCGGTTTTCGGAAAAAACATTAAAAAAATCGGGGCAAATGCATTTTACGGCACCAATTTAAGCGCAGTTTTTCTGCCGCCGAGCGCGGAGCAGACCTACGGCGCGTTTGCTAATTCCGCGGGCAGAGTTATAACGGTATACGGAGTTCCGGGCAGTATGGCGGAATATACGGGCAGAGATAATTTTATTCCCCTTAATTTACCCGCTGCCGAAAGAATAGGCATAACCGAAATTGCGCTTGCTTCCTATGACGGGCTTGAATACAGTACGGACGGTCAAAGCTGGCAGAGCAGTCCTGTTTTTTCTGGACTTAATTCTGATACCGAATACACATTTTACCAGCGCTATGCCGCGACCGAAACAGCCGCCGCCTCCCCATCAACAACCCCGACCGTTATAAAAACCAATGCGGGCGAATTTGCGGGAGAGGATTACTGGAAGTATGATTACGCAACCGAAACACTTACGGTTTGCGGAAACGCATTTTTAAGCGATTACACCTCCGATTATTACGCGCAGGGCTGGTCTGATTTTAAAGCACAAATCAAAAGGCTTAAAATAATAAATGCCGACGGTAAAATCGGGTCTTATGCCTTTAGTAAGCTTACCTCGCTTAAAGAAGTGACAATATGCGAGGGGATTACCGCTATCGGTGACAGCGCCTTCAGGAACAGCATAAGCCTTGAAAATATAACCTTTCCCCGCTCGGTAAAGGAAATCGGCGACTGCTCTTTCCTTAATTCGGGACTTTCGGGAGCTGTTGATTTAAGCGGAGTTTCAGCAATCGGCGACAAAGCTTTTATGAATACCTCGCTGACCGAAACGCGCTTTTCAAAAAACACGGTTTATTTAGGCTTTGACGCTTTTGCGGGAACAAAGCTTCAAAAAGCTATTATTACGGGCGACGCAGAATTTATTGCTAAAACGGCGTTCGGCGATAACGCACAAACGGTAATATACTGTAACAAGGGCGCGGGCGCGGAAAGCTACGCGGCGGAAAACGGAATCTCGTACAGATATTTCGGCGACCTTGACTCCGACGGTTCCTTTACTGCAACCGACCTGTCGCTCCTTAAAAGATATTTGCTAAACAGCGATTCTGCCTTTGACCCGACCGCAAGTGACGTCAATGCCGACAGCAGGGTTGATATATTGGATTTGGTAAGACTTAAAAAGCTTGCGGCGAAAGCTTAAAATAAATACAATGGAGTGAGTCCAGTGTACTTTTGATTTTCGATTTCTGTTTATCTAACAAAAAAAGAGATATGAAAATGAAACGCAAAAAAATGTTAAAAAGATTTCTTTCCTTTATTCTTTGTTTTGCTATGCTTTTAAGCGCAATTTCAGGTGCTGTTTTCGCCGACTATTATGAGGTCATTAACGATACTCTTGCAAATCCGACCCTTTACGGCAGCGTATACGCAAATGAAAAATACATATTTGTCGGAGAAGGCGGCTCAATTTATTATTCTATTAATGCAACGCAGTGGACAAAACAACCTATTGTAACTAACAATACTCTAAATGATATAATATATGCAAATGACAGATTTGTAATTGTCGGCGATAACGGAACAATTTTAACTTCTTTTGACGGAGAAAATTGGGCAGAAAGAAGTTCTGGAGTTTCATCTGATTTGAACGCAATAATGTATGTCGAGGAAAAATATATTGTTGTGGGAAATAACGGTACTGTGTTATCGTCATCCGATACAGGAGTATGGGATTTAAAGACGACAAACACGAATTATAATTTAAACGATATTATCTTTGCTAAAAACACGTACATCGCAGTAGGTAACTACGGTACAATTATTTCTTCGGTGAATGGTAATTCGTGGAGCATTTTGACATCAAATACAATAGAAAATTTGTATACCGTAGCAACGGACGAAAGTTTGTCAGCTTCGGCTGAAAACAGCCGTATTGTTGTAGGCGGTGCAAATGGAACAGTCTTAATGTCTTTAAATGCCGATTCTTGGGCGGTTCAAATTTCCCCTACTGCAGGTACAGCTATTATGGGAATGACATTTTATAACAGCCAGTTTGTGCTTGTAGGTACATCATCGCTTATTATGACATCAACGGACGGTGTCTCATGGACATCCAAATTTTCACAAGGAGTCAATGATTGGTATAGTGTACACTATTTAAACAACAAGTATTTCTGTTTGGGCTCTGGCTGTTCTGTAGAGTATTCTTCTGATGGAAACTCATGGTCTATATGCAACGTAGGAAAGATATCGCCGTTAAATGATGTTTTGTATGTAAATAATCAGTTTATTGCTGTCGGAAATTCGGGCACTATTGTAACCTCTGAAAATGGAGATTCGTGGCTAAATAGACTTTTTGGAAGCAATTCCACATTAAACGGTATAGCATATGGCAACAACGTATATGTTGCAGTCGGAAATAACGGTATTATTTATACCTCACCCGATAGCATTACATGGACAAAAAGAACCAGTCCGATTTCCGAATCATTAAATGATATTTGTTATTCTAACGATATATTTGTTTCGGTCGGTGATAACGGTACAATAATAACATCGTCTGATGGATTGTCTTGGTCGGCAGTAGACAGTAGCTCATACAACGATTTAAAAGGTATCTGCGGTAGCGACACTATGTTTGTAGCTGTTGGGGCATCCGGCACTATTCTCTATTCTTCTGATGCTCTAAATTGGAACACTTCAAATACATCGGGTGCTGGATTATATGATATTCAGTTGGTAGACGAAAAATTTGTGGTTGTTGGTGCCGCAGGTACAATAAAATTTTCTACGGATTGTATAACATGGAGTTCTGCTACCGTTAATACCAATACAACTATTAAAGGAATATGTCCTTCTCAAAAAGTCGCCGTTGGCAATAAGGATATTTTGGGAACAAATACGCTTTCAGATTGGAGTAAAGTGTTATCAACAAAAGCAAGCTTAAACAGCGTGGCTTACGGGCTTGGAAAATATGTAGGCGTTGGAACAGATATAGTAACATTCATAGCAGATATATCATCACCTGTAATTGCATTAACTGAACAAAGCAACTATACATCAGGTAACGTTACCGTTAATGTCAGCATAGATGATGAAAGCGGGATTGCATTAAAGAAATGGGCTTCTGGCGAACAAGAATCTAATTATTTTGCCGATAGCGGAACTGAATTTGAAGAGGATTCCTTTGATGTAGTCAGTAATGGTATTTATACTGTATATGCCAAAGATTTAGGCGGTTTGGAAACTGTTGAAACAATAACAGTGACGAAACAGGATATTACCCCTCCCTCTGCCCCGAGTTGGGTTCAGCATTACGGCTTTACCGGTAATCCGATTGTAATTATATGGAACTCAGTTTCTGATTCTGCTTTGGGCGGATATAACATTTATAGGGATTCTCAGTTAGTAGGAACTGCTGCAGCGGGTGAAACCTCTTTTTCGGATCAAACACCATTTAATGGTAGTAGCACATATTCTGTCGCGGCTTTCGATAAAGCAGGCAACCAGTCAACCGCTACAGAATCGTCACACCAAAGCACAATGATTATTGATGGTTTTTATCCCGGAATGACTGCTGAAAATGTTCGTCAAAATATTGTCTTGAATAGCGACGAAACGGTCGAAATATACGACAAAGATGATACAGCTATTGAAGATTCAGCATTAATAGGATCTCAGTCGAAAATCTTCATTAAGAAAAACGGAGAAATAACAGAGCAATATATTGTTGCCTTGTACGGTGATTTAAACTGCGACGGATTAATTAATAATTCTGATATAACTGAAGTAAGAAAATATTTGTTGTCGAACTATGACGGAAAAAACATCTCCCATGTTATTGCAGATATAAATTGGGATAAAGCTTTTAATATTATCGATTTTATTCATATTAAAAAATATGTAAGTAATGAAGGATTAATAATTCAAAATCGTTTGGGTGGAACACCGGCAAGATTTGCATCAATAGTTGACAGTATATCACCCACGGTTGATGTAAGTGTTTCTCAAGAATGGGACACGAACAACACTATTACCGTCACTACAAGTGATGCCCAGAGCGGAATCTTTATTAAAGAATATTCTTTGGAAGGGAAGAATTTGGGAATATTCTCCGAAAATACTATTGAAGTAAGCAAAAACGGCAATTATACCTTTACGGTATATGACTATTCTGGCAATGCAACAACAGCAGCTGTAATCGTCAATCATATTATTGATGTACCGGTTTTAGGAGCATATGAAAAAGTATATAATGATTTTGAAATTCCCTCTAAAGGGATTGATATTGACCTAACACGGTATTACAGTTCGATGAATAACGAAGCAGGCATTTTCGGAAAAGGCTGGATTTCAACCTACGAAGCAACCTGTAAAGATTTTCAAAACGATCCGTCACTAAATTTAAAAGTCGTTACTTTACCGGGCAACAAACCTATACTTTTCACATATGAAAACGGTTCATATACATGCGGAACATCACGAATGAAACTAACAAACGGAACCAACGGCACTTTTATATTGGAAACACCCGAAAAGATCAGGTATACTTTTAACTCAGACGGACAACTTATCACTATAGTTGATAAGTTAGATAATACTGTTACAATTTCTCTTTCGGATGAAGGAAAGATCCAATCCATTACCGATAGTGTAAGTCGGCAATATTCATTCGAATATGGGAACAATGGATTGGTTTCTAAAATCTCAGATCCGTCCGGTCGTATTTTTCAATATCAATACGACTCAAATAATATGTTGATCAATATCATCGATCCTATGCTTACCTGTACAACGCAGTATCGTTATAACAGTGACGGATATATTGCAGTAATCTTTGACGCTTTCCATAATATCATTGAAAGCGTAACATATTCATCTGAAACCAGCGGTAGAATAAGCAGTATTACAGATAAAGACGGTGCAAATTATGCATACACAATTGATGATACAGAGCGAAAAATAACAATTACAGATATTTTCGAAAAATCTACGGTATATTCTTATGATAAGTATATGCAGTTGATTTCGACAACTGATATTTCCGGCACAAAATCTATAAACTATTATAATGCTTTCGGAGATATAAATACTGTTACCTATTCAGATAGTAATACAGAAAAGTATGTGTATGATGCTAACGGCAATATTCTATCCGTTACATATACTAATGACGGAGTGACAAGTAAAGAAGAATATACATACGATACCGATGGTAATATGCTTTCATCAAAGGATACCGATGGCAAGAGAAAATATTATGAATATGATTCAATCGGAAGGCTTTCCATGGAAATAACACCGAATAACGGTACAGACATATATGACGAGGATACAAGTGATCCGGATGACTTTTATATGGCTGAATACGAATACTATAGAACACCTAAGTATCGCAAGAATTTGGTTTCTGGCATTTATTACAGCAATGATACCTATATAACATACTCATATGATAACATGGGTATCTTTTAAGTGAAACCACAGAATCAGGCGCAACATCCTACTCTCACAATAATATCGGATGGTTAAAGTCTGAAATCAAAAGCGGAAGCGATTCTATTAATTATTCCTATAATTTAAATGGTAACATCACATTATTACAAAAAGGAACTACAGTTATTACGCGCTCCGTATACGATACATATGGAAGAATTAAGCAGCAAATAGAAGGTTCTGAGTATTCAGAAGAATATGATGGTCTTAAGAAGATACCGGCAATTGATTCATATTCAGATGACGGTGACGAAGTTCCGGTTGGAACACGTTATTATTACGGTAATAACGAAAAGCTATCACATGTCAAAATGAGCGACTACACTGTAAATCTAAATAGTGATCAAAGCATAAGCAATGTTAAAGTTTGTAACAACGCATTGGTTTCTTACAGCTACAGCGACGATGTAAAGCATCTTTTAGAGCAAACGCAGTATGCAAACGGACAGTCCATTTCATATGCTTATACCGACTCGGGTAATATCCAATCTGTTACTATAGGCGATGACACATCTCCTGCTTTTGTTTACAGCTATAACGAAAACGATGAACTTACAAGAAAAACCGATAACACAAACGAAATTCAAACGGATTATTCGGATCATCTCGTAACGGTAAGTAAAATAAACGATGATTCCACATTGACTGTTTTGCACAAGTATGAAACTTCATATGATACAGACGATATTAGCCAATTTATTGAAACTGTTGGAAGTAATATCTATACAGTAAAGCACCTTACCGATGAAGACAAATTTGTGCTTAATTCAACGGACAGCATAAATAAGTCTTTCAGTATTAACCATCAGAACGGTAATCTATCCGGAACACAAATTTCAAAAACTGTCAATAACACAACATCTCTTTTGCTGTCAACAGAATATTCGTATACTGACAATAAGATATCGTCAGCTACAAGCAGTTACTCGGGAGGATCTGTTCAATACGGATATATCTACAATGGCGAGACTTTAACTAAGATCACCAGAAACAACTCAGAAAAAAGATATAAATACGATGCTTATAATCGATTAGAGAGGGTTGATGATACATTACAGTCAATAACCACAAAATATTTTTACAACGGTTCCGGTAACATTGTGTCAAAGAAAGAGTATAATTTAACTGCTTTTGAGACAGAGCCCTCGGCATTGTTGAATACTCAAACCTTCACATATGAGGATTCCGATTGGCCAGATAAGCTGACATCTGTAAACGGCAATACCATAACATATGACGATTTGGGTAATCCTTTATCATATAATGGATGGACGTATGTTTGGGAAGCTGGACGTCAGCTTAAAAGAATGTCAAATGACAATTCGATAATCGATTACAAATATGATGACAGCGGAATACGCATTTCTAAAACAATAAATAATGTAACCACAAATTATACAACCGTTGACGGCCGTATAACAAGTCAGAATGACGGAACAAATTTGCTTTACTTCCGTTATGACCATAATAATGAGCTTGTTGGTTTTAACCTGAACGGCACAGAGTATCTGTATTTAAAAAACTTACAGGGCGATATTGAAGGAATACTCAATATGTCGGGAGAATTAGTGGTCAGCTATGCTTATGACGCATGGGGAAAGGTATTATATACCGCTGGAACGCTTGCGAGTACAGTCGGCACAATTAATCCTATGCGTTACCGTGACTATTATCTTGACAGCGAAACAGGATATTATTACTTGCAGTCACGTTATTATGATCCCAATATTTGCAGATTCATCAATGCCGACGAGCCGAGTGTAATCACTCTCAATTTTGGAACAATTAACGGTGCTAATTTATTCGCATATTGCAATGATGATCCGATCAATAATATCGATCCTACCGGATATTTAAAGTATTATGTATATCGCGGATATAGTGCATTAATTGAGATAAGTCATATGATTGCATCAACTATTGGATATGCCATATCAGCATTAAAATTGGGATCTATTGCAGCAAGCTCGACAGCTTCAGGAGTCGGAATCGTAATTGCTGTTGCAGCTTCCTTTGGAATAGCATGGAGTGTATGTCTGGCATTGATGAATTGTAGTAGTTTGATTTTAGCTTTGGTTTATTATAAGCAATATCGTGGATTTAAAATGGCATCATGGGGATTGTTTGGGAGGTCTGTTTATTTTGTCACTAAAATATAAGAAGTTATTAATTCTTATTGCTTCGATTCTTGATTGCTTGTGGTTCTTTTTCTTCCCGTATCTCACCAAATTAATTAAAAATGATATTATTCATTTCATAATTAATATTCTGTGTATTGTGTTCGGAGTAATCATGATGGTATTTTTAACAATGAAGAGTAAATAATATTTGCGTATCGCACAGGGCTTAATTCCCTGTGCGATAGCATTGACTTACAAACGTTCACTGACAAAACTATTTTATTCAATCATATGTGACATCACTACTATTATTTTGAAAGCAAAACAGAACATTATTACTTGCAAAGTAGTTTTGTAGTTCTATCTTTTTAAAAGCAGGAGAATATAGTGAGATGAAAAAATTCAAATTATACATAATATTAATAGCTATATTTTTATTAATATTGTTTTTAGCTATAATTGCTTTCTATTCTATACCTTATACCAAATGTAATTCCTTAATTCTATCCGCGAATAAAAATGAGACTGGTTTTTCATTTGAAAATGAAAACGATCCCTTTATTTCTAAAAGCGATTTTGATAAATTAGTTGTTTTACCAGAAGATGAAACAGATGAAGATACATATGTTAAAATTCGAAGTACAAAAAAACTATCATTCTCTGCTATTAATCAGATGGAGATTAAATGTCATATTATAACCGAGATAATTAATTATGAGACTTTTGAAAAATCAGGTGAATATGAAGCCGATGTTTTAATATCATTTATCTTTGAAGATTTCAAATGGAAAGTTAACAATGTTACTACAATTAATTAATCATTAAAAATTGCATACTTTCATTCATAGTTTTATCCCTTTATGGTAGTATGCTATATAAGTAGTGCCTGCGGCTGTAATTGACGAAAGATAAGACTATTCAAACATATGGAAGCTTACATGGTTTCACCACAATAATATACCATTTCATCAAAAGCCAAAGAATGCAATAATTATTTTTAAGCTTTGAATTTATAGCTTATACGACCACAATTATGTAAAGAAGTCAACATCAAAAGCCACTGACAAGACAGATAGCTACAGGCTAATTCTGTTTTGCCGGTGGCTTTTGCATTCGGCAGACAAATCGATCAAGTAAAACGCTTCCGACTGAGTTTTCAGAAGGGAGCATTTTTTATGTCTAAAACCAAGTGGCTCTGCTACATAGCCAAATATCCGTAATCTCCGAATTTTGAATGAAAACCAAAATTCAAAATTCAGGAGATTACAGAAATGAAAATTTTTTATGCAAAAAACAGCAACGGAAATTATTTGTCGGCAGACGGCAAAACAAGGTATGTGAAACTTTACGGTAAAGCGGCATATGCCTATCTCAGAAGTGAAGAAGGTAAATTAAAGAGATTTGTAAAAATCAGCGATTCCGACAATTCTGATGATATATACCTTGAAATTGATACCGGCAGCATTCCATCTTTTCGTGTGGACGAGCGCAGAGAACAATATGTGAGAGATACAAAGAGAGAGTCAGGCATTTGCGTGATTTCCATTTACGCTTGCGAAGGTCATGGCGATGACGATGACAAAGCATCCGGCGAGGAGCTTATTGCCGATGAAAGCTTTAATTTAGAAACAGAGGTGTTAAAGCAGATAGATATGACCACCTTGCGCAAGGCTCTTAAAACGCTTGACGAAGATGAAATGGAACTTATAACAGCTCTTTATCTCTCAAAACATCCGATGTCCGAATCAAAATTAGCCCGAAAGCGCGGCGTGTCTCAACCGATGATATACAAACGCAAAATAGCGATTTTTGAAAAGATAAGAAAATATTTTTAATTTTCAGGTTATAGATTTCAAAAAAAGTGTGGAATACAGGGTGAGAGGCAAAAACTCTCTTGTACCTTGACAACTAAATAATTGGGATTCCGAGGAACGCCTCGTTTTGCCCGTAAGGGAAAGCCCACATACAAGGCCGCCAAGACCTCACAAAAGTGAGTGAGCGACAACCCTTGGTATGAGGACGGCAGAAAAACAGCATTGCCGTCTGGCGATGATTCAAAACGAGGATAATGAAACTTCCGTGTCAGCGGCTTGCTTGAATGCGAGATATGGTCGTTTCGGGCTGGAATTTATGTCCGTTACGCCATATATGATCCTCGTTGTCGAGAAAGAAGTCTCGACATATATGCTGCGAGGTACTCCGAATCCCGTTAAATTGTGTTGAAAGACACTCCCACGGTATTGGGATAAAAATACCGCAACACCATCATAAAAAGAATTGGTGGTTGAAATATTGTGCAGAGGGTGAAATCTCTCTGCATACCATTCAGCCACCAAGCAAAAGGAGTATTTAAAATGTTTGAAATTACGAAAAATCACCAAGATGCATACGAATATTATATCAACGAACGTATGGCTTATCCCGGCGGCGATTATGATTTTACTTTTGAGGATAGATTTTTAATTTATCATGCACCTCTGCGGCACCAAACCGTATACATAGCAATCGACATGAAAACAGGACTTTCTGTCGAAATATGCAGCCGAAAAGATGGCGTGTATATGGAACACGAATATACGGAACTTATTCCGGATATTTTTAACGCCATCAAATATACCGGTGACAGACGGTATAAAAATGTATTCGCCGCCGATCCGTTAAAGGTAATAGATTCTATATTTCGAATTGTGTTGCCGAGCTTTGGCTATGCCGTCCGTGAAGAACAGATTAAGCTCTGCAAACAAATGTTTTTGGGCATGACAGGGAAAAGAGTTTCTATATGTGAAGCCGAGGTCGGCACAGGAAAAACGCTCGCATATCTTATAGCAGGGCTTTGTGCCAAAAGATATGAAAACTCAATGTTCGGCGGTGATAATCCCGTTACCATAACAACCTCAAATATTGAACTGCAAACAGCGTTAGTTGAAAGAGAACTTCCGAAACTCTCGCAAATGCTCATGGAATATCATATTATCAACAGACCGCTGACTGCTGTGTTGCGAAAAGGAAAAGAGCATTATTTCTGCCTTTTCAGGTATCGAGATTTTATCGGTAAGCTTTCAGATTATCCCGATAAAAACAAAGAATTTCTCGAAAATCTTGAATATACAAGGTTTGATCAAAAGGCTTTTGATTTGGACAAGCTCAAGCTAAAAGGCAGTATTAAATCTAAAATCTGTGTCAAAGGCAGTTGCCGTGCTTGCCCATGTTCTTCTGAATGTAAATATATTGAATTTATAAGCAGAGCAAAGTCGGCAAATATGCCACTTGACTTTCAGGTCACCAATCACAATTTGTATTTAAATTCTATCGAACAGGAAGGTCTGCTCCGGCACAGTTCATATATTATCATTGATGAAGCACATAAATTAAAGGAAGCGGCACAGGATGTTTACGGAAAGAGAATCTATGAAAATGATGTTATCAAATACATTAACTTTGTAAAGAACCTTTATGATCCCGAAACCGACCTTGACACATATAAAAGATTGCGCAGGAAGGTTGCTTTGCACAACACTCAATTGTTTAAAACTCTAAAAAATAAAATACACGCAAATGACATTGATTCGGATGTAGGAAGTATTATAAATCTTGATTATAATACCATTGCAATTATTAAAAAGCTGTCTGAAGAAATCGCTGTCCTCGATACCCTTACAAAGAAACGTAAAGGAAAATGCGAAATCAGTGCCAAGCAAATCATTAAAACCCTCGAACGATTTACGAATCCTGCAAAAATCTGCGTTTGGATAGATCAGGATGAAAACGGGTTGGTTTCTCTCTGCTGCTGTTCAAAAAACATCGGCGGCAAATTACAGAAAGGCGTGTGGGATTTGAAATCAAGTCATGTACTTACATCCGGCACAATGAGCGATGGCTCAAGCTTTGATTTTTTTAGGCGTGAGAACGGCCTCGACCGGATTCGACGAGATGAAATTATTGAAATGTCAACGCCGTCTCCGTTTGATTACAAAAACAATACGAGGTTGTTCATCCCGAATGATATGCCAACCCCCGACAATGACAGCGAAGAATACATTAATGCCGTAGCAGACAAGGTAGTGCAGCTTGTAAATGCTACCAACGGACACACCGCAATTCTTTTTACCTCATACAAAGTATTGAATGCCGTATATATCAAGACAAAGGAAAGACTCGCAAAATACGATATTATTTGTATGACTCGCTCAAACAAGACGGCTATCACCGATTTTAAAAAGAGCAAGAACGGTGTGCTGTTTGCTTCCGGATCTATGTGGGAAGGTGTAGATTGTGTCGGCGATTGTTTGTCATCGGTTATTATTGTCAGATTACCGTTTCCGATACGTTCGGCCGCCATGGAAGAAAAGAAAGAAGCTTGTGAAAATGTTCCTAAATTCATTCGTGAATATGCCGTCCCCGAAATGCTGATAAAGTTACGCCAAGGAGCAGGCAGACTCATCCGCAGTGAAACAGATACAGGACTTCTTTCCATTCTTGATCCCCGTGCCAACTCAGGCAGTTATGCCGTAAAAGTTGCCCAAGCACTTTCAAAATATCCGAAAGTTCAAAGTATTGAAGAGGCAAAAGAATTTATGAAATCGGTAAAGGAGCCCGAATACTTTGAATAATGAAAAGGTGGCTTCGGTGATATCCGAGGCCACCTTCTATAAGGAGGTTGGATTATGATAACGGAAACACAGCATACGAGCATAAAATATTTGAAAATCCTTTGCGTCCTGCGGCAATTGCTGACTGATAAAACCATAACTCAAGCCGAATATAGCAAGGCGAAAAAGTACTATAAAAAATTGACCGGTGCTGACCTCGCAATAGCAGATTAAAAATATGTCTTAAATGATAATAAAAGATACATAACGGCTATTTGTCTGGACTTTCGGCGTGTTTTCGGTATAATGTTGTTAGAAAAAAGATACGAAAGGAGTGCGCTCAATGCCACAGATAAAACTTATATCACCATTGACACAACAAACGGTTAAAAAGTTACGAGTGGCGGCGTACTGCCGAGTATCTACGAACTCTGCCGATCAACTTAATTCATATGCGTCACAAATACGAATATATACAAAAAAGATACAGCAAAAGCCCGAATGGGAATTCGTAGATATATTTGCCGACGAAGGCATAAGCGGCACTAAGTCTAAAAATCGTCCCGAATTTCAGCGGATGATAAGAATGTGTGAGTTACGGCGGATAGACCTTATAATTACTAAATCACTATCGAGATTTGCGAGAAATACAAAGGAAGCGCTTGAATACACACGAAAGCTGAAACTTCTCGGTGTGGGCGTTATGTTCGAAAAAGAAGGTATAAACACTCTATCGCTTGGCGATGAAATGTTGCTCAACACCTTCGCCGCTATTGCACAAGAGGAATCTCAAGCTATATCGCAAAACCAACGCCTATCCATAATTAAAAGAATGGAAACGGGAACATATGTAGACAGCAATGCACCTTACGGCTATAGATTGATTAATAAGCAACTTGAAGAATATCAGCCCGAAGCAGATATAGTGAGATGGATATTCAAATCATATCTTAATGGAATGTCAACAGCTGAAATTGCGAGAGAAATGAGTAATCGAGGGGTGCTTACTAAAGGCGGTAAAGAAAAATGGAAATCGAGTAAAATTGCCTATATGCTTTCAAATGAGCGTTATGTCGGTGACAGTAAATATCAAAAGACTTACCGCACAGCCACAGTACCATTTACCCAATATAAGAATCGTGGCGAAGAAGATATGTACTACGCCACCGAAACACATATTGGCTTAATTGATAGAGAAACCTTTGAAAAAGTACAAACACTATTGAAGTGCCGTAGAGAAAGATTTTCTCAAATAACTGAACAAAATTATATATCCGCTGACGAGCCACATTCGATGTTCCGAGTGTGGCTCGTCTTTCCATAGAAGAATAAAAAACGGCAGCATTAAGTGGGTATGTGCAAAGCATAATGAAAACGCCAAAGCCTGTAATTCATTCTGCTATAACGAGGAACGGATCTATGATGGCTTTGTTACCATGGTAAATAAACTGCGATATGGTGCTGAAAACATTATCGGACAGACAATAAGTTTACTTGAAACTGCCGCAAACACCTATAAAATGAACAACCAAACAGCAAGAAATATGAGTCAAAGCATTGCTGAACTTAATGCCAAATTGCTTATGCTCGACCAATTGCAAGGAAAAGGCTATCTTGCAAATGAAGTATATCAAATGCAAACAAGAAATATAAGAAAGCAAATCAACGAGCTAAAGTTGCAAAGACAAGACAGTTATGAATCAAAAATTCTTGAAACACTTGTGGAAATCAAAAAAATCAAGGCTCTTCTTGATGAAATAGATGAACCTTTAGAGGAATTCGATCAAAAACTGTTTGAGCAGATCGTCTGCGAAATAACAATTAGCAGAAATGACGAATTAACTATAACGCTAATAGGTGGTCTGAAATTCACCGAAATTATATAAGGAGTCAACCTAAAATGAAGCAAAGTCGATTTATCCCATACGGTTATACGATGCGAAACGGAAAAACAATCATCGAACACTCTGAAGCCGATATCATAAAGGAAATCTTTAAAGAGTATATTAGCGGCGCATCGCTGAAAGATATAGCGGAAAGCCTTACAGCGAGAAAAGTGCCTTATACCGAAAAAACAGATGTATGGGATAAAGCTCGAATTGCAAGAATTATTGACAATACAAAATACATAGGAACTGACGAATATGATGCAATAATCGACGAGGATACCTTTGAAACCGCAGTCAGCACCAAAGCATCGCGACAGACAAATACAGTTAAAAAGGAATCTGAAGGTATAGCAATTCTGCGAAATCGGGTAAGATGTGAAAAATGCGGCTCACTAATGGTTCGAAAAGTTTATACTAAACGAAAAATAAATGAAAGCTGGGTTTGCACCAATGATGAGTGCGGATGCCGAATACGGATAAGTGATACCGACATATTAATCAAAATAACGATACTACTCAATCGCATTATAGAAAATGCCGGTCTCATAATACCGTCGGAACAGGTCAAAATACATGACTCGATAGAAGTGGAAAAATATAAATCCGAAATAAATGCCGAACTCGGACGGCAGATGCCAAGTGAAGAATTTATTATAACGCGGATACTTGATATAGCAAATCGGCGCTACGCAGAAAGCAATTCCAAGCAAATAATAATTGCAAATATTGCAAAAAAACGAATATCCTTAATGAAACCGCAAAAAGAATTTAACTGTGCATATTTCTCCGACCTTGTGTCATATATCACACTTGATGATTCGGGGCGTGTGAAATTGCACACTAAAACAGAAACAATAATATAAGGGGAAAATGAAAGTGGAAGTCAGAAAGATACCTAAAAAGAGCGTTACGCTGCTTGAGCCTAAACGTTCAATGATAGTAGATAAGGAAAAATACAGACAAAGAAGAGTTGCTGCTTATTGTCGTGTATCGACGGACAGCGAAGAACAACTTACATCATACACCACGCAAAAAAGAGTATATACAGAAATGATAGCCGCAAACAAAGAATGGCAATTGGCAGGCATATATGCCGATGAAGGTATATCCGGCACACGAGCAGATAAGCGGCAAGAATTTCAAAGGATGATAAAGGACTGCCAATTCGGAAAGATAGACTACATTATAACCAAATCAGTATCCCGATTTGCAAGAAACACCGTGGACTGTCTTGAAACCGTGCGAATGCTCAAAGCAATGGGAATCGGGGTCTTTTTCGAGGAACAGAATATTGACACACTCAAGAGTGACAGTGAACTGTATCTTGTTATATACGCAGGCTTTGCACAATCCGAGTCTGAAAGCATAAGCAAAAATATAACTTGGAGCTTCAGAAAGAATTTTGAGGATGGCAAATGTATATTTATGTACAAGAAATTACTCGGATACAAGAAAGGCAATGACGGTCAACCCGAAATTGTACCTTACGAAGCCGAAATAGTGGAACGCATATATGATATGTATCTCGGCGGTCAAACAACGAGAACCATATCCGAAACACTGAAAGCCGAAAATATTGAAATCCCCGGCAAAAGCTTCACCTTCAGCAGTCATATGATTGAAAATATACTTAAAAACGAAAAATACTGTGGCGATTGCATACTCCAAAAGACCGTTACAATAGACTGCATATCTAAAACCCGAAAAGCCAACGAAGGTGAAGCCCCGATGTATATGGTGCAGAATAATCACCCTGCCATCATAGATCGAAAGACTTTTAACCGAGTACAAGAAGAAATGAGCCGAAGAAATGCCATATCACCGCAATCGCCGCAAAAAGCGCTTACTGCATCGGGAAAGCATTCAAAATATGCATTAACCGAGGTGCTTAAATGCGGCGAATGCGGTAGCAGATACAGAAGATGTACTTGGACATCGCATGGCAAAAAAAGAATTGTATGGCGGTGTATCAACCGACTCGATAACGGGACAAAATACTGTTCCGACTCACTGACAGTCCTTGAATCAAGCCTGCACCAAGCGATTGTGCGTGCCTTAAGGCAATTCGATTCAGAAGACGAAGTAACATATCTGACTCTGATGAAAGCAACCATAGGCGAAGCAATCGGAATAAATGGCGGCTCCGATGAGATCGACTTACTGCAAAGGCAGATAGACGCTCTTAACAAAAGAATGATAACCATCGCAACCGAGAGTTTAGAAAATAATACCTCATTCGAAGATAATGAAGCCGAATACAAAGAAATTTCGGAACAGATTGCACAGTTGGGCAGAAGAATAACCGCTATAAACGAAAGTCTTGCAAAAGATAACAGTCGCAAAGATAGGCTGCAACGAATACAGGAAATCATCGCCGAGCGCAGAATCAATAACGATACTTATGACGATGCGATAGTGCGTCAGATGATAGAGTGCATAGAAGTGTTCAAAGACGGTAAGCTGCTGATACACTTTGGTGGCGGGTACGAAATTGAAGAACATATATAATCCCCAAAAACAGAACAAACCGTAGTCGAGTTGGACTGCGGTTGTTTTTGTCTTACAAATTTTATATTATACTTTGTGCCGCATATGGTGTCACTATGCTCAATTATTGCATTAGATGAAATATTTCTGAAGTGCTGATTTTAGTTTTGCATCAGCGTTATTACCTGCTTGTATAAAAACAGACTCTTAATGTATTGCAATTAAAATTAAAATGTGATAAAATCATTATGTATTAGTATATGAAAGGTGAATTACTGATGAATATTAATATTAAAAATGTTGGCGTAATTCAAGATTCAAGTCTCGAACTTAAGGGACTTACTGTAATTACAGGTCAAAATAATTCTGGCAAAACAACGGTAGGAAAGATATTATATTCGATTTTTTCGGCTAAAGAAGATTTATACGATGATGCTACAAGAGATATTATCAAATATGCTAAAAATAAATTGACACAGGTGGTACGTGAATCTGCATTGGCGTTTTTCTTCAGAAGATATAGAATTTATGCTAATCAAGATGAACCAGAAGAAAATAATTCATTGTTAAATGTATATAGAAATGAGTTTCCAGAGCTAAATACCATAGAAGATATACAAAACTACATTTTATTATTATGTGATGAAATTGCTCAAAAAAAATACAATAGCCTTTTAAATCAAAGCAGTCGTGTTGCAGATGTTGCTAAATATATAAACGAAGATAGTTTCAAGGCTGAAATGACTGTTCTAATTGAAAAATTACACAAATTAGTCGAAATTGTTGCACAACTAAGCGATTTTATATTTTATGAAAAAACTAAGATCTTTAAAACTATGCGAACAGAATTTAACAATCAAATCTCTCCTGTTCGTATACCAGATAATTATAATACTGCTATAAGTTTACAAGATAAAAACGAGTTTTTTGAGATTAAAATTGACAACAAATCCAAAAAAACTGTTACAACTGGCTATTTAGGTTTTGAAGATATTAGTAATGTGATTTTCATAGATGATGTTACTGTGATAGATAATGTTTCACCATCATTTCTCAAATATTATGAGCAAGGTAAAGGCAAATATAACGAAGGTGAATTGTCTGAGGTGATTCAAGTTATTGATCATAAAATATCACTAATTTATAAGTTATCTTCCACTAATGATATTATTGAGAGTATAGTTAGCAATGATTCATACGATAAAATACTCGGCAGTATAACTAATATTTTAAACGATAGCATTGTAATCCGCGATGAAAAATTTGTATGTTCTAGCGATAATTTGGATATAGCAAACTTGGCTATGGGTTCAAAATTGTTTGCAATCCTATTAATGCTTATATCAAACGGAAGTATTAATGAAAAAACCTTATTAATATTAGATGAACCAGAAGCACATTTGCATCCTTCTTGGCAGAATAAATTAGCAGAAATTATTGTTTTATTAATGAAACAAATTGGTATCAAAATATTAATAACCAGCCATTCTCCTAATTTTATATTGGCATTACAAACTTATTCTATTAAATATAAAGTCGAACAAGAATGCAATTTTTATACTACTCAAAAAAAAGAAGACAATTATATTATTGATTATAAAAGGATGAACGATGAACTGACCAAAATATATGCAGATTTTGCAATACCATTTTCACAAATCAAAGCGATTTATGATGCTTTAAGTAATGGTGAAAATTATGATTAATGATCTTGATGTCAAATCTTATTTTGATAGTAAGGCGAAAAAACGGTCGTTTTCGGAATTGTCATTAAATAAACAGAGCAAAAAACCATTAGTGGATTCCGAAAATGAAGGCTATGACTATGAAGATTTAGTACAGAATACTTTAAAACTAAATTCGTTTAAGATGGTCGATGCAGTTTTTATAAACGATGACAAAATATATTTTTTTGAGTTTAAGGGTGGCTTTATTCAACAGATAAATACTAATAATTTTGATCATACAAAATGGAGATGCGTATTTGAGAATCGATACTGTAATGATGGCGCAAAATATTTTAAAGAAAACCAAGAACTTAAAATTTCTCAATTGATAGATTCTGTAAAAGGAAAACTTCTAGAAACTTATTCTATTTTTAATAGAATAATTATACCTAAATGTGCAAAGGCTAACAAAAGTTATAAGGTCTACTATATCGCTGTCATTAACGAAGCAGAAGCGCCTATATCCTCAATTGAAAATAATTTAAACGATCTTGCAGATTTAAAGCCAAACCAAAACAGTCCAAGACAAAGACTTACGGAATCATTAAAAAAATATGATGTTAAAGATTCGACAGAACAGCCGATGTTTTTCGATTGCATAGAAGTATGGAATAATTATGAATTTTCACTGAAAATATGACCGATTTCTCAAAAAATAATCCACCCTGGTATTTGAGCTGTCCGTGTTCAGCAACAGAGCATGAAATTCAGTTGGAAACTCTCTAAACAATCTACTCTTCAGAACAATCGTTATCAGGTAAAATAAGCATATTTTTGCACCCAAGTGAAATTTGAACATGAATTTATCAAGTGAAACAAGTATTTTAAAAGCTATAAAAATTCCTGAAAAGCTTTTGTTTATGCGGTTTTAAATCCCGTATCTTAATTGCACCCACAAGCCAATGAAAAACCGCTTGACTAAGCCATTTGTGCTAAGTTAGGCGGTTTTCTTTTTGCTCTGAAACAGGCGAATAATTCAACTCTATTTCAAAAAAACGGCTCTATAATAAATGTTG
>OCSH01000974.1_pt1 | contig 24266 bp, 10 predicted proteins | sample 1538371 | NCBI WGS metagenome assembly OCSH01 (sample SAMN04571687, study PRJEB22368) | human gut metagenome | biome: human gut; material: stool | host: Homo sapiens | place: Luxembourg | collected 2012-06-01 | reverse complement strand
TAAGCGTAAATTCTACTACAGGTACAGACTTCTCAACAAACGAGGCATTATTATATAACCTGTCAGAAGGTAGCTTCGCTAGCGTAGCTGTTAAGGTACAAGATAATTCAGACAAGACTACATTGCCTGCTGAGCCTCGTCACGCTTCTTTCGACGATGTTGATCAGTTAGGTTCTATCAACTATCAGTTGAATAAGAATGGTATCACAGAGGGTATCCTTTCCGCTGAGAGCATGATCTTCTGGTTGGATACGGCGGATAGCAAGGCTACGACTCCGTACTTCTATATCTCTAAGGGTATTGAGGTTGCTGAAGGCGAGGAGAAACCGGCCGAGAGAATGTTCATGTATAACGCTACAGACTCTATGTCTATCTTCGATGAGAACTCCGCTGTCGCTTCTTTCAACGAGAAGTATATGTTGGAAGGTACAACTAAGGAGGATCAGGTCGCTAAGGTAATCTTCCGTCCGGCTACTATCGCGGGTATTGATACGATCAATACGGTTGTAGAGGGTAAGGCTGCTGTTGTTGCTGCTAAGGAAAACAAGGCAGAAGAAGTATTGGCTGGCTTGGATAACTTCAAGTTCGGTATCTGCTTGGCTGATCCTGCTGTAGAGGGCGAGTATGTTATCTATTCAAAGGCAAAAGGTAACAAGTATGTATACTCTAAGAACGGAAAGTTAGGTTTGGGTTCTAAGGAGGAAGCTATGGTCTTCACGTTGGGTACTGAGGTTCCGACCGGTAACGAGTCTATTGACAACGCAACTTCTTCTATCGTAGTAACAGGCAACGCCGGTTCCGTAACGATCCAAGGCGCTCAAGGCGAGACTGCTTATGTTCGTAACTTATTGGGTATGCCGTTGGCAGAGACAGTTGTCACTTCCGATAACGCTACGATCGCTGTTCCTGCTGGAATCGTTCTTGTAACGGTTGGCGACGAGACTGTAAAGGTGGTCGTTAAATAAGACATGTAAAGGAATAATGAAAAATAAATCGAAAATCATCCCCGTGCGGATTATCCAAGTATCCCGTGAGGGCGAACAAGCGGGAATGGATTAATATTAATACTAAAGTAATAAATTAAAGTTCATCCGTAAGTACTTCCGTGAGGATGGAAACGGATCAAAGGCAAGGGGAGACAGTATTGCGCTGTTTCCCCTTATTTGTTGATAAGGGTAGATAAGGGCTTTGTTGGTGAAATGGACGGTATTCGATCTTTTTGATTGATATAAGGGGGATATCGTGACATACCCTTTTTGAGAGAGGTATGAAGTAGGGGAGATCGGAGGGGTATAAATAGCCTTTTTCATGCAAAAGGACCACTTTTTACACACGATAGGTGGTAAAAGGCAGTGCGACTAGTCGTGTTTGGCAACGACAGTAGTGCCGTTGGGCATCGTAAACAGTCATGAATAGGGTTGTTAGTACTCATGAATGGGCATCGTAACCCTGTTATATCCCTGTCGTAACTCAATGAGATAGCCCGGATAAGCTATAGGATATGAATTAGGATGAATTAAATTCGCTAGGATAAAAGGCTGTTTTTAACTAATGCCGTATAAGACAAATGATTGCTAATATTTTTTCTCGTATTTGGGGATAAGCTGTACGTTTGCCCGAAAAAAGTGATTCTCGGGCAGTTGAGTTTACAAATTGACAAAATGCCAAGGTGCTTTTTTTGTGAGCTTATAGGAAGGGCTAGATCCGAAAACAAACCTTGATTTTAGAGAATGGCATGGGATAAATTCCATGCTTGTACGTGCTTTATTCCTTCTTTGGAAGGAAGCGGCAAATCATCGAGCGAGACAACGATCTTCTCGTAATTATCCTCAATGGCCTCTAACGAGGCATATTCCCGTTCGATGGTTTCTTTGTCGATTAGTAAATAAGTGGATTGGAGATAGATAACCCTCTCTCCTTTGATAGCGACGAAATCCACCTCTTTGTTCTTTATGCTGCCTACGTATATTTGATAGCCGGCCCTTAATAAATCTAGATAAATGAGGTTTTCTAGTTTATACCCAATGCCGTAGCCAAAGCCTTGATATAAATAATTGTTGAAACCTAGGTCATTGATGTAATACTTACAATTCCCGGCGATGGTCTCCTTTCCCTTGATTTGGTATTTCTCGACTTTATGTACCAAAAAAGTGTCCTCTATGTAACTAATGTAGGAGGCGATCGTATCATAGCTGGTCTTCCTTCCCGAGCTCTTGAAATAATTGGTGATATTCCGAATTGATATTAAATTAGATGCGTTATTTACCAGATAGACAAAAATGTCCTCAAGCAACTTAGCGTCTTTTATGTTTTGTCTTTGTATGATATCACGTAGTAATACGGTGTCTTTTAATGCGGATATATAATTTCTTTGTACTTCTGGTTGAGATAGATGGTATAATTCAGGCATACCACTACTTTGCATATATTCTAGGTAGTGTACCTTGTTGTTTTCTTTTTGGGTGATTCCAAGAAACTCTGTGTATGAAAAAGGATAGATGGCAAATTCCACATAACGTCCGGCTAATAACGTGGCGAGTTCTCCAGATAGCATTTTAGAGTTGGAGCCACTAATGAATAACTCATATTCGGCGGTATAGTCTTGTGAGTATGAGTTGGCGAAGCGTTCCCATCCCTCTACATTTTGGATTTCGTCAATGAACAGATAGATACGACCTTGAGGATTTATTTGTTTTAAGTAGAGATTAAACAGGGAATCAAGATCTTCATTGGTTTTCAAAAAATAGAAGGCGGATAGCTCACAGTTAATGAAGAATATATTTCGGGGATTTACTCCACTATTGGCGAGATGGCTAGCTAACTGACGAAGGAGATAGCTTTTCCCTACACGTCGCTGTCCTACCAAGACTTTGATTAATCTGTTTCCGGTGTAGGATAATATCCTATCTAAATAATCTTGCCGTTTATAGCCTGTTGGAAAATCGTTTCCACCCCATAGGTTATACTTCTCTAATGTCTTAAATCTATCGTCCATACTCGAAACTTTTGCGTAAAAGTACAAAAGTTTCGAATGAACTCGAAACTTTTCCCGTTAAGAATGGGATATACCCTCAAAAAAATAACGGCAACCGCCTTCCGCCGAAAGCCGAGTTGCCGTTCAAAGTTAGGAATAAGGTTTGGTTTGTTCCTTTGTAATGATTCTAACATTAATATGTAATGAGAGTTTTCTACATTTTATCGATACAAAAGTAAATGCCACTTGTTACGATTTGATTACGGGAGTGTTACATTTTTAGTAAAGGTCTCGCCAAATCGGTTGATAACCTTGATCTGTACGTCTTTGACTCCGGCAGAAGGGTGGCAACGGAATAAGTGCGATGTATGATATCCGGAAGGTTTTCCGTGCATGTCGATATAGTCTTGGTCTTCATCATCGAATTGCTCCATGCGACCTTTCTCTATGCCGTTTTCGCTCCATGTAACTTGGTAGGTCGGGTCCCAATCCCATACGTTCACCACTAGGTAATCCGCTTGCGATTTGAACTCATTCGGCTTATAAACCCTGAATTGATAATTCGAATCATGGCCGGTTGCCTTATAATACCAAGTAGCGGCATTCCCTTTCACCTCAACGACCAGATAACCGTTCGGGGTGCCGCACCGGTTTACATGGCCGGCCCACCAAGCTCCGCAAGCGGCTCCGATATTATGCTCGTACAGATTCGGTGTGACTTGGTTGTTCTCGAAGAAATGCGTATGCCCGGCGAAGATATGGACATTATAAGGGCTGACGATCTCTTTCAGGCTCTCAGCGTCCTCGGCGTTTCCTCCCCCTTTATCCGTCTGGTTGAATACCGGGGCATGTACGTTGATAAATACAAGTGTTCCGGGTTTAACGTAACTCAGGTCGTTTTTCAGCCATTCCAGTTGTTCCTTTCCGAAGCGTTCGTCATATTTCTTGTCTTTATAATAATCAATATCTTTTAAGGTGATGATATGTGCATCCCCGACATTGAACGAATAATTGTAAGGGCCGAAATGATCCTCGTAGATACGCTCCGCATAGCTCTCCTCGGTTACCTTTTGATTGGATAAGGCCGGGTAACGTAAGTCGTGGTCGTGATTGCCGATCACGGAGAACATCGGGATGCCTAAGACCGAGACCGCTTCCTTATAAGGAGTGAATAAATCCATGCGATCCCAAGTAATGTCTCCCAGCGCCATACCGTAGACCTCTTTTCCTTGGTAGCGCTCTATAGTCTGCTTCAAGTCGGGGATGGTCTCTTCACGGAAACGTTTCATCTGCCGTTCGTCGATGGTCTGAGGATCGGAGATTGCCAAGTAGACAAACCCGTCGATTGGCTGTTTCCTAGGGGTGAGCGTAAAATCATGTTCATTGATCTCTTTACTTTTATCAAGTTGCTGATAGAAAAGATCCGGTATACCTTTTGTTTGCTCGATCTCATAGTCACCCGGTACGGAGAGGTAGACAAAGCGGCTTTTGTCCAGATTCGAATCTAGGCTATATTCTCCCCGCTCATTTGTTTGCGTGAAATTATAACCATCCGTAACGACTACGCCTTGTAGCGGTTTGCCTGCCGTATCGGATACAGTGCCTCTTACGGTAGCGGCTTGCGCTATCCAAGTGGATAACGCAAGTAAAAGCGTGAATGATAAGAATTGTCTCTTCATCGTAATTTTTTTATGATTTGAATATAGAATATGTTAGTTAGAATTTATAACGTACGCCGATTTGAATCTGCCAAGGGTTTCCGTTCATATTGGATACACCCGTGTTTTTGTTTACGTTATATACGTATTGCTTCTTCTCCGCGTCAAAACTCTTGATGGAGTAGATATTCTGCTTGCCTAGATTATGTCCGGCACCCCAGTCCTTGTTCAGCATATTCAGGAAATTGAAAAAGTCTATCGAGGCCTCGATGGAATGAGTCTTATAGATCTTGAAGTTCTTGTTCAAGCGCAAATCGAAAGTACCGTAGAAGCCATTTACGCCACCGTTACGCTCGGCAACCTTCCCATAGTTTTTACGGATATAATCTTTTACGCTCTTCTCCGCTTCCGGGTTGTCCAAGATCGCTTGGATACCCTCACGAAGATATTGAGGCGTATTACTATCGTTCGGGTCATAGATATAAGCCAAGTCGTTGGATGATACGAAATCACCGTTCATATTACCACTAACCGCTAAAGAGTAGCGGGTTCCACCGATCCCGGAGAAACGCAAGCCTACGCTGATTCCCCAGAAAGAAGGAGCCGTACCGTAGAATACGACCTTATGGCGGAATTGGTTGTCCGAGTAAGTCATGGTACTCAAATCACGAGGATCATCTTTTACCATCAAGGCTAGAGTCGCTGTATTCGCTACGTTACCGTTGTAAGAGGTGTTATCCTTGGAATCGTTCCACGTATAGCTGAAAGAAAGCTCGCCATCCTTGAAATAACGCCAAGTTCCATCTACCACGAACGCATATTGGTTGATTTTTCCATCGCTGATTAATTCCAGCACACGGCCTACCTTATCACTTTTACGTCCTTGCATCCAGTCGGTAGCTCCGTTCTTGGTATTGATACTCTCGGCGGGGACGAACACGCCACGATTCCCCTCGGCGGCGATACGGAAGTAAGGCTCATCCACCATATTACGGTCTACGTACATATAATTATGGCGTGCCCAGTTGGCGTAAGCACTGATACCTACCCGCAAGCGATCGGAGAAGAAATGCGTGTAGCTGGCGTTCAACTTATATACTACCGGTACACGGGCATCCTTACTATTCATATTGATCGTGCTGATCTTTTGGATATTCGGGTTGTTGAATAAATCAACGCCCGGAGCGGTAGAAGGATCTTTGCGGTATGCCGGGAAATTCGGTGTCGGAACCAAATTGCCTTGTATATCCACGGACGCTACCTTCGTACCGTCGAACAGCATATTGTTGATCATGGAATAGTTGTTTAAATCCGAACCGAAGATACCGGCGCCAAGGCGGATAATATCTTGATGTTTATCATTCACGTCCCACGTGAATTGAACGCGGGGTTGCAACTGGAAGGTGGAGATTACGTTGTCCGTACGTAAGCCTAGTTCGTCATAAACAGTCTGGTTAAAGTTCGCGTGGTTGAAATAACGGGTATAATCCGCACGGATACCGGCCATGACCTCGAATCCGGTGAAAAGCTTCGTTTGTAATTGTCCGTAGATAGCGGAGTTCAAGGTATTCATCTTTACGGTAGGATCATCTACCAAGGCGATTTCCCGGGCATAGCGGTAAGGAGTCATATTCTCGAAATTATCCAGTCCCGTGAAATAAAACCGTCCGTTCATCTCACTGCCGTAGAGTGATTTCATATTGGTGTACATGAAGTCCGCTCCGAATGTATAGTTGATGCGGTCCGTATTATAATACATATTGTCTACCAATTGAAGTACATTATCCTTGAAATGTTCGGGAGCGTAGCGTTGACCTCCAAGTTGGATGGAAGTGTACATGCTTTTGTCACCAGATATAGATTCCACGTTCTCTACGATTGCTCTTGGGATATTAGAGCTTGGCAATTGCTTGTTCGGGGTCGTGGCCTCGTAAACCAAGAAATGTTGAAGCTTCAACTCGTTGGTCAGCTTTGGGCTTAATACCGAGCGTAAGGTAGCGAGTAAGCTGTTGTTATGCGATTTGCGGTCGATCCAAACCTCGTAAAGATTGATACTGGAGTTATCGCTCTCGCTCTGTTTATTATCCTCGTTGATGAAATTATTGCGAATGGTTAACAAGTTGGTTGCGTTCAACTGCCAGTCGATACGGGCGAAGACCGCGTTCGTCTGCTTCTTCTTACCGAACTCCCCGAATTGAGGGTCATTTGAGACTCCGTATTTAGTACGGGCGATATCCAGATAACGGTCTAGCGTAGATTGAGTGACATTATAGCGAGACTCGTCCGCCGCCGTCTTGATATCCGCTATATAAATCGGACGGGAATCCTGTTGGTGATCCCATACGACATAGAAGTGCGCACGGTCTTTCACGATCGGGCCTCCCAAAGAGAAACCATATTGATAGGTAGAGAAGTCGGAAGTCGATTTATTTCCCCGTATATCATAGGAACTGGATAACCAATCGGCACGACCGAATCCGAATACACTTCCGGTGAAAGTATTGGTTCCTGATTTCGTGACAGCGCTCACGGTGCCGCCCCCGGAACGTCCGTTGGTCACGTCATATTGATTGGTTACCACCTCAAACTCGCGGACGGCTTCCATGGATATCGTATAAGCGCCGGAAGTCGTTCCGCTCGCTACGGTTCCTTTAGCCGTCATACCGTCGATGGTGTAATTCGTTGAGGATGATAATTGCCCGGCGATATTTCCTCCGCTACTCAATGGCGAGAGATCCATCAGGGAGGTGAAGTTACGGCCGTTTACCGGAAGCTTCGTGATATTTTGAGCGGAGATAGATGTTGCCGCGCCGATCTTCGGAACCATGTTCTTCAAGGAATTAGCGACTACCTCGACAGCTTGGATCTCCACCGATTCCTCCGCTAGCTTGAAATCCACTCGAAGCATATCCCCTTGGTTCAATGCGTATCCTGTCTTTTTCTGTTCCCCATAACCGATATAAGAAGCTGTAACGGTATAAGGAGAACCTAGCGGAAGCTGCTTGATGGTGTATTCTCCTTTATCGTTCGTGATAGAGCCCGTGAAGAATCCGGTAGATTCATTCTTGACTTGGATCGTGGCTCCGATCACTGATTCCCCTTTATTATCCACGACCGTACCGGTGATAATCGCTTGCGTTCCTTGCGCAGACAAGAGAGCCGGCAAGCAATTAAAAAATAACAAACAGGCAAGCAGCCTGCATGTAAGTTTGTTAAACATCCTCATAATAATCTTTTTAAAATTAAACCTAAATATCTTTTACGGCGCAAAAGTAAGTGTCCGGTTTTGCAAAGAGATTACATCCGTGTGTAGGTTTAAATAAAGAAAAAAGCCTAATGAAGGATATCCATTAGGCTCAACGAGAAAATTATAAATGTGTCTATAAAAAAGAAGGTTAGTCCTCGTCCAAAGTCTTGATAATGGTAGATGCTATCTTGGATGAACTCTTGCGGCTGCTCTTTCTGAGTTTATCCGGGTTCTCAAGATTCATGCAGGTAAAGAAGTTATTCCCCCTATATACCTCATTTTTATCTTTGTCGAATAAGGTATAGCTGACGATATGGAAAAGCGTGCGCAAGGGTTGGTCTTGCCATTTAAGATAATGCTGGTTTAATACTAGCAGATAATCAGCGTCAGCATTATCCAATACCTTTTGTAACTCTTCGGTCGGCACGGCTGAAAGATCGGAATAGCAATCCTCGCTCTCCCCGTTAACCTTGATCTCATTCAGTACCTGTCCGGTCACTTGTGTAGCGTTTGCCGGAATAAACTTGCAATCTCCGTTCTTTACGGATGCGGCGATATTCTCGGCGATGATCGTATTATACGTTTGGTCGATACTATCCGCTTTCATACCGGTCTCTTCGGCGATCATCCCATTGTAGAAATAGTTTGATTTCACGTTATCGTGCAAACCTACGATGAGAATTTGCTTTGCATGATAATTGTCACCTTCCTTCTTACTTTCTTTAGCGTTCGCTGCTATAGAAGCTACGGCTAAAAAGAACATAACCGTAAAGATTCTGATTTTAAATAACCTTTCCATGATTCTTCTATTAAATTCTGTGTCTATTAATTTCGGAGGCAAAGATATTAGCGGGGTGTTGCAGGGATATTACGGTTGTATAAAGTAATAGTTACCGATAATCCCCCCTGTACCGGCTTGGATATTAAAATCGTGGATTCGTTGTAAAGTCTATTCTACCGTGTGGATGAGTTCAATCAAAAGGCGGTTACCAAGAAACTTTAAGGAGATATAGAAACAAGGGTTGTTTTTAAGGTTCAAAGAACGCTAAAAACAACCCCTGTTATTTTTACTTATTATTCTCGATCCACTTGCGAGCGTTCACGAACGCCTCGATCCATGGAGTGACCTCGTCGTTCTCCTTACGGTCGGCGGGGTAATAACCGCACTGCCAAGGGAAGATCGCACGTTCGGGGTGAGGCATCATGGCTAAATGGCGGCCGTCCTTTGAGCAAACACCGGCAACGGACCAAGGAGAACCGTTCGGGTTGGCGGGATAGCCATCGTAGTTGTATTTAGCGATGATGTTGTACTCCTTCTCCTCGTAGGGGAACTCGAACTTACCTTCACCATGAGCTACCCATACACCCAACTTCGTGCCGCTCAAGGAGCCGAACATTACGGAGTTGTTTTTCGGGATCTCCAAGCTAACGAAGTTAGACTCGAACTTATGGGAATCATTGTGAACCATCTTATGCTTTTTCTCGTGCTCCGGATAAACCAAGCCTAACTCGGCCATCAACTGGCAACCGTTACAGATACCCATGCTCAACGTATCTTTACGTGCGTAATAGTTGTCGATCGCTTTCTTGGCTTTCTCGTTATACAAGAAACCGCCGGCCCAGCCCTTGGCGGAACCTAATACGTCGGAGTTGGAGAAACCACCGCAGAATACGATGAAGTTTACATCCTCCAAAGTCTCACGTCCGCTAGCCAAGTCCGTCATATGGACATCCTTCACGTCGAAACCAGCCAGATACAAGGCGTAAGCTGTCTCACGCTCGCATTGCGTACCCTTCTCACGGATTACCGCAGCCTTGATGCCGTTCGGAGCGCGGCGTTCGGCTGAGAGTCCGTAAGAAGAAAGCTTTCCGGTAAAGTCCTTGTGGAACTTGTACTGTACGGGCTGCATCTTATAGTTCTCGAAACGGTTTCCGGCACAAACGCTTCCGCTCTGCTTTACATCCAGTTTATAAGAAGATTCGTACCATACGTCACGCATATAGTCGATGCCGAAGTGATATTGGATGCCGTCTTTCGATACCAATACATGGCGCTCGTCGGTCGGTTTGGCGATGATGGCGAAACCTACGCCAGCTTCTTCCATCAACTTTTCGAATGCCTTCTTGTCCTTTACCTGAACCAAGATACCCGGATTCTCGGCAAACAGGATCTTCACGATATCGCTCTCGGAGATCTTATCCAAGTTGACATCCAAACCACCCTCTACGTTGGCGAAGCACATCTCTAACAGGGCGGTGATCATACCTCCCGCTGAGATATCGTGTCCGGCAAGGATGAGTCTCTTCTCGATCGCATCTTGTACGGCGTTGAAAGCGTCACGGAAGTATTCCGGATCTTTCACGGTCGGAACCTCATTACCCAGCTTGTTCAAAGCTTGAGCGAAAGCGGAACCACCCAACTTCAAGGTATCGAAAGAGAAGTCTATATAATAAATGTATGTATTCTTGTCTTGAGCTACTACCGGGGAGACGATTTTCTTGATATCGCTAACCTCTGCACCTGCGGAGATAATCACCGTACCCGGGGCGATCACCTTATCGTCGCCATATTTCTGCGTCATGGATAAGGAGTCCTTACCGGTCGGGATATTAATACCTAAGCTGCAAGCGAAGTCGGAAGCGGCTTTTACGGCTGTGTACAGACGGGCATCCTCACCTTCGTTACGGCACGGCCACATCCAGTTGGCACTTAAGGATACGCTCTCCAACTTATCTGTCAGCGGAGCGAATACGATATTGGTCAATGACTCGGCGATTGCCATAACGGAACCGGCGGCCGGATCAACCATGGCTACCTGGGGAGCGTGACCGATAGAAGTTGCGATACCAGCTTTCCCGCGGTAATCCAACGCTACGGCACCTAAGTCGCTCAACGGCAATTGTAATTCACCTTGACATTGCTGGCGGGCGATCTTACCGGTTACGGAACGGTCTACTTTGTTTGTTAACCAATCCTTGCAGGCTACGGCCTCCAATTGAAGTACGTTCTCCAAATAATGGTGAAGTTCGGATTCTTTGTAAACAACCGGTTGATAAGATTCAGTGACCGTATGGTCTGTCATAACCGTTCTAGGCGGTTTACCGAACATATATTCCAGCTTGATATCGATAGGTTTTACGCCGTCCGCTTGTTCGAAGACAAACTTCATGTCGTTAGTAGTCTCGCCTACCACATACATCGGGGCACGTTCACGATCCGCGATACGTTTTACACGGGCTACATCTTCTTCTTTCATCAATAAGCCCATGCGCTCTTGGCTCTCGTTTCCTACGATCTCCTTCGCTGAGAGAGTCGGGTCACCAATCGGCAATTTGCTCATATCGATGTGTCCGCCGGTAGCCTCCACCAACTCAGACAAGCAGTTGAGGTGTCCACCCGCGCCATGGTCATGGATAGAGACGATCGGGTTCTCGTCAGACTCGGCGATCGCACGGATCACGTTAGCCGCACGTTTCTGCATTTCCGGGTTGGCACGCTGTACGGCGTTCAACTCGATACCGCTTGTATATTGCCCCGTGTTTACGGAAGAGACGGCTCCACCACCCATACCGATACGGTAGTTATCGCCACCGATCACGACCACTTTCTCGCCCGGTTCCGGATCGCCCTTCAAGGCATCGCGCATATTTGCGAAACCTACACCGCCGGCAAGCATGATTACTTTGTCGTAAGCGTATTTCTTATCGTTCTCCGTGTGCTCGAAAGTCAATAAAGAACCACAGATAAGCGGCTGGCCAAATTTATTACCGAAATCGGAAGCGCCATTGGAAGCCTTGATCAAGATCTGCTCCGGAGTCTGGTATAACCAAGGACGAGGGTCTAGGACTTTCTCCCATTTGCGAGCGCCTTCCGTACGAGGGTAAGAGGTCATATAGACCGCTGTTCCCGCTATCGGCAAGGATGCCTTACCACCGCCCAGACGGTCACGAATCTCACCACCTGTTCCGGTAGCGGCACCGTTGAACGGCTCAACGGTTGTCGGGAAGTTATGCGTCTCGGCTTTCAAGGAGATAACCGTCTTGATATCTTTTACGGCGAAGAAATCGGGTTTGTCACCGGATAGGGGAGCGAATTGCTCTACTGTCGGGCCTTCATTGAACGCTACGTTATCTTTATAAGCGGAAACCAATTTATTAGGGTTCTCGGCGGAAGTTTTCTTGATCAAGTTGAACAAGGAACTTTCTTTTTCCTCGCCGTCGATGATGAATACACCTCCGAATATTTTATGTCGGCAGTGTTCCGAGTTTACTTGGGAGAAACCGAACACCTCGCTATCGGTCAACTTACGTCCCAACTTCTGGCTTACCTCGTTCAAGTAAGCGATCTCCTCTTGGCTTAGAGCCAAGCCCTCTTGTTGGTTGTACACTTCCAAATCCTCAATGTAGACAATAGGATCCGGTTTTTTACTGATCGTGAAGATCTCCTGATTCAAGCCATTGTAGATACGTTGCAACATCGGATCGTGATCCGCATCGCCAGAAGAAACAGGAAAATATTCCTCAATACGGGAAATACCGGTCAGGCCCATGTTCTGGGTAATTTCAACGGCGTTCGTACTCCACGGGGTAATCATTTCCCGGCGTGGCCCTACGTACCAGCCTTCCAATGTTTCTGATTGAACAGGAGTCGCCTCGCTAAACAACCAAACCAGTTTTTGAGTGTCTTCAGGAGAGAAAGCGTGCGCGGCCTCTACAGCCAGCACCGTCTTTGTTGAAGATTGAAAGAATAGAATCATATCGTTGATTTATTAGTATTTATCACGAAATAACGAATAAGCCTCTTTTAGAGAGTGCAAAGATAATGATTTCCCGTGAATTATTATGTCAATACGTTTTAAAAGAAAAGAGGGCGGAACCTCCCGGTCTCGCCCTCTCATGTCCCCTGCATAGTAAAAAATAAGAGTGTGTCTATATTCTACCAGCCTGCGTTCTGTTGTGCGGCTAGCGTGGGGTTTCTTAATATATCATTCAATGGAATCGGCCAAATAAAGCGTTTATCCGTGTACGGGATGAACTGTTTGCTGTTGCCGAACCATTCAGCTTTCACTTCTCCACCAACAACGAATGCGCCTTGGTTCTTCACATTGTTATATTCGATTTTAGCGGGAATACCACCGGACGGCAGCAAGTCGTCAGCCGCTAAACGATGAATGTCTTCCCAACGGCGACCTTCACCTTGGAACTCAATGCGACGCTCCCAAAGGATAGCTTCCACCAGTGCTTTCGTGTTGGCGAAATCGCTTGCCTTATACGTCTGTGTAGCGGGGTCGGCCAAAGAACGGTCTCTTACTTGATTCAATTTCTCCAATGCGAGAGTCTTGTCTCCCGCACGTGCGGCAGCCTCGGCCTCGTTTAGCAATACCTCGGCATAGCGCAGGATCGGGGCGTACTCTTCACGTGTTTGGGGATTCTGGTATTTATCACAGAAGTAATAATCGTCAGACGCACGATAAAGGACGAGGTTACGACGCTTGTCATCCCCTTTCCAGAATTTGGAGTTGTAAAGGGTAGGGGATGTCGGGCACATCGCACGGCCACCTTCACGGGCAGACATCATAGCGGACATAGCTCCATTTACAGACCCGTTATCTTGAGAGTCATTCGGAATGGAGAATATAGATTCCTGATTGTCTTTGTAAGAAACGAAAGGAGTGGCTGGATTGGTTTCCAGAATGAAACGTCCGCCTTCCAGTTTCTTAGCTTCAGTAACTACATTGTTCCAATCACGCATATGCAAATATACGCGCGTTTTCAGTGCTATGGCGGCACCTTTGCTTGCGCGGCCGATCTTATCGGCATCGATAATGTCCGGAAGCATGCTTTCCGCATTATTCAAGTCGCTTAATATCTGATCGTAAGTATCCTTAACGGTAGAACGGCCTATGCTTTGTTGCTCAGCGAGTTGGCTGGGATCATTTACGGCTTTCGTATAAATAGGCATACCGTAGTTATTGTTACCTTCTACGTTGTAGGGCAGGGCATAATGGATCATCAAGTTGTGATAGGTTAACGCACGTAAGAACAGGCATTCTCCTTTGTACTGATTCCCTTTCTCTTCGGTTATGACACCCGCAGCTACCGCACCTTCTATACCTGCGTATACCGTATTATAGCGGTTAATAGCCTCGAAAGAGGTTTCCCACATCGCCACGTTATTAGCGGTAGTCAAATTATAGGTCGCGGAATAGGTATAATCATAGAATTGGGCGGTTAGGTTCATATCTTCACCGCGCATTTCGCCTTGCAATATACTGGCCGCTCCAAAAGGATAACCGCGTGCCCACCCAAAGTCATTTGGATCTACGTACATACCACATTGTGCGGCATCGTAAGCTCCGACTACGGCTAACTCGCAACGTTCTTCTGTCCCGTATGCCGTAAGCTCGGAGAATTTGTCAACAGGTTCAAGGTCTACGACGTCGCTTTCGCAGGCGGTGAACACGGGTAGCGAGAACAGGGCTGTCCCTAACGCTACTACTGAAATGTTTTTATATAATTTCTTGTATAACATAATTGTAACTTTTCTTAGTTTGTGAAATTAGAATGTAATGTTCGCTCCAAAAGTGAATGAACGTTGCTGTGGCATACCGTTCCAATCTACACCTAAACGAGAGTTTGTCTCAGGATCCAATCCGGAATAACCTGTGATAGTGAGTAAGTTCTGTCCTTGAACATAGAAACGAATCTTTGTCATGTTCAGTTTGGATACGACCGCCTTCGGTAGTGTATAGCCTAAAGCTAACGTCGATAGTTTTAGGTAATTGCCGCTCTCAACGAAGTGTGAATCCGTATATCCATCATTGAATAAGGAAGAGGCGTCTCCATAACCGATTTTTGGAGTCATGCCGTCACCCGGTTGCTCTGGAGAAATCCAGCGGCCTAAGATTTCTGTTCCATTGTTGGAGAAATCCATATTGAACAATGCGCTTTGACGAGAAGCGTTCATGATCTTATTACCTCCGGAGAAGCGGAAGAATACATTTAAATCGAAATTCTTGTAAGAAACTGTATTATTCCAACCTCCGTACCAAGTAGGCATAGATGAACCTAATACCTTACGGTCGCTAGCGTCCAAGGAAGAAGCCTTGGAGACATCCGAAGGGTTGGAAGGATCATATTCCGCATAGTCGTAAGAGCCGAATGTGTCGAATTGCACTAATGAACCGTCCGCCTTACTCCAGATCGGATTACCGTTTGCGGCGTTTACGCCGTAATAATCATATCCATATAAAGATCTATATGACTCTCCTTCACGAATGATTGTGTAATTGTCTACGATGTCTGTTCCGCCGTATAAGCTCTTCACCGTGTTCTTAGCTGTGGAGAAGTTGAAATTAGTTTGCCAGTTCCAATCTTTGGTAGCGATGATTGTAGCGTTAACTGTCAATTCCATACCGGAGTTCTTGATCTTACCGATATTATCAAAATATGAGTTGTAAGGAATACCAGCGGTAGGTGCTGTAGGAACTTCCAACACCAAGTCTTTGGAGTTCTTTTGCCAATAAGCTAGCTCGAATGTCAGGCGGTTATTAAAGAAAGAGCCATCCAATCCGATATCGAAAGTCTCAGTTGTTTCCCATTTAAGCTGGCTGTTACCCATACGGTTCCAAGCGATAGCTGTATTCGATCCTGCTTTCTTCGCCCCGTAAGTTCCCAGATAAGGGAAATAATTCCCTAGGTCAGAGTTTCCGATTGTAGCGTAGCTGGCACGGATACGTAAGTCGTTAAACCAATCATTAATAGTTGATTCGCTCCAGAATTTTTCGCGAGAGATACGCCAAGCGGCTGATCCTCCCCAGAATGTACCCCAGCGGGTGTCTTTCGGAAGGCTGGATAAGCCGTCTGTGCGGACGGAGGCTCCGATATAATATTTACTATCATAGTTGTAATTCGCACGGAACATATAGGAGGCTAATCCCATAAACGTTTTACCTCCAGATACGAATCTCTCACCAAATGTGTTGGAAATGATATGGTCGGTGAAGAAAGCATCGGATATTTGTTGCACGGTTGCGTCCGTATATTCATATTCTTGATGGGTGTACTCTTGTACCGCTGTCGCCGTCAGATTATGTACATCATTGAATGTACGGTTAAAGTTGATTACGTTTTGCCAGTTCCAGTTCGTGTATGTGGTATTGATTTCTTCCAATAAGCCGCCATAGCCGTATCCGTCTCCTGATTCCGGGTTCCATACCATGAAATCTTTAACATTCGAGATGTCTAAGCCAGCTTGTGTCTTTAAAGTCAATCCGTCCATGAATGTGATTTCAGCCCATCCACCACCTAATACACGGGTATTGGTCGTACGGTTTACGTTATTGTCTAATGCCCAGACGATATTCTGGATACCATTATCAATATAGGAAAGGTTGCTTCCGCGACCTAATGTCTTACGGTTTTCAGCGTCGATATTGTAACCAGTAGGATCATCCGGATTGAATACAGATACGTTTGGAAGCATACGAGTGCCGGCGAAACCTACGCCACCCAATGAATTCTCGTCATTCATGACACCATTAACCCGGGTACGGGTCATCTGGCCATTTAATCCGATGCGTAACCATTTTGTCGCTTGTTGTGTCAAATCTGCCTTTAAGCTCAAACGGTTTAAGTCATTGGCGCGAATGATACCTTCTTGTTCCGTGAAACCTAATGATACATAATATTGGCTTTTATCCGTACCACCACTGGCGGATAAGCTATGATTGTGCTGGAAACCTGTACGGAAAATATAATCATTCCAGTTTGTGTCCGGTCCGTTCGGATCGTAAACAGCCTGTCCTTTCATTCCCCAGTTCTCGTATTTCTCGTTAGCGATAGTCACGAAATCTTTCGCTCCCAGAAGATCATGCAATTTAGCTGCGCTGGCTGCGCTTACATAGCCATCGTAAGTTACTTGAGTACGTCCCTTGGAGCCTTTTTTAGTTGTGATCAATACAACTCCATTTGCCGCACGGGAGCCATAGATAGCTGTAGCCGCACCGTCTTTCAATATTTCAATGGATTCGATGTCATTCGGGTTAATATCAGACATCGCATTGTAAGAAGCGTAAGCCATTCCTAAGCCGGTTTTTCCATCGGCGTTATCACCGGTGGCGATCGGCATGCCATCTACGATAAATAACGGCTGAGAGTTTGAACTGATCGTACTCATACCACGGATCTTGAATTGAGGGCCGCTTCCCAATACGCCACTAGGAGTCGTAACCTGTACACCAGCGGCACGTCCGGCTAATTGAGTGTCGAAAGACGCTGTTGCCAAGTTGCTTAAGTCTTCACCTCCTACTTTAGATATGGCACTCGTCACATCCTTTTTTCTTTGAGTTCCGTAACCGACAACCACGACTTCATCCAAGTTCTGAGAGTCAGATTCCATCGTGACTTTAATGATTGGTTTTACTGCCACTTCCACAGATTTCATACCGATGTAGGAAACGATTAGCTTTTTCGCGTTAGAAGGAACATCCAAGGTGAACGCTCCGTTGTAATCCGTTACAGTACCGGTAGTAGTACCAGCTACTACGATAGAGGCTCCAATGATAGGTCCATCGTCTTCCGCCGAGATAACCGTACCGGTCACCTTCGTGGTCTGAGCCGTTGCGAACGCTATACTTGCAAACAAGCATAGTAATAGATAAGTCAACCTTTTCATAGACACATACTTTTTGTTTAATTTGTTAATAAATAGATCGTTGTAATCAATTGTTGCCACTTAGTCGATTGACTTAGTTTCCGAAGAACTTCATGAGGGTAAGGTACTTTGGTGTTACTTCCTAGCATTGATGCGGGATTGAGTTAAAAATAATTTGCATATTAATACTATATATTAATACTAGAATGTATTAAATTAACATATAACTTAAAATAATCCGTATTGACAAAGTTTCGTGTAAGTTTATTTTTATTGTCAATATGTTTGTTTATTGCAAATATATCTTTATATTTGCCGTACAGCCATTAAAATAAAATGCTTGCTGTAAATAGTATAATTAGACGTAACAGATGTTTACATAGGTTGTATGTTCTATAATTTATTAAGATATTTATAATAATTAATAAATATTGAACGGAAAAGTGATTTAGTTCTTCGGAGACTAAGGTGTTTCATAAATACTATCTAATGTATTTAAATAAAAAAGAGTATCTAATTAAAGATACTCTTTAGATATATGTGAATAGAGTGACCTATTTTGATTTTTATAGGCTTTTCGGAGGATATAATGCGTCCCACCACTCCGGTTGATCTTTCAACCACTTAGCGAACCATGCGTAAATTGTGTTATTCCACAAGATACGTTTCTCATAATCCAGTATATGGTGGTTCTCTCCTTCTACCTGGACAAACGCTGTAGGCTTACCCAATAATTTTAATGCGGTAAACATCTGGATGCTCTCTCCAATCGGAACATTCGTGTCTGCGGTTCCATGTAAGAACAAGATCGGGGTATTGATCTTGTCTGCGTTAAACAGCGGACTTTGTAAAGTGTACATATCCCGGGCATTCCATGGATAACTGTTAGCGCTAGCCAACGAGCTGTATGAATATCCCCAGTAACCTTCTCCCCAATAGCTGGTGATGTCGCTGATTCCCGCATGAGACATGGCCGCTGCGAATATATCTGTTTTTGTTTGTAGGTATTGAGTCATGAAACCTCCGTATGAAGCCCCCATGCAACCGATTTTCTTCGTGTTGACAAAAGGATGCTCCTCACAGAACTTTTTCGTGCCTTCGATGATCTCGTCAGCGGTAAGTTTACCCCATGCGTTGACATGGCGTGCGGAGAACTCTTGGCCGAATCCAGTCGCTCCACTGGGCTGTATGATGTAGACGATGTACCCTAAGCCGGCGTATACATGCGAAGGATAACGGCTTTCCATCACCCGGGCCGTAGGGGTTGTTCCTCCGTAATAATTCACGATCATCGGATATTTCTTGGTCGCATCAAAATGAGGAGGGAGATAGAAGCGGCCGTAAATCGTATCCCCTTGGGCGGAAACGAAATTCCAATCTTGCACTTCTCCTAAAGTGACGTCTCTCAAGATCTCTTTGGAGAGATCGATCAAGCAGGAAGAGGCGTCGTTTTTCAAGTTATAGGTATAAAGCCTTTGGGAATTGGAAGCGCTTAATCCGAAATAAACCATTTCGAAAGCTTGATTGGCGATGGAGTAATCGGAGATGACATCTTCCTTGGCTTGAAGTTGCTTAATCTTTCCGTTGGACGGGTTTAGACTATACATGCGAACACGGTCCTTATCTTTCGCCATGATATAGATTTGTTTATCGAGGGCGTTCCACTCGTAGGAATCGACAGAGGGGTCAAAATCTTTCGTAAGCGGCTTTATACTTTTATCTGTTATATTGTATAGGAATAATTGCCCGTCGCTCGTATTCGATGTCTGTCCTTCTTTGATCTTTAATCCGATACCATCGAAAGCCTCTCCAGACGCGTCAACGAGTAATTGGGTGGCATCCGGGGAGAAAACGGCACGGCTTACGAATTTCTCACCTTTTATAAGGGTATCCACATGCATGGTTCGTAGATCCATCTTATATATATATGTACGTGAGAAAGGACGCTCCGTTAAATTCGGTTCCCTACGACTGAATAGCAGATAGTGGCCGTCTTGAGATACATCGTTGATGTAAGTAGAAGTATGTCCATAGGTGAGCCGTTGGAACAATCCGGTTCGCAGGTCATATTTATGGATAAACATACGGTTTCTCCATCCCGGTTGGCGATCATCCGGCACCAGTATCTCTTGGATCTCTTTTCGTTCTTGCGGTCCTTTCTCCCGTATGGAGAATAATAGATAGTCCTCGGTAGGCCCGAAGCTGAAAGAACCTTCAGGCAATTGGCAGGCAAGGATGTTCTCCTTTTTACTGGTAGGGTCTAAGGTCACCAATTCCGTGCCTTTCATCCCTTTCCGGGTGTAATAGGCCAGATTGCTTTTAGGCATCCAGCGTAAGCTCTGTCCGTTCTCAACCAATACGGAACCGGTAGCCTTGTCTAGTATCTGGGTAAATGAGGACTGCTTTCCGCCGGGATAGGTTTCTTGATAGGAGACGATAATGAATTTTCCATTCGGGGACAGGCTGGCGGATTGGATGCGTTTACCATCAAATACATCACTTAATGTATAACGTTTCTCCGGATTGACGGTCGCGGTTACCACCGCGTCTTTTTCCGGGTTGAATGAGGCTTTTAAGGCATTCTCTTTGTGGCTCTCAGATAAATATTTAATTACGATTTCATAGCGTCGCGGCTCCAAGGTCAACGAGGCTTCTCCTTGGGTTAGTTTTATGGGTTGTCCATCCACGTAGACTTCTGAAATCTCAGGGCCATTGATCCTTAAGGTGCCTTTTGTATAGCGGTCACTATTCAGGTAGAAGGAAACCAAATGTAGTGCGTAGGAAGAGGCCGAGGTTGGCAAGGTCAGCTCTCCGGAAGACGCCGCGTCAAGGGTTTGTCCGCTTTGGGAAAGGTTGCAGAAAGGAACGGTCGTGTTCAATAGTTCCTTGTCAGAGAATCTCTTACTGTTTACATCCAGGCTATCTGCCAAGAAGGGTTTCTTCACCTCGTAAGGGCCGGCATAATTATAATGTCGCACGACAACCTCATCCGCCCATAGTGAGCAACAGGAGCATAGGGCTGAAAGAATTAAGATGTTTTTGTTTATCATGATATTTGTTATTTAGTTTAAAATAAGAAAGCGAGATGGCGGGTATCTCTCAGCCATCTCGCTGTATCATTATCTTATAAGATTTCTATCTCATCTACGAACAAGAATGCGGGACTTCCGGCGCCACCGTGCCATTTTGGTAGTTTGCTGCTGTTGATGATAACCTCGACATAGCGGGCCTTTACCGGGGCGAAGGATATCTCTTGGGGATATAAACCGTCCTTGTCGTTTTGGGTTAGCTCCGGGATTTTCTTGGAAGCTACTTCCTTGAAATTCTTGCCATCGTCGGATACCTTTACGGTTACGGCGGAGGCTCCCATGATCCAGTCACCTTTCACCACATTCGTATTGAAAGATACCTTTTGGATTTCGGTTGGTTCCTTTAGATCGATCGTGGCGTCAAGGTCTTTTCCTTGGAAACCCAGCCAATGGCCGGTCTTGTAATTACTACCTCCACGTAAGCCGTCTACCAATACCTGTGCCCCGTTGAAAACGTATCCTTTGCTGGGTTGCTCTTTCAAGGTGATGGGCTTCATCGTCGCTTTATTGAAGAAGATATCTTCTGAGAAGATGCGGCTCGTACCGTTCGGACGGACAACGATCGCCTTGAATTCGCAATCTTGGTTGATCTGTACCGGGCCTTCATACTTGATGCTGGCGATCGTAGGATCGCTACCGTCTACCGTATAATAGATATCTCCTTCACCCAACTTCGTCAAGGCTATGTCGAGTGTTCCGTTCTCCGTATTGGTGGTCAGGGAGGCGTTAATATCGAAGATATGCTTTCCGTAATTATATCCCAAGCGATCGTAAAGTTGTGTCATGCGGGCCACACGGGGCAGGAACGTCTGATAATCTTTCTTGGACGGATCGCTCCACTGGATATCGGCTACGGCGTCGATACGGGGCATGATCATGTATTCTACCTGTGAGAAGGTCGGGATATATTCCGTCCAGAGGTTGGCTTGCGCCCCGATCACGTACTTCTGGTCTTCAGGAGAGATACCGGCTGTCGGCTCAAAAGAATATACTTTCTCTAACGGCAAGTAACCACCGATAGCTTCGGGCTCAAGATCCGTATCCGCTGATTGATAGTAATCCAGATATACATATGTATTCGGTGTCATGACCACGTTATGCTTTTGCTTGGCGGCCTCGATACCTCCATCCATGCCTCTCCAGCTCATTACCGTGGCATTCGGGGCCAAGCCTCCTTCTAGGATCTCGTCCCAGCCGATGATATGGCGTCCTTTGCTCTCCACGAATTTCTCCATGCGGGAGATCACGTAGCTTTGCAAATATTCCTCGGCGGAATGCTTCTTATCTCCCTTGATACCTTCCGCCTTGATGCGAGCTTGGCATTTCGGGCATTTCTCCCAACGTACCTTCGGGCACTCATCACCACCTACATGGATATATTCGGACGGGAAAAGATCGATGACCTCGCTCAATACGTCTTCTAGGAATTGCATGGATTTCTCGTTTCCGGCGCAGATCACGTCGTCGGCTACTCCCCATTGGCCCCATACGTCATAAGGGCCCCCGGTGCATCCCAGTTCCGGGTAAGTAGCCAAGGCTGCCAATTGATGTCCCGGCATATCGATTTCCGGGATGATCGTGATATGGCGTTCAGCGGCATAGTTGATGACATCGCGAATCTGGTCTTGTGTATAGAAGCCCCCGTATTCCTTTCCGTCATATGTTCCGGAGTTATGGCCGATCACGGTTTCCTTGCGTTTAGATCCGATCTGTGTCAATTCCGGATATTTCTTGATCTCGATACGCCAACCTTGGTCATCGGACAGATGCCAGTGGAACGTATTTTGGTTGTGCAAGGCAAGGATATCGAGATACGTTTTTACCGAATCCACGGGGAAGAAATGGCGGCTGACATCCAGCATCATGCCTCTATAGGCAAAACGGGGATAGTCGTTGATGGTAGCTGCCGGTAATTCTACGTTCATCCCTTGGGCCGTGGCCGGGATCGATTTACGTAATGTCTGGATACCATAAAATACGCCGGCATCCGTACTTCCGGCGATCCGTATCCCGTTATCGCTAACGGTCAGTTGATATCCTTCCGGATTCTGGATGCTTTGGTCGATAACGAGGCTGATCCCCTTACCGGGCTGGCCGGTAGCGGTTGCTAATTCATAGCCCGTGATTTCCTTGATATAAGAAGCGAGGAACTCGGCGTTCTTCTTCATCTTATCATTGCCCTCCGGATAAAATATCTTCGTGGATGGACTTAGGACGAAAGGATTTCCGTTCGTCAATGTTACTTCTTGTGGCAAAGGCACTACTCCGTAATCTCCTTTTACGGCCTTACCACCGGAGCAAGCGATCATTCCCGTGCAAAATGTCAGGACGAGCGCTAGTTTGCTTAGGCTGTTCATGTGTTTAGAGTTTAGAATGTAAAACAATAATTGATTCAGTATCACCGCCCAAAGATAAATAGAATTAGCCGTTTTATCTAATGCTTTTACACTTTTGATGCGATAACCTTAGGGATTTTGTCTATATATATAGACTATTTATCAACTGGTGCATGATCGTCCACCAGCTGTTGCATGATCATCCAACAGTTGGTGGACGATCATGCAACGGCTGGTGGATAATGAATACTTCTATAAGAAATGTCTAAGGAATATGGAAGAAACACCTAAGGTCTAAAGGGAAAAGGGCTAGGGACTAAGGGAAAAGAAACGTCTTCTTGAGAGGTATTTCCTTGTCTTTCTTATAATATGTATTCACACGTTTTACGGTTGTGCAGCGGATGTAAGCGTCATGGCAGTAGATGAGCGCTTGCCCTTTTCGGGAGGCTTCAGCAAGTATGCGCAGTTTCTCGTTGTATGACGTGATCGGATACGTATCGTAAGCCGAGATCCATTCCGGAGATACGCTGGCTACAAGGGGGATAACATCCCCGGCAAAGACAAAAGTCCGGTCCTCCGTATGGATATAGGGAACAATTTGTCCCGGAGTGTGCCCATCGTACAGGCGTAGCTCTATAGTGGGGCAAATCGATGTGTCGGCATCTAGCAGCCGTAAGGAATTAGCGTCTGCGACGGCTTGCATATTCTCGATGAAATAGGAATCTCTCTCCAAGGCGTTCGGATGAAGGAAATTCTCCCATTGCTTGCGGCTAACCCAGTGGTTCGCATTTGGGAATGAGAGAAATAAATGTCCGGTAGATTCATCCTTTTGCGTGGTATAACCGCAATGATCGAAATGGAGATGAGTGAGGACAACATCCGTGATTTCCTCCGGTTGAATTCCCCGGTTTCGTAGTTCCGTGCCGAGGTCTATCAAGTTGAAGAAGCGGTAATAACTTAGTTGTTTTAAGTGTTTATTTCCCGCTCCGTTATCTACTAGGACGATGCGTCCGTCATCTGTTTTTATGACAAGGCTACGCATGGCTAGCACGCAACCATTTGTCTCGTCGCTCGGATAGCGACGGCTCCAAGCGCTTTTAGGAATGGCCCCGAACATGGCGCCTCCGTCGGCGTAGAAGTAGCCGGTATCGATGATTTGTAGTTTCATGGTTTCTGCATTCTTTCTTTGGGGGAGTAAAGGTATGGTTTTTATCATACTCAATAGTATAATAAATGTAAAAATGACTGGTTTAAACGTTCGTTTAGACTAGTCGTCCGCGAAGTTAACCATTAATTTAAATTAAGCA
>OCSH01000954.1_pt1 | contig 24720 bp, 19 predicted proteins | sample 1538371 | NCBI WGS metagenome assembly OCSH01 (sample SAMN04571687, study PRJEB22368) | human gut metagenome | biome: human gut; material: stool | host: Homo sapiens | place: Luxembourg | collected 2012-06-01 | reverse complement strand
CGGCGCCGTAGCCGCCGCGTCCCGGATTTGATCGGGCCGAGCCGTCGGTATAGATGATGACCTTCACATGGTTCCTTTCGTTGGGTACGTTTCGCGTGAGTGACCATTGTAGCGCCATGCCCGCCGGGGGCTAGCAATCTACGATTTCTACCCCGTCTTCCGACAGTTGGTTGGCATGGATGATGCGGTTGAGCTCGTCGAGGTATTGCTGCAAGAGGGGAGAGGGCTTGCGGTCGTCATGCATGATGTAGCCCACATGCATCGTCGGGGCGTCTGCCAGGGGGATCGAGGCCATGCCCCACTGCATTTCGCTGGAGAGTACGCCGGTCGACAGCGCATAGCCGTTCGAGGTGATAAGCAGGTTGGTGAGCGTCCCGCGGTCGGATACGCGGATATTGCGGTTGCAGGGAATATAGCTAAACGGTTCCTCGGCGTAATAGAAGGAGTTCGAGGTGCCTTGCTCAAAGCTGTAGCGCGTATAGGGCGTGAGGTCGGCAAGGGACAGCTGCGAACGGCGTGCGAGCGGGTGGCGTTCGCTGACGAACACGTGGACTTTTGCATCAAAGAGGGGATGAAAGCTCGCTCGGGCATCGGTAAAGGCCTTCTGCAAGACACGGGTATTAAAGTCATCCAGATAGAGGATGCCGATATCGCTGCTAAACGCGCGCACGTCGTCGATAATCTGCGCTGTGGTGGTCTCGCGCATGATGAACTCGAACTTGCTGTCGCGGCAGCGCTCGACTACGTTGACAAAGGCCTCGACCGAAAAGGCGTAGTGTTGGGCGGAAATGGCGAGGCGGGCTTGCGGGGTACCGCCGTCCTCGTAGCGGGCCTCGAGCATGTCGGCCTGCTCTACGACCTGGCGTGCATAACCCAAAAGCTCGGTGCCGTCGTTGGTGAGTGCAACACCGCGGCTGGAGCGCGTAAAGATTTCGATATGAAGTTCCTGCTCCAGGCTTTTGACGGCATTGGAGATATTGGACTGTGCCGTATAGAGGCGCTGGGCTGCGGCGTTGATCGAACCGGACTCTGCCACGGCGATCAAAAAGCGAAGCTGTTGGAGGGTCATCGGCGCCCGTCCTTTCGAGTGTTATCTATAAAACCGATAACAGGTTAGCGCTTTAAAGTGATTGACCGAGGAAAACAATGCTCGTACTATTCAAAACACACAAAGACGGTAGGTAATTAAGCCAACTACGGAACCGGGATGCGAAAGGAGGCCCGCATATGAATTGCTTACCAAGACGAATGCCGGGCTCCTGTTTGCGCCCGTCGGCGTGATCAGGAGACAGCGACTCACTTCTCTTACTCTTATTACTTTTGTTCGATCAAGGAGATCATCATGAGCCAGTTTATCAACAACCCCGAGCACACCTTTGGTTTCGATACCCTGCAGCTGCACGTTGGCCAGGAGAGCGCCGATCCTGCATCCGACTCCCGCGCCGTGCCTATCTACCAGACCACGAGCTATGTGTTCCGCAACTCCCAGCACGCCGCCGACCGCTTTGGTCTTGCCGACGCCGGTAACATCTACGGCCGTCTGACCAACTCCACCCAGGGCGTCTTCGAGGACCGTATCGCCGCCCTCGAGGGTGGCGTGGCAGGTCTTGCCGTCGCCTCCGGTGCTGCTGCCATCACCTATACCCTGCAGGCTCTTGCCCAGGCCGGTGACCACGTGGTGGCTCAGAAGACCATCTACGGTGGCTCCTACAACCTGCTGGAGCATACGCTCTCCCAGTTTGGCGTCGAGACCACGTTTGTCGATGCCCATAACCTTGAAGAGGTCGAGGGTGCCATCAAGGACAACACCACGGTCATCTATCTCGAGACGCTCGGCAACCCCAACTCCGACATCCCCAACATCGACGCCATCTCCGAGATCGCCAAGAAGCACGGTCTGCCGGTTGTCGTCGACAACACCTTCGGCACCCCGTATCTGCTCCGTCCGCTGGAGCATGGTGCCAATATCGTCGTCCACTCCGCAACCAAGTTCATCGGCGGCCACGGCACCTCGCTGGGCGGTGTGATCGTCGACGGCGGTAACTTCGATTGGAAGGCGAGCGGAAAGTACGCCCAGATTGCTGAGCCCAACCCCTCCTACCACGGTGTCTCGTTTGCCGAGGCTGCCGGTCCCGCCGCCTTTGCAACCTATGTCCGCGCTATCCTGCTGCGTGACGAGGGCGCTTGCATCAGTCCGTTCAACGCCTGGGTCCTGCTCCAGGGCACCGAGACTCTGTCGCTGCGCGTTGACCGTCATGTCGAGAACACCAAGAAGGTCGTTGAGTTCCTGGCTGGTGACAGCCACGTCGCCAAGGTGAACCACCCGAGCCTGCCTGAGCACCCCGATCACGAGCTCTATCAGAAGTACTTCCCCCGTGGCGGTGCCTCGATCTTTACCTTTGAGATTAAGGGTGGCCAGGAGGCAGCTTGGAAGTTCATCGATCATCTGCAGGTGTTCTCGCTGCTCGCCAACGTGGCCGACGTCAAGTCGCTCGTCGTGCACCCGGCTACCACCACGCACTCCCAGCTCTCTGCCGAGGAGCTCGCCGAGCAGAACATCACGCCCTCCACGATCCGTCTTTCCATCGGTACCGAGAACGCCGAGGATATCATTTGGGATCTGAAGCAGGCCTTCGCCGCGCTGGACGAGTAAGGCGACTTGTGCAAGGACCCCTTGCGACTCGATAGGTATAACTGCATAAAATGCCTGCTCAAGGCGCCTGTGCGAACAATGGTTGCACAGGCGCCTTATTTGCATAGAGAGGGTGCAAAAACAGGGTTTTTGACACGCTTTATGCATTCGAGTTGTGGAAAACTCCTGTTGAGAGGATGTGAGTTTTACGCAATTGACGTGCGCCTTTTAAGTAAAACCGCAGGTCGCGATTTGCTCGGGGTACTATGCAGCGCGATCGAATCACACGCAGCTCAAACGCAGCAAAAACGCACTACGGAGGTTTCCAGCTACATGAGGATTGATTCACGAAAACCGAAAACCGCCGCCCTTTCCGCCGCTCTGACCGTGGCACTTTTGGCGGGCGCCGGTGCAACTGATGCCCACGCCGCAACACTGTCCGATACGGTTGGATCTACTCCGTCCGAGACGACGCTGGTGCAGCCCGTTGACTATCGTGGCGATGGTTATGGTTCCATGCAGGAGTGGAACGCCTCGATGGAGGCCAAGCGCGATTCCCTGGAGATGCGCGCTCAGATCATCATGAATATGTATGGCGACTATGCCACCGATGACGAGCGCGCTGTGCTGCAGGGTTGCATCGACGGTGCGGGTAGCCTGTTGACGATGGGGGAGGTCGACGCCAAGTCGACCGAGCTCGATGAGCTGCGCGCTGCGCTTGAGGATGCCAAGTGCGAAGCGCTCGAGGCTGCCGCCGAGGCGGAGGCTGCCGAGGCCGCCCAGGCTTCGTACTACAACGCCGGTTATACTCCGCCTTACGCGTCTGCCGCGTCCTACGCGAACGGATCGGGCCTGACGCGCTCTGCGGGTGTCAATAACTACAACGGGCGCCGCGAGACCTATTACAGCAGCAATGTGCTTTATCACTATCGCACGGGCGAATGGACTCAGGATTCTGAGGGCTTCTGGCGCGATTCCGACGGCTATTACGTTGTTGCCGCGGGCGATATGGCCCAGGGCTCGACCTTTACGGGCTCCAAGGGTGATTGCAAGGTCTATGACTCCGGCTGCGCTGCCGGAACCACCGACTACTACACCGGTTGGTAATCTGCCATAAGCAAAATAGGCACATGATGGGCGGGCGTCTTTACTGAGCTTTTAGGCAACGTAAAGCCGCCCGTTCTTTATGTGCGTTCGAGTTAACAGAGCCCTTACCGTGGCGGTACGCTGGGCGTATGGATGCGGGGCACACTAGTTCATGAGAAATAAGGTCTTTCTCGTGGAGGAAGTGGTCTTGTGAACGCTCGAGATATCGCCGTTGCCGCCATTGCATTGACGCTTGGTTGCCTTGGTCCTACGGCCGCGCTCGTCGCAGGTGTGCAGGGGTCTTGTGGGGCTGCCTCTATTGTGGTCGGCGCGCTGATCGCGGCCACGCTGCTGGGAAGCGCAGGCGTGGTTCTTTGCCGCGACGATGAGGACGAGGTGCCGGGGTCGCAACGCTAACTGTTGTGAGATCGGCCGCCGGTCATAGACGAAGATGAAGGCCGCCGCAGGGGAAAGGTTCCCTTGCGGCGGTTTTGCTGTTAAGGCTGTTGAATGCGGCGCGTCGGCGCTACCAGCTTTTCTCGATATCGCGGATGCGCCGATAGAGCCACTCGTTTTGCGGTGCCTGGATATCGTGTTTGGCTGCGAGGCGGCAGATGGTGCCCGCGAACTCATCAACCTCGGTTTTGCGCCTTGCGATGCGGTCTTGAGCCATCGAGGGCATACCGGCGGGGTCGATTCCCTCGATGAGGTGCACCATTTGCGTCAGATCTGCCTCGGTCAGCTCAACGTCCTCGGCGTTGGCAACCGCAAGCGTCTCGCGCATGGCGGAGACAAAACAGCGGCGCTGCTCGGAGCCCGGCTCCGTGGCGCTTCCGTAGGTCCCGCCGTAGGCCATGCAGGTCTGGTTGATGCCGTCGTTGAGCATGAGTTTGGCCCACATGCGGTGCGCAATGTCGCTCTCGACGGTATGGGCGATGCCGCAGCGCGTATAGAGCTCGTCGATAGCGGCGACGGTCGCGGGGTCCGTGCCGGCCGCCGCGCCAAAGCGGATCTCGCCCGCATTGGTAAAGGTGAGCGCGCCGTTGAGGAACACGGCGTCCATGCCCTGGCAGATACCAAGAACGGTATGCTCCCAGCCAAAGCGTTCGGCAATCTTTTGCTCGCTCGTAATGCCGTTGCATAGCGAGGCGATGAGCGTGTTGGGTCCCACGACGCGCTCCATAGTCTTGAGTGCTTGGTCGAGACCGGTGGTCTTGACTGTCAGGATGACCAGATCGGCGGGCGTCGCCTCGCTGGCGCGGACGGACGTGAGATCGCAGGGCTTGCCGTTGACAGTGAGCGCATCGCCCGCGTGACGCTCAAAACGGGTGTCATCCATAACGTATTCGACGGCGTCATTGCCGAGGGCCCTGGCAATCATGCTGCCGTAGAGCAGGCCGACGCCGCCCTTGCCGATAAAAGCGACCTTGTTGATCTGCATGTGAATCATCTCCCCATGTAAAAGGCGCCCGCGTAAGGGGCGCCTGATGGATTGTATGCTGCCAGGGTGATTGGTGGGTGCGCGGGGCGGCTGTTATAAAAAAGAAACGTTTGCCTGGACGCTACGCTGCAGGGCAGACCGCAAAGACATGCGCGTGGTCATGCCCGGCTCCTTTCATCGGGCTTTTTGCTGATGTTAAAGCGGTGCCGTGACGGCTCGATTTCTGCTGCGTTACGATACGTTCTCGATTGCGATTCCACGATGTTTCGGCTGCGTGACCATTGTGTTTCGCCTTGCCGGGGCGCTGATGGCGAAGGGAGGGGCCGTGCAATACCGTGTTGACCCCAAAAGTGGTAACCGAATATCCGCTCTGGGTCTGGGCTGCATGAGGTTTCCCGGTGCGCCGGGACACCCCGATGCGAAGACCGCCGACGCTATCATCTCCCGTGCGGTGGAGCAGGGGATTAACTACCTGGACACGGCCTATCTCTATCCCGGCAACGAGGCGTGCATGGGCGCTTCGCTTGAACGACTGGGGCTGCGTGACCGGGTGTTGCTGGCGACCAAGTTGCCGCATGCTTCGTGCAAGTGTGCGGAGGATTTCGACCGGTTCTTCGATGAGCAATTGCGCCGCCTGCGGACCGACCATATCGACTATTACCTCATGCACAACATTACCTCGCCCGCCCAGTGGGAACGTGTGGTGGCGTTGGGCATCGAGGACTGGATTGCGCGCCAAAAGGCTTCGGGGCGCATTCGCCAGATCGGTTTTTCGTACCACGGCAGTGCGGCGGACTTCCTCACGATGCTCGATGCGTATGTGTGGGACTTTTGCCAGATCCAGTACAACTACGCTGGAGAGCGATATCAGGCGGGAACGGCGGGGCTCATGGCCGCCGCCGAGCGAGGTCTCGCGGTGTTTGTGATGGAGCCGCTTTTGGGCGGACGCTTGGCAGGCAAATTGCCTCCGCGGGCGCGCGCTGTTCTCGATGGTGCATGCGATCGGCATTTGCATACGCCTGCCGCTTGGGGGCTCTCGTGGGTGTGGAATCATCCCCAGGTGACCATGTTGCTTTCTGGTATGACCGATACCGCGCAAGTGGACGAGAATTCGTCACTGGCAGACCTCGCGTTGCCGAATTCGATGACGGCCAACCAGCTCGACACGATTGCGCGCGTGTTGATGGAGTTTGAGAAATCGAACCGTGTGCCCTGCACGGGATGCGGCTACTGCATGCCATGTCCCAAGGGTATTAACATTCCCGGCTGCTTTGCCGCTTACAACGCGAGCTACGCGCACAGCTGGTTTACGGGGCTGTCTCAATACTTTACGGCGAGCGCGGTGCGCACGAGCGAGCCCAAGCTGGTGAGCAATTGCGTCAAGTGCGGTAAATGCGCACGTCACTGCCCGCAGCACATCGATATTCCCGAGCGTCTCGATGACGTGCGCCGACGTTTCCAGCCTGGCCCCGTAACGGCTGTGCTTAAAGCCTTCCGCACAACGCGCTCCTCATGATCCTTTTATATCTTGTGATGGAATAGTTCCTGTTTACGGCAGAATAGGGCAACAGCAGGAACTATTTCGCCGCAACTAATGGGAGACTATCGTGGGTGACCGAGGTTTACGTAATGATTCGCGTGAGGTTCGTTGGGGCATTTTGGGCGCCGGGCACATTTCTCATCGATTTGCATCGTCGCTCAAGAAGGTCGACGGGGCACGGCTGGTGGCTGCGGCCGGCCGCACTCCTGCACATGTCGAGGAATTTTGCCGAGTGTTTTCGATCGATGCTGCGCATGGCCATGTCTCGGTCGACGATAACGGCAATGCGGCTTATGACGCGCTGATTGCCGACCCCGATGTCGACGCAATCTACTTGGCTCTTCCGCATGGCATGCATACGCGTTGGGCCTGTCGCGCGCTGCGCGCCGGAAAGGCCGTGCTGTGCGAAAAGCCGGCCGTTTTGAGTGAGGAAGAGGCTCTCTCGATTGCCTCCACCTCTCGTGAGCGCGGCGTGCTGTTTATGGAGGCGATGAAGAATCGGTTTTGCCCGATGCGCACTCGCGTGAAGGACTTGCTTGCGTCGGGTGAGCTTGGCCGTATTGTCTCGATTGAAAGCGTGCAAAAGCTCGATTACGGCGAGCCTCCTTCGGGCTATCTGCTTGATCCGTTGCAGGGCGGCTGTCTATATGACATGGGCTGTTATGCGGTCGGTTGGTTTGAGGATTTGCTCGCGGGCGCGTGCGAGGTTTCGTCCCGTGAAGTTCGCTGGCGTGACGTATCGGGCGGCCGCGTCGATTGGGCCGACGAGATCCATATGAGCGTCGGCGGTATACCCATTCATATGGCGTGCGACGGCAAAGCAACATATGAAAGCCGCTTAACGATTGCCTGTGAGCGGGGCTCGTTGGAAATCGAGCGTCTCCATCGCCCCGAGCTCGCCCATGTGAAGTATTCCGACGGTCGAACGCTAGAAATAAATGCCCCGTTTGAGATCGATGATTTCTACGGCGAAATCCAGCATGCGACCCAGCTCATCTGGGCGGGGAAACTCGAGAGTCCCGTCATGCCCCTTGCCGCCACGCAGCGCTGTGCGCACATCATCGATGCGATTCGCTTAAAACTTTAGGGCGCGGGGGCATGGCGCCAGCGCCTGGAATGCCTTGGAGGCCTTTGCCCCTGATGCCCCTTTTATAACTTGCGGTGGAATACGGTCTGTTTGCGCAAAAATAAGGCACCAATAGACCGTATTTTTCCGCAACTGATGAGGGGGAGTTGGAGATGCTGACGATCGGGTGTCATCTTTCGACGACGAAGGGCTATCGGGCGATGGGGGAGACGGCGTTGTCCATTGGCGCCAATACCTTTGCGTTCTTTACGCGCAACCCGCGAGGTGGCAAGGCAAAAGACCTTGACATGGATGACGTGGCGGCCCTGCGCGAGCTTATGGAGCAAAACGACTTTGGCCCGCTCGTGGCTCATGCCCCGTATACCTATAACCCCTGCTCCGCTAAGGAGCGGGCGCGCGAGTTTGCCCTGGAGGCCATGGCCGAGGATCTGCAGCGTATGGAAGCACTGCCCGGCAACTACTACAACTTCCATCCCGGTGCGCATGTGGGGCAGGGCTCCGACGCCGGCATTCAGATGATTGTTGATACGCTGTGCCAGGTGATGTTTGAGGGCCAGCAGACGACGGTGCTGCTCGAGACCATGGCCGGCAAGGGCACCGAGGTGGGCCGCAGCTTTGAGGAGCTGGCGCTAATCATCGAGGGCGTTGCCGACAAGCGCCCCGAGCTGTCGGCCAAGTTGGGCGTTTGCCTAGATACCTGCCATGTGAATGACGCCGGCTATGACATCGTCCGCGATCTTGACGGTGTGCTTGACGAGTTCGATCGCGTGGTGGGTATCGAGCGCCTGCGCGCCGTGCACATCAATGACTCCAAGAATCCCTGCGGCGCCCATAAGGATCGCCACGAGTGCATCGGCAAGGGCTACCTGGGTAGTGAAGAGTTTGGCGGCGGTATGCAGGTTATACAGAATATTGTATCGAATGGCCGCTTGCGCGCATTGCCATTCATCTTGGAGACACCGAACGAACTTGCAGGTTATGCGGCTGAAATCAAACTGTTAAGGTCATTGCAGCAGTAATGGCTGCCATAAAGTGGGACGCTCCATTCACGTTATGGGTTTGTTTCAATCAGTTTTCTAATTGCAGATTCTTCCAAGCGGGTGCATAATAACCCTCAGTTTTTGCAGACCTCTGAATCACGTGGGGTCATTGGAAGGAGACTGATTATGAACCTGAAGAAGCTTGGCGCATTTGCCGCCACGGGTGCTATGGCGCTCGCCCTCGCTCTGACGGGCTGCGGCTCGTCCAACGCCACCTCTGGTTCTGATGCCGGTTCCAGCAGCTCTGACGACGCTAAGGTCGAGAAGGTCGACGGCTCCAAGGAGTACGCGCTCGTCAAGGACGGTACGCTGACCGTCGGCACCTCTGCCGAGTACGCTCCGTTTGAGTACAAGGATGACAACGGCGATTATCAGGGCTTTGACCTTGAGCTCATCAAGGCTATCGGCGACAAGCTGGGCCTGGATGTCGAGTATGTCAACAATGACTTTGACACGCTGGTTCCGGGCGTCGCTTCGTGTGCCAAATATGACGTCTCCATCGCGGCTATCACCGACACGCCCGAGCGTGAGAAGGAAGTCACTTTCTCCGATTCCTACTACATGGACGATCAGGCTATCGTGACCAAGGTCGATAACACCGACATCACGGCCGACAACTACAGCGAGAAGCTCAACAACGCCGATGCTACCATCATCGTCCAGTCTGGCTCGACCGCCGAGTCCTTTGCCCAGGAGAACTTCCCCAAGGCCAAGATTGTCCCCTACAAGGACGCCACCGAGTGCTTCAGCGCCCTGCAGTCCGATAAGGGCGACGCCGTAGTCACCAACCGCTCCGTTGCCAGCCAGCTGACCGCCGAGCAGTTCAACACCTGCCAGACCATTAAGCAGATTAGCACCGGCGAGGAGTACGCCATCGCCATCAACCAGGGCAACACCAAGCTCAAGGACGACATCAACCAGGCCATCAAGGACCTGACCGACGACGGTACCGTTGACGCCCTCATGGCTAAGTACAACATCAAGTAAAATAGCTACTTGATTGCTCGCGGGCCCTTTCCGTTTTGGCGGAGAGGGCCTTTGCGCTTCTCTTGACGGAGAGCGTTTCCGTCTCGTTTTGCCGGCAACTTCTACGATAGGAGCCACCTTGTCTCGACTGAACAAAGGGGCCGCGGAGCAGCGTTTTCCACTGCCCGCCTTGCTCCAAAAGCTAGTCTGCGTCATGGCCGTGGCGCTTGCGCTGGTGTGCGCGGGGACATATGCGCCCACGACCGCCCAGGCGCTTGAGACCGCAAAGATTACCGCCCGACCCAACACCGGTTCGGGCAGCGATGTGGTCGGCGGCACCGAGACGCGCATTACCTGGGAAGTTCAGGCCGATGCCGACGAGGAGCTGAGCGGTCTTTCTTTGACGTTTGTCGACGGCACGACGTTTGGTACCGATGACACGCGATTGACGATGCTCTCGGGCGAGGACCTCATGGATCGTACGCCCATGAAGCCCACGTGCAAGGCTGACGGCCAGACGCTCAAGATTGACTTTGGCGAGACGGCGCCTGCCGGCGGCTTTTTCCGTGTCGAGGTTTACGGCGTGACCTTCCCCGTCGAGGGCGGCGATGAGGCCTTTAGCGGCACCTATACGCTCGCCGACGGTTCGACCAAGAAGATTTCAAAAATTCCTTCCGTCGAGATCAAGGGCGTGACGGCCTTCGATAACTTCTTGGCCGACCTTAAAGAGCAGCCGTGGGTCGAGGCGTGGAACTCCAATATGTTTCTGCGCCTGTTCTTAAACCCGGTCATTTTGGTCCAAAGCCTGCCGATCGTCTTTAAGGGCTTCCTCATGTCGCTCTCGATCGTGCTCGTGGCGTTTCCGCTGGCAATCCCCTTTGGCTTTGCCTTGTCGCTCATGCGCATCTCCAAGTCGCGCATCCTGCGTTGCCTTGCCGGCATCTATGTGAATATCATTCGCGGTACGCCGGCGTTCCTGCAGATTTATATCGCGTTCTTCGGTCTGCCGTTGGCCGGCGTCAAGGTGGACGACTATGTCTTGGGCGTCATCGTCATGGCCATGAACTCGTCTGCCTATCTGTGTGAGATCTTCCGTGCCGGTATTCAATCGATTCCCAAGGGCCAAAACGAGGCTGCTCGCTCTCTAGGCATGAATGCCTTCCAGACGCTGCTCTACGTTATGATTCCGCAGACGTTCCGCAATGTTTTGCCTACGCTGACCAGCGAGTTTATCTTGCTTTACAAGGATACGTCGCTGCTTGCCGCCGTGGGCGTGGTCGAGATCGTCATGAACGCCCGTACCATCGTGGCCACGACGGGCTCCATTACACCGTACGTGGTTGCCGCCCTGTTCTATCTGGTCATCACTCTGCCGCTCGCTCGCTTGGTGAGCGGTCTTGAGGCAAGGCTTTTGGGCACGACCGAGACCAAGAAGAAGCGTCCCGCCAAGAGCGCCGGACAGGTTGTCGCGACGCCTGCCGATCACATCGCCGGTCTGTAAGGAGGTCCTATCATGAGCGAAACCAATAACTCGAACGAGGTCGTCGTCAGCATCAAGAACCTCCAGAAGGCCTTTGGCGATAACGTGGTCCTGCGCGATATCGATCTGGATGTGCACAAGGGCGAGGTCGTCGTAGTCCTGGGTCCTTCGGGCTCGGGCAAGTCGACGATGCTTCGCTGCATCAATCGTCTGGAGCATCCCACGAGCGGCTCGATTGTCGTTGAGGGCGTGGACGTGTGCGCCAAGGGCGTCGACCTTAACAAGGTACGTACGCATCTGGGTATGGTGTTCCAGCAGTTCAATTTGTTCCCGCACCTGTCAGTCAAAAAGAACGTCATGCTCGCGCAGCAGAAGGTGCTCAAGCGCAGCAAGGAAGAGGCCGAGAAGATTGCCGTCGAGGAGCTGACCAAGGTCGGTCTGGCCGAGCGCATCGATTTTATGCCGAGTCAGCTCTCGGGCGGCCAGCAGCAGCGCGTGGCCATCGCCCGCGCCCTGTCGATGAACCCGCACGTGATGCTCTTTGACGAGGCCACGTCGGCGCTCGACCCCGAGCTCGTCCGCGATGTATTGGGCGTCATGCGCGACCTGGCACGTGACGGTATGACCATGATCGTGGTGACCCACGAGATGGGCTTTGCTCGCGACGTCGCCGATCGCGTCGTCTTTATGGACGGCGGCGTTATCGTGGAAGAGGGCACGCCGAGCGAGGTCTTCGACCACCCCAAGAGCGAACGCACCAAGGCGTTTTTGGGCAATATCTCGTAGCCGCTTTATATGACTGACATAGCAGAAAACGGGAGCCGGATGTGATCCGGCTCCCGTTTTTGTTGGGACGCGAATGTGTTTTGTTGCAATGCGCGTTGCGGGCGGAGCTCATTGCCGCTAGGCGAGCTCGGCTCCAAGGGCGCGGCAGGCTGCTTCGCCCTCATCATCGGGGGCGTCGTAGCAGATGACGGAATCGACGACGTTGACGCCCTCCTCGTCGGCGTCCGCCTTCCAGTTGTCCATCCATTCGCCCTCGGCCCACGAATAAGAGCCAAAGAGGACGACCTTCTTGTCGCCGAGGGTCTCCTTGACCTCATCCCACATGGGCTGGAACTCATCGTATTCAAGCTCCTCGGAACCCATGGCGGGGCAGCCGAAGGCGATAGCGTCATAGCCAGCGGCCTTGTCTGCGGAGAAGTCGGCGCAGGAGATGACCTCTGCCTCGGCGCCGGCATCGGTTGCACCTTCGGCAACGAGGTTTGCCATGGCCTCGGTGTTGCCCGTGCCGCTCCAGTAGACGACGGCGATCTTGCTCATGTTGAGTCCTTTCAGTTGTGCGGCAGGTTGCCACGGCTTCTATGTTCTATCGGGTTGCCTGGGCAAGTTGCGCCAAGCTGTAGCCCTGCTGATAGACAAAGGTGAAGTATTGGGTGCAGGCGCGGTAGGCATCAAACGTCGCAAGTGCCTGCTCGACATTTGCGTAGACCTTCCAGGCCCCAAAGACCTTATAGTTCTCGCCGCGCTGGACGATAAACTCGTGCACGTCGTCGTAGGGATATCCTAGGAAGTAGCCTATTTCGTGCGGAAACTCGCAGGTGCAGTCGTTGCTGCAGCTAGCTTGCTGGGGTAGTGCGCATCGAGTCTGGCTACAGGCGCATTCCGCGACGTTATTACTCGCGAGCGTGATGCGTGATGCCAAATGCACAAGGCATGTCGAAAGGTCTCTCGTGTCGTAGCCTTCCGAGGCGAGCGCCGTTTTGGCGCGAGGGTCCGCGAAATAGGTGGTGAGGCTTTTGGCTCGGTACACGTATACGAGCGCTCCGCAGGGCCGCCAGACCAAAACACTCAGGTGGATGCCAAGCGGGTCAAGCTCGCGGTTGCACTGGGCGATAACGTTGAGCAGGCGTGCTCGGCGTTCTGCGATGGTTTCTGTTGCGGTCGAGCCGTCCCCGTGGGCGTAGGTGCCTGGATAGGTAAAGAGCGATGCCGGCTTGATGCCCGCGAGCGTGGGGGAGCAGTTGCGCACGACTGCTGCCTGAAACGTTGGGATGTCTATGGTTCGAGTCACGTCGCTCCTTACGGATCTAAACTGTTAGCCTAGGAAAACTTATACACGAAAGTAAGCCATGGTCAACAAAAAAGTTTGAAGAGGGAAACTAATTGACCGAACGGACATGATTTTGGGTTAAGATGGGGACACCCCATGGGGGTATCTAGATAGTGCTACTGAAAGGGGAACGCATGAGTGACTTGCTCAACCCTGCGAATCTCATCGTGCTGACCGTCATTGCCGTCGGCATGTTTTTTGGACTGCGTCGCATTGCCGCTTCGACACACGGGAAGAGTTGCTGCAGCGATGGTGCGAGCGGCAAGAAGGCCAAAAAGGTTGTGGTGGCAGACACCGACGAGTCCCACTACCCCTATCGTGAGGAACTCCTTATCGGCGGCATGAGTTGCGACGGCTGCGCCCGGAATGTGACGAATGCCCTCAATGCGCTTGATGGCGTGTGGGCTACGGTAACGTACGCGGACCACACGGCACGCGTGCGCTCGAAGCGCCCGGTTGATCGCGACACACTCGAGACGGCAGTGAGGGGTGCGGGCTATTACGTTATGAAAATGTAGGCGTTGCCCTCTCCGGTGGGTACCAGCCTCCTGCCCATTGTGACTATCGGCATCCAAAAATTTGCGCAAAAATAACCTTTAGATGCGGCAAAAGTGGAGTTTGGTGACGGTTTGCGCGGAATTCGCTACCAATCGAGCATCTATGAACCCGTCCAAAAAATTACAGGTGTATATTTATACACTGATTATTGCTGTGCTCAGATTGCAATTAACCGTGGACAGAAATGAAGAATGCTAAAACTGGGCTTTAGGACAGGGGAGGCTATAACCTTATGAGACGAGTGGGAACACTTGGCTTGGTGGCAGCGCTTGCCGCTATCTTGGTATCGCCGCTGCCGGCGCACGCCGAAGACGCATCGGGTGCCGTTACCTACAATGCGGGAAATGGGTATTCCTTTGAGAAGCTCTCGCATCCTACGGTAGGAACGTCGCAGCCGGATGGCATCGTCGACTACCAGGGTAACGGTGCCGTTGCCGTTCCGGGCGCCGATGGTAATACGGCCAACAACGAAGGCGATCGCGGCCAGAGCTACACTTGGGCGGCTGCGAGCTATGGTGACTGGCTTTATGTGGGCACCTGCTATGCGGCGATGGGCAACACGCTGACGCTCATGAACAGCACGCTGGGCGATTCCTTTGATGTCGAAACCATGCGCCTGACGCTGGAGGCCATGTTTAACGGTACCTTCTTCTATGGACAGCAGAAGGAGGACGGCACGGCCGACAAGGACAGCGGCGGCATCTTGGTCAAGATCAATACCAAGACCGGTGAGACCAAGCTGCTACTCTCTGAATCGCTCAACGGCGTCGCTCCTTTGTTCCGCAATGCCGTGAGCTATAAGGGTAAGCTCTATTTCTGCGGCAGCGTCAGGACCAATGACGGCAAAGGCGGCCTGCCTGCTGTATACGAGATCGATCCTAAGACGGATGAGTACAAAGTTGTCTATCAGGGCCTTTCGAGCATGCAGGATTACGGTGCTGCCTACAAGCAGGGCATTTCTACCGGTATCCGCGGCATGTGCGTCCATGATGCCCAGCTCGTCATCAGTAATGTGGGTAAAGACGCGAACGGTAATTTTGTGTCGACAATCCTGACGTCGTCTGACCCCTCGAAGGGCCAGGACAGCTTCACCGAGATTGCCAACTCGGAGACGCTGTTTGGCTATCCGGCGATTCGCTATCAGGACAGCATCTACGGCGGCGCCATTTGGGATATGGTCTCGTACAATGGCCATCTCTATGCGACCATCTGCACCGGTACGCCCGAGAACGCTCCCGATGATAATTCCATGCAGTCGTTTGCCATGGTCCGTGGCGACAAGAATGCCGACGGCAGCTATTCGTGGACTCCCATTGTCGGCGATCAGAAGACGGACGGTGCAAAGTACTGCTTTGGCATCGATCCTGCCCGTACCCGTTCTGGCGCTGCCAACCTCATCGTCTACAACGACTACCTCTATATCGGTGAATACAACGACGAGGAGATTGCCCTCGAGCGCATCCTGTTCAACAAATCCAACACCGAAGAGGGCGGCAAGGGCAGCATGGGTGGCGTTGACTGCTCGTTTGTGAATGCCAATCTTGAGCAGTCGGTTAACATCTATCGCATGGACAAGGACGAGAACATGGAGCTCGTCGTTGGCGATCGCACCGACATGTTCCCCGAGGGCGGTATTTCCGGCCTGACTTCGGGCTTTGGCCGAAACGAGAACCAGTACATTTGGCGCATGCAGAAGTTCGACGGCAAGCTGTATATCGGTACCTTTGATACCGCGAGCCTGCTTGAGCCGATCGGCCAGTTCTCCAATGGCGACATTATCGATATGACGCCCGAGGAGTGGGACTCTCAGGTTCAGCGCCTTAGGGACCTGCTCGATCACCTGCTCGACAAGAAATCGCCTGACGACCCCATCGTTCCCGTGAACACGCTTGCGGACGATGATTCAAACGAGGCCGTCGAGGTCGATGATTCGAACGAAGCTGCTGAGGTTGATGATTCAAACAAGGCCGTCGATGTCGATGACGAGAAGACCGAGGTTGCTAAGGGCTTTGGCGATCTGAGCGATGCGCTGGAGGATGCCGCGGGCGGTCTTTGCGATCAGGCCGCGACGATGTCCCAGGACTTTGAGGACGACGCCGCTTATGTCCAGAAGATCGATGGCGAGATCGCGTACTTCAAGTCCTTTGCCGACCAGTATCAGGACATGCTCGATAGCTATGAGAGCCTTAAGCAGCAGTACGAGGATGCCTATGGCACCGAGCTGCCGAGCGATATTCAGGATGCGCTCGATAAGCTGCTGAGCGAGGAGAACCTCAAGAAGTTGCAGAGTGTCCTTACGTGCATGTGTTACCTGCGCGATGCCGAGCGCGGCTTTGATATGTATGTGACCGAGGACGGCGTGAACTTTACGACGCTGACGACCAATGGCTTTAACGATCCGTATAACCATGGTCTGCGCACCTTTGCGGTGACCAACCAGGGTCTGTGCCTTGGTACCGCCAACCCGTTCTATGGTTGCCAGGTCTGGATCCAGCGCAAGGAGAATTCGGAGAATCCGGTTGATCCCGGTACTCCGGATCCGACGGAACCCACCGATCCTTCGCAGCCGGGTGGCGGCGATCAGTCGAGCAGCACCATGACCACCGTCACGACGACCGCTAAGAAGACTCCGAAGGACGGCTCGCTGCCTCGCGCTGGCGACTCGACCCTCACGCTGGTCTTGGGATTGCTGGTTGCAGCTGCCGCAGTGCTTGGCATTGCTCTCGTCTTGCGCAAGCGTTCTCGTCGCTAGGCTCGTCCGCGTAGCTCAATGTCCTGGATATCGTCGAAGTTGATGGCGATATCCCTGAGTTTGAGCAGCTTGAATGCGGGTAACGCTTCGTCGAGAATGCCCGTGCGGCTACGATAGCCGTACGTATCGTAATAGGTGACGCGCACCAAGTCGCCGCGTTTGAGGCCCTCGAGCTTTTGCGAAAGCTCGAGGGCTTTTTCTTCCGTGAGCTCACGTTTTTGCTCGACGGTGATTTCCTGCTTGCGCACGAGTTCGTAGTATCCCGTGAGGGCGGCAAAGGGCATAAACTGTGCGGCGCGGTTGGCGCGCACGGCACCGTTGGCAGTGAGGTTGGGGTCGGCTGCGCGGCGTCTGCCCTCGGGGTCCGCCAGGCGCTCGAAGGCGGTCGGCGGGCGCATGGGCTGTTGTTTGGGTTTAGGCACGGTGTCCTCCAACTTGATCGTTGCGCTCGCGCGCGGTGGCGCCGGCGGTAAAGCTTAATCCCTTGACGAGCGCGTTCTTGCCGTACTTGCCTTTCACGGCCAGGACGGCGCGCGCCAGGTCGCGCTCGCGCTCATCGGCCTCGATATCGCTGAACAGATCGATGGTGGCAAATTCCTCGGGCACAAGATTGCTAAAGCCCAGGTTGATGCGCTTGACCGGTCGTTTGGGATCGACAGTCTGCGCCCAGAGCTCATCGAAATAGCCCATGATCTTCTTAAACGAATTGGTACGCTCGGGCAGCTTGCGCGAGGCGTTGGAGTGCGCAAAGAGCGCGGCATAGCCACCACGCGGTTTGCCACCATGCTCTCCCACAAAGATGCCATCGATTACCTGCGCTTCGCGCACCAGGCGGCGCCGTTCGTCATCGCGCTGGACGGGCTTGGGAGCACGGGGCGCGAGCTCGGGGCCGGCGGTTGCGGTGGGTTCGATGCTCGACGTACTCGAGCGCAGGTGTCCGCATCCGTCCACATATTGTGCAGTACCGCTGGCATCAAGCCTGCGTATGTCGGCGCGCTCGCTCGCGTAGCCCACAAAGAGCGAGATGCTGTCGCAGACCACGTGCTTATCGATCAAGTCCAACACGGCGTTGTCGACCATCTCGCGCAAGACGGTGTAGGCCTGCTCGTAGGCATAGCCCTTCGAGAGCACCTGTCCTGTGGTGGTCGAAGTTGCTTGCGGGCGATAGGCTTGGATATCGGCGATGGTTGTCGGCTCGCGTCCGAAGGCGTGGTCGATGAGATACTCGGCATTGACGCCGAGCTCGTCGTAAAGCAGGTTTTCGTCGAGCGCCGCGACGCCCATCAGATCGTAGACGCCGTATTTTTCGAGTCGTGCTGCCACGCCGGGGCCGATGCCCCAGATATCGGTGATGGGACGATGGGGCCAGATTTCCTTGCGAAAGGTCTCATCGTCGAGTATGCCGATGCGGCTGGGTACGTGCTTGGCGGTGATATCGAGTGCAACCTTGGCCTGGAATAGGTTGGGGCCGATGCCGACCGTCGCCGTGATGCCGGTGCGCGCCAGGACCTCGTCGCGCAACATGCAGGCGAAGCCTTCCGCATCGGTGTGATAGAGGTCCAGATAGGGTGTCACGTCGATAAAGCACTCGTCAATTGAGTAGACGTGCACGTCCTGGGGGCTGACGTATTCCAGATAGATGCCGTAGATTTGCGCCGACACCTCCATGTAGTGCTGCATGCGCGGCACTGCTTTGATGCAGTCGATGCCGTCGGGAATCTCGAACAGACGGCAGCGGTTGTGAATACCTAAGTCCTTCATGGCCTGCGTGATAGCGAGGCAGATGGTCGTGCGTCCGCGCGATTCGTCGGCAACGACCAGGTTGGTGGTGAGCGGATCGAGCCCACGGTCGACGCACTCGACGCTAGCGTAAAACGTCTTGAGGTCGATGCAGATGTAGGTGTGACGCTCGTGCCCCACGCGTCCTCCCCTCAAACACATGTTCATATCGAATATCTGTTCGATAATACCCTCTCATCCGGGCATCGTCAAAACCTGTCAAAAAGGGACTGGTTTGTTTTGGTAGGTATGGTCGTGCGGTTGGATCGGGTTTTTAACGCAGCTCTAAAGAGTGCGAAACAGCTCGGAAAACCTTGCTTCGTAGCATGAGCCTAACGATTGATACCGCCTATGCGCACGGAAGGGTTGTGGGAAAGATGGTCAATTACGGGTTTGGTATGCCGACGCGCCTTGTTGTGGATGGAGACGTGGCTCGCTGGTGCGGACGATTGGTCGCTCACTACGGTGGCACTAAGGCGCTGGTCGTGTTGGGCGGTGACAAGCATACGCGCGATGAGCTTGTCTCGGCGGCACTTGGCTCGCTTGATCGAGCCCTACTCGAGCGCGTACTTTTCCGCTGCGGCTCGGTTGGGGGCGACGGGGGAGACGAACTGATCGACGAAGCCGTGGCCCTGGCGACCGACGAAGGCGTGGACTTTGTCCTGGCGATTGGCGATGCCGATACTGCTGGCTTTGCGCGCGAGCTCGCGCGTCGCATGGCGGCGCTCGATGCCGGCGAAGACGGTTTTGTCCCTTATGGATGCATTCTCTCGGAGGGCAAGGCGCCTGCTGTCGTGGGCACCGGTGAGGTTCCCGTTTTTGCCATTATCGCGCCCGAACTGCTGGAGGGCATCGGGTCTCCTCTGCGTGAGTTGCTCGGTAGCATCTGCGCCGCGGCCTAATATTTGCCATAAAAGGACGGGTTATTTTTGGTTGGTAAAGCGTTTGACCTGCCAAAATAAGCCTGTCCCTTTTTAATCGGTTGCCGTTTGGGGGCCGATTGGCAACGCTCGCTGATTGTAGTCTTGACCTGCGCTAGAATAGTGGCATCTGAATGTCCGGGCGCATGGAGGCGTGCGCCCGTATGCTGAGGAGGACTCTATGGCAACTGTTGCCGCACCTATCGATGCTACGTCGACTGCCGCTTGGAAGGCGCTCGAGGCTCATCAGGAGAAGCTCGAGGCCGAAGGTATCGACCTCAAGGCCTGGTTCGCTGCTGACGCCGACCGCGTGAACAAGCTGAGCTTTGACGCCGGTGACCTGCACTTCGATCTGTCGAAGAACCTGGTGACCGATGAGACCGTCAAGCTGCTGTGCGATCTTGCCCGCGAGGTGAAGCTCGAGGAGCGCCGCGACGCCATGTTCTCCGGCGAGCACATCAACACCACCGAGGACCGCGCCGTCCTGCACACCGCGCTGCGCCGCCCGGCAAGCGAGAAGGGCCAGCTCATCGTCGACGGCCAGGACGTCGTCGCCGACGTGCACGAGGTCCTCGATCGCATGTATGCCTTCGCCGAGCGCGTGCGCTCCGGTGAGTGGAAGGGCGTTACCGGCAAGAAGATCGAGCACCTGGTGTCCATCGGCATCGGCGGCTCCGATCTGGGCCCGGTCATGGCCTACGAGGCTCTGCGTCCCTACGCCGACGCCGGTATCGACTGCCGCTACATCTCCAACATCGACCCCAACGATCAGGCAGAGAAGCTCAAGGGCCTGGACCCCGAGACCACGCTCGTGATCATCGTCTCCAAGACCTTCACCACGCTCGAGACCCTCACCAACGCCCGCGAGGTCAAGACCTGGATGCTCGAACAGCTCAAGGCTCAGGGTGCCATCGACGGCTCCGATGAGCAGAACGCCGAGGCCGTGGCAAAGCACTTCGTCGCCGTCTCCACCGCACTCGAGAAGGTCGAGGCCTTCGGCATCGACCCTGCCAACGCCTTCGGTTTCTGGAACTGGGTTGGCGGCCGCTATTCCGTTGACTCCGCCGTGGGCCTGTCGCTGATCGTCGTGCTCGGCCCCGAGCGCTTCCAGCAGTTCCTCGAGGGCTTCCACGCCATCGACGAGTACTTCTGCAACACCCCGCTCGAGAACAACGCCGTCGCGCTGATGGGCCTGCTCAATGTCTGGTACGTCAACTTCTTCGGTTCCAAGAGCCACGCCGTACTGCCGTACTGCCAGTACCTGCACCGTTTCCCGGCCTACCTGCAGCAGCTCACCATGGAGTCCAACGGCAAGCACGTCCGCTGGGACGGCAGCGCTGTGACCTCCGATACCGGCGAGATCTTCTGGGGCGAGCCCGGCACCAACGGTCAGCATGCCTTCTACCAGCTGCTGCACCAGGGCACTGTGGTGGTTCCGGCCGATTTCATCGCCTTTGCCAATACCGCCAACCCTGCGACCGATAGCGGTCAGGACGTGCATGAGCTGTTCCTGGGCAACTTCCTGGCCCAGACCAAGGCGCTCGCCTTTGGTAAGACGGCCGACGAGGTTCGTGCCGAGGGCACGCCCGAGCAGATCGTCCCGGCCCGTTGCTTTGAGGGCAACCGCCCGACGACCTCGATCTTCGGCGACACGCTGACCCCGTTCGCGCTCGGCGAGCTCATCGCCCTGTACGAGCACATCACGTTTGTCGAGGGCACGGTCTGGGGCATCGACTCCTACGACCAGTGGGGCGTCGAGCTGGGCAAGCAGCTTGCCAAGCAGATCACCCCGGCCTTCCACGACGACGCCGCCAAGGCCGAGCAGGACGCTTCGACCCAGGCGCTCATCGAGTTCTACCGCGCTCACCGCAAGTAGTCGCTGCTGTTAACGCATCGCGCCTTATAGCCAGGGGTCCGTATCCTATCGGATGCGGGCCCCTTTGCTTTGCCGTGGTCCCGGGGCGCACGGCCTTTGTGGAACATCGCCGGGGCGCCGCGCGCTGCGAGAACCCTGCGCCTAGATCTCGGCCTCCGCATGGCCTCGCTGCGCCTCGGGCAGCTCCCCGTAGAGCGGATGGTCTTCGAGCCTAAAGCGCTCGACCTGTTCGGGAGTGCGACCGCGTACAAAGAGCCACGAGCGATCGATCGGCGTCGCCATGAGCGTGCTGGGGAGCGCGTCGGCGCGGTCGGAAAACGCCCGGGCACTCTCGGGATCCTGGAACGCCAGCACCAGATGCGTGTCGCAGTTGCCCATGATGGAGCGTGCGCGTGCCTCGCCATAGAGCGCATCGAGCTGGTTGGTCGACTGCAGCAGCAGCGTTGCCCAGATGTTGCGGCTTCGGATAATCGAGAGCACGTTGTCGATCTGGGGGATCTGCAGATTTGCGAAGTCATCGAGCATAAAGCGCACGGGCACGGGCAGGCTGCCGTCGGGCTGTCTATCGGCCTCGCGAATGAGGCCCATAAACGCCTGCGTAATAAAGAGGCCGGTCAGCGGATCGAGATTGCGGTCGATATCGCTCACGGTTACAAACAGGGCGCAGGGGGTGTGTCCCATGGAAGCGAAGTCCACCTGATGGTACTCACGATAGAGCTGTGCCGCACCGTCGAATCTCAGGCACATGACCTTTTCGGCAAGGATGCCGACGATGCTCGCGTGCATGCGCTCGGCATTTTGCGTAATGGCGTAGCGCCGCCATAGCGAGAGGGCATAGCTTTGGGGGTCGGTCGTGATCAGGTCGTCAAACAATCGACCCGTGGCACCGTCCTGCAGGTGCTCGATCAGCTTGATGACCGAGCTGATCGTCTGCTCGTCGGCGGGTAGCTGTTCGGTGACGTAGGCGATAAGACACGACAGCAGGTTTGCCGCCGCATGATCCCAAAAAGGCTGGTTGTTGTCCTCGATGGGGCAGATGGCCTTTGCCACCGAGAGGATGTCCTGCTGGTTGGGCCTGCCGTCCGCCTTGCGGCGAATGTGCCTCAGGGGGTTGTAGCCGCAGCGCTCGATGCCGGGCGCAAGGGCCGGGACGGTGTTGAGGTCGGCGAAGTTGAGACATTGCACGCGGTAACCGTGGGCTGCCAGCACGGGTCCCACTTCGCGACAGAGCGTGCCTTTGGTGTCGAGCACGATGTAGCTTGCGTTCATTTGCAGCAGGTTGGGCTTGAGGACGTTTCGGGTCTTGCCGGCTCCCGAGGGGCCGATCACAAGTGCATTGTTGTTGAGTCCCGTTTGGCGGGTGTCGCAGGAAAGCGTTCGATCCTTGGCGAGGATGGTGGACGATGCGGACTCAGATGCGGCGAGGCGGCTGGCGAGGTTAGACATGGGCGACCTCCTTGGTGGCCGAGAGGATTTCGTGGGCAAAGCCGAGCTCGACGGCGCGCTCGGCCGAAAGGTAGGTGTCTTTTGCAGTGAGGGACTGGATGCGCTTGGGCGTGAGGCCGCTGCGGTCCGAGAGGATTTGCGTGAGGATCTTGCGGGTCTGCATGAGACGCCGGCTGGTTTCCTGCAGCGCAAGTGCCGAGCCGCCTGCCCCCTGGGGGATCAGCGGGTCGTGAATCATGAGCTCTGCATGGGGCGCCATACGGCGATCGTCGCCGCCCATAAAGATCACGGCGCCCATGGACGCGGCGAATTCCAGGCAGACGGTGCGGATGGGGCACGATGCGAGGCGCATGGCGTCATAGATCGCAAGGCCCGATCGCACGCTTCCGCCGGCGCTGGCGACAAATATGGTGATGGGGCGGCTGGGTTCGGTGGCATCGAGCAGGCGGATCTGCTGGCATAGGTCGTGGGCCATCGGGGTTTCGATGTTTCCCATGACGGAGAGCTCGCGACGGGCGAGCATCTCATCGTAAATGCTGGTGAGCGTGATACCTCGGGCGGATTCACGCATGGTGAGGGGACTGATGATGGGGGAATGATTGGTGTCCATGAGGACTCCTTTCTGTTGGTTGTGTTGTGGAATAGGATTGTTGCCCGCGGAGGGGCTGGCGGGCTACAGGGCTCGTCCGAGCCTGAGATCGAGCTCGGTTGTGGGGCAGGCTGCCTGTTCGTGCGGCTCGCAAGCACCAAAGGCTCCAAAGCGATGGAGCGTTGCGGCGGGCGAGCCGCAGCTGATGCTCGACAGGGGCACATCCGTCATTTTTGTAATGAGCCGCGTAGTACTGCGCGATGCTGGCGTTCATCTCGCTGCCATTGCGATGGCGCTCAAACTGGCGTCTGCAGGTCTCGATGATCTTTGCTACCGACTTGGGTGCCGTCGCGGGAACAAGGGCGAGATAGCCCTCAAAGAGCTCGTTGATGCTCAGGAGGCACAGCAGATCGATCAGCGTCCTTATGGCTGCTCCCTCGGCGGAAAAGTGCGCGGTCATGCGGTTATATCGGTTGCGGTCGACGATGGCCGCATGGGGTCTTGGAGTTTTCTGCCCCGTGGTCCCGGGCTTTTGCCGCGCCTGTGTATTGAGCTCGACGTTGCAGCGCTTGAGGCCGTCCAGCGGAAGGAACAGTGCGGTGCGCAGGGTGTTCCGCTTGCTTTCGAGTTCATGACGCTCGTCGGGTTCCCATGCGAGCTTGAGTTTCGTGTCGAGCGCCGTAAGCATATGGGCTAGGCAGCCTACGGTAAGAACGCACGAATCGTTGCCGCGTTTTGGGGCATAGGGGTCTGTCAGCTTGCGAATGTCGGGGTCGCCCATGATCTTTGTGCAGCGCTTCAGCAGTTGAGGGTGGTCGGCCAAGATCGTCGCGAGCGGTAGCGACGCGTAGTTCTTGATGGTCGCGGCGGCAAAGGCGGCGTCATATTCGTTTGCATATGCTCGCTCAATTCGGGCATCCAGAATGCTTTTCTTATCGCCGTCTTCAGCGTGGTGGTTTGTCATAGCTTCTCCAATCGGTTGATGTTCGTGCTGTTTGTTGATGTGTTGGTTGTCGTGAGTGATGTGCTTGCCGTGGGTGATGTGCTGACGTTGGGGTGCTATGCGGTTTTCAATGAGCCCGTGAGGCAGTTGCTGCAGGGGCGGGATGGAACGGCCCATGCAAGGCGGAAGGCATCGTGCTCAAAATCGAGACAGCAATGCCCTGGGTGCCTCACATGTGGCAGTTACCTCATTAAGTTGTCATTGCGTTTGGGGTTGTACTTTGCCGATCTTCCTTCTCTTACACGCTAAAACTCAAACTTCATATGCTCGATCTACTTAAAACCGCAACGGCGGTCTTTTATCAACTTATATGTCGGAACGCGTCTTTGCAAGTACTTTTTTGCCTTTGTTTCAAATGCCTTGATTATCGACTTTATCCGAACACCTCCCACATTCATCCGCACATGTGCGG
>OCSH01000951.1_pt1 | contig 24792 bp, 23 predicted proteins | sample 1538371 | NCBI WGS metagenome assembly OCSH01 (sample SAMN04571687, study PRJEB22368) | human gut metagenome | biome: human gut; material: stool | host: Homo sapiens | place: Luxembourg | collected 2012-06-01 | reverse complement strand
GTCCGGCGCAGCCCGGATAGGGGGTGGCGAGCGCAGCGAGCCAGTCAGCAGAATGCTTATCATGCCATATGACTCATAAAGCCAATTCCGTAACGCTGACTTTATAAGCATTGCCCGAAGGGCAATCCGCAACCCTCGGGGCCAAAGGCCCCGTCAAACTTAAGAACCCTTGGGCCCGAAAGGGCCCATCAATCCTAAGAACCTTTTTCCACAACCTTTCTGCGCAACCCGCGGCGGAGCCGCGCCCCTTTTTTAACCTGCGGCGAAAGCCGCCACCCCTCCCCGAAGAACCCTTATTTTTTTATTGACATTTCTCATTTCTCCGTGCTATACTGTACCCTGCGAGCAGGAAAGATGATTGCGGGCCGTAAGGCGTGAGGAAAGTCCGAGCTTCGCAGGGCAGGATGCCGGATAACGTCCGGCGGGGGTGACCCCAGGGAAAGTGCCATAGAAAAGGAAACCGCCACGCAAGTGGTAAGGGTGGAAAGGTGCGGTAAGAGCGCACCAGCAGTCGGGAGACCGGCTGGCTCGGTAAACCCCATCTGAAGCAAGACCGAATAGGGAAGGGTTGAGGCTGCCCGCTGACCTTCCGGGTTGCGTCGCTTGATCATCCAAGCAATTGGATGGCTAGACAGATAATCATCACCGTGCAAACGGTACAGAACTCGGCTTATTGAATGCTCGCCATGCATACGGGAAGGATTGGAAATGGTGATTTCCAATCCTTTTTTGTTGGTTTTATGGGATTTCATCATTTTAAAAACATCAGCGGAGAAGGGTATAAGGAAGCCTTTGTGTATGACGTATGCAAAATATAATTTTGAAGTCCTCTTTACATACTTCTTAAAATCCGTTATTATTGAGAGAAATACTGTTTCCTTTCATGCGCTCATTCAAGAAAATGCAGAGAATTGTATAAAATTAAGGAAATAGGAATATTGGATATTGGCAGGGGGAAAGTTTATGGATTTAGAAAATAATTGGCCCATTGCGCTGGCTTTCATACTGTACCTGGTACTGATGATGAGTATCGGCCTTTATTATTCCCGGAGACAGAAAAATCTGTCTTCCTACATTCTGGGGGACCGGCAGCTGGGACCATGGCTCACTTCCATGAGCGCCGAAGCTTCGGATATGAGCGGCTGGATGCTTATGGGGCTGCCGGGATATGCTTATCTCCATGGACTTTCCGCTTTCTGGACGGGCATCGGCCTTATTGTGGGTACCTGGGCAAACTGGGTCCTTGTATCCCAGAGGCTTAGAAATTACACGGAAGTGGCTGATAACAGCCTTACCATTCCGGATTATCTTTCCAACCGGTTTGAGGATAGGAAAAATGGCCTTCGGCTCATATGTGCCCTGTTTATTATCCTTTTCTTTATCATCTATACTTCTTCCGGCTTTGTGGCAGCAGGAAAGCTGTTCAATACCATTTTCGGGATTCCCTACCTTCATGCTCTCCTGCTGGGCGCTTTTGTAGTCGTTTTCTATACCTTCCTGGGCGGTTTTTCCGCCGTGGCCCTGACGGATTTTATCCAGGGCACCATGATGTTCTTTACGGTCCTTTACGTGCCTGTGGCTGCCACCATTGCTCTTGGCGGGCCCATGCCTACGCTTGATATTCTTTCCAGGGAAGGCTCTGATTTCTTTTCCTTCTTCCCTGATTCCACCGGCATATCGGCCCTTCTGGTTATGATTGTTTCCTCTCTGGGCTGGGGCCTTGGCTACTTCGGGCAGCCCCATATTCTTGTCAAATTCATGGCCATCGGAGATCCGAAGGAACTGAAGAAATCCACCCGCATCGCCATGACCTGGGTGCTTCTGTCCCTGTCCTTTGCCATCGCCATCGGTGTAGTGGGCAAGGCTTATCTGTCTACGCCTCTGGAAAATGCCAATGCAGAACGGGTATTCATCCTTATGGCCGAATCGCTGTCGGCGCCTTTCATCACAGGCATTATCTGGTCTGCCATTCTGGCAGCTATCATGAGTACCAGCTCTTCCCAGCTGCTGGTCACCTCTTCCGCCGTATCCAGGGATCTTTTCCAGGCTTTCCTGAAGAAGGATGCTTCTGAAAAAACTTTGATTCGTGTATCCCGGCTCAGCGTGCTTCTGGTTTCCGCCATTGCCGTATATCTGGGTTCTGACCCCAACAGCTACATTTTCTCCATCGTCTCCTATGCCTGGGCCGGCTTCGGCGCCTGCTTCGGCGCCACAGTGCTTCTTTCCCTCTATTGGAAGCGCATGACCCTGAAGGGAGCCTATGCAGGAGTTATCGTAGGCGGTTTAACAGTGCTCATCTGGAAGCATTTTGAATGGTTCGGACTCTATGAACTGGTACCGGGCTTCTTCTTTTCCGTTGCTGCCATCGTCATTGTGAGCCTTATGGACAAGAAGCCTTCGGAAACCATTCTGAAAACTTTTGAAAAGGCCATGGCCCTGTCAAAATAAAAAATGGAAATTAAAAAGACTGTGAAAGAATGGATAGAAATCTTTCACAGTCTTTTCCTTTTGCCTCTACCGCTTTGTAAAAAAGCCGAGCCCATAAGAAGGGTCATGGCATGCCCTTGCGTTGTCATTCCGGGCCGCAGGCGAAGAATCGGGATAAGCGGGGGATAGAAGGGATTCAGCTGTAAATACCAGTCCCAGTCCCCAGCCCCATCTCAGTAATTCACAATGATTGGCGAATGGTAAAATTCCTGCCTTCCTTTTCTGTATGCCGGGGAATGCTGGCACCAGCTTTGGATATCGGAGGCGCGAATCTCCATTTCTAATGAAAGGCGGGTGTTAGCATCCGCTTTTTTCAATGCCCTGGCCATACTGGTAACCACTAGAATGGGAATCAGATTCAGAAAAGAGCTTTTACTTCTTCGAAGGGCCAGCAGGCGGGCATAGGAGGGAAGGGGAGGGGCCGAAAATGGTGAAGGCCCCCGGCCGGAAAGAAGCAGCTGGGCGCCGATTCGTTTCAAGCGGCTGTAAAGATACCGCTTGCTTTTAATCCGGGAAAGCATGGCTTCGTAGTCTTCATTTCCTATTTCCCTGAACCATTTGTGCTCCAGCCCCTCTGAAAAGAGGCCGGTTTCAGAAAGTTCACTCTCTGATACCATGCGGGAAGCGAGGAGGCAGGCATCTTCATAGCGGGAAAAATCGGTATGGCAGCCTGACTTTATGAGTCCTGCCGCTTCTTCTGCCCCCTTTGGGGGAAGGAGATTTGTTTTTTCCCCATGGAGAAGCTCTTTCCTGGCAGTGGTGGCGGAAATATTGCAGTCCATGTTCCGGTGAACCACGTGGATATCCATGGGGAAATGATTCTGCAGAATGGTTTCCGCATAGCGGAAGCCCAGAAGATTATTGGGTTTGGATAATTCTTCTGCCAGGAAAGGGGAATGACTTTTCATGGCTTCATAAGAAGCCCGGGCATAGGAAAGCCCCCCGCCCAGGGCTTCATGAAACGCCTTTTTGTGGGAAGGGGTCAGGGAAAAGGAAGCGGCATCCCAAAGATCTTCTTCTGAAAGGGATTCCGTACCAAAAGCAAGTATTTCGGCACCCATGGAAGCAAGCAGCCTTACGCCGTAAGAGCCAAACCGGTCCGCACTCTGCAGCACGCAGAGCACCGGAAGTGAAAATACGGCATCCACGCCTCCTTCCACCGCCCATCGTGCCCGGGTCCAGCTGTCAAAGAGGGCCGGCTCTCCCCGCTGCACAAAGGGACCGCTCATGACGGCCATGATGAAAGGATCACCATAAGCCTTTCGAACCGAATGGACCATATCCTCATGCCCCCGGTGAAAAGGGTTCCACTCCGCAATGATTCCAACCACTTTTTCTGCCATTGTATTGTATCCCTTCTGTCTTTGATGGTTATATTTTATCATATCCGGAAGAAGGAAATCTGACTCTCTATTTCCCAAATCCTTATCAGGCCTAGGGCTTGGAGGGGGAGGGAGTTCTTTCAACAATGATAAGCTTTTTATGAATTAAAAATTAAAGAAATATTATTTGACTAACCACACTTAAAATGATAATCTTGATATGAATGTTAGAGACTTAAGAAAGCTATCTAATGGTTTTAATGTATCAGGAGGTATGGAATGGATTTTCTGCATTTGTTCCGAGCCGGCGGATTTATGATGTATCCGCTGATTCTTTGTTCTTTGGTGGTAGTGGCTATTTTTATTGAACGGTTCCGGTATTATCGATCCAATCGTTCCCATGTGGACGAGCTTAGCCGGGAGATTCCGAAATATCTGGAAAAACGGGATTATGAGGGACTGAAAACTCTTCTCCAGCAGGATGGCGGTATTCCTGCTTCTGTGGTTCTTGCAGGAGTGGAGCATATGAATCTCAAAGTAGACCAGACGTCCCTGATTGAAGGGGCTGCTTCCCATGCAGCAGGGCTTTTGAAAAATTACCTGAATTACCTGGATGTGATCGTGACCCTGTCCCCTCTTATGGGGCTTCTCGGTACGGTTATCGGCATGATCGGTTCCTTTAATGTTCTCTCCGTTTCCAACGGCCAGCCCTTTGCAGTCACCGGCGGTGTGGCAGAAGCCCTGGTATGCACGGCCACCGGCCTTTTTGTGGCTATCATTGCCCTCATTGCGTATACCTATCTTTCCCAGCAGGTGAGCCATTTTGTTTCTGATATGGAAAAACTGGGTACCCTGTATTTGGCTATCGTAGAGGCGAAAGAGCAATGAAACTGGAATCTATGAATGTGGAGAAGAAGCCAAAGATTATGATCATCCCTATGATTGATATCATTTTCTTTCTCCTTGTCTTCTTCATGATGAGCATGCTTTCCATGGTGGTGCAGAAGTCTATCAACCTGAATCTGCCGCAGACCGCCACGGCCAAAGTGAATGTGGAGCAGACCCTTCCCATCAGTATTACCTCTGATGGTACTATTTATGTGGAAAAGGAAAAGATTTCTAAAGACGATTTTCGCCGCCGCATGGAAATCGAAAAGGGACGGAATCCGGACCTTTCCGTGGTTCTCCGGGCAGATTCCAAATCAGAACATGGAGATTTTGTATTTGTGCTTGACCAGTTGAAATCTGTAGGCATCAGCAAGGTGGGAATTGCTACAGAGTCAAAGACCGGTCAGAATCAGTAAAGAGGTGGTCCCATGCGTACTTTCAAGTACCGATGGTCCTCTGCCTTTGGATTGTCTTTCCTCTGCCACGGCATTGTCCTTGGCGCGGTAGCAGGCCTTCTCTTCCTCTTTCCTCCGGCCCAGCCCAGCCGGGAGCCCATTGAAGTAGACCTGGTGTCCGATGTGGGGGGAGGTGGCGGCGGCGGTGGCGGTGGCGGCCAGGAAACGGAAGAACTTCCCAAAATCCACGAAGCCAAAGCCACTCCCACTGCGCCTCCTCCGGCTGTACCGGCAGAAGCCGATGAAGAGGCAGCCAATGATGTCCATGAGGTGGCACAGGCCCAAAGCACCACTTCCCAAAGCAGCGCCTCGGCCGGCGAAAGTGCTTCTTCCTCTTCTGAAGGAGGCAGCGGCGGCGGAACCGGCGGCGGTCAGGGCACCGGCGATGGCACCGGCTCAGGAAGCGGCACCGGTTCCGGAAGCGGCAGCGGCAGCGGCGGCGGTACCGGTGATGGCACCGGCGACGGTTATGGCAGTGGAAATGGAGACAGCGGCAGCGGCGGCGGAGAAACTATCGGTATCCAGCTTTTGAGCGCTCCGGCGCCAGCCTACCCCGAATCAGCCAGAAGGGCCGGTATATCCGGCACTACGGTGGTGGGCATGACGGTTTCCACTGACGGATCTGTTTCCAGCGCCTGGGTGGAAAGTTCATCGGGAAACAGCGCCCTGGACAGTGCTGCGGTAGCTGCAGTTTACAGCTGGCGTTTCGTGCCGGCCAAACAGAATGGTACTCCTGTGACAGCCAATTCCAGAGTGCCGATTACCTTCAATTTAAATGGATAAATGGGAAAAAGAGATTTCAGAGGGATGAAATCTCTTTTTTCGTGGATGCTTTTGGGGACAGGCCCCGGGGTCATAGGGGTTCATAGGAGGCAAAGGGAATCAAGGGTTCAGGGGATGCGGCAGGCGCCATTCATGATTGATGAGCTCTTTTGCATTAAGCCTCTCGCCGGAGGATCGCCTGTAAAGGCTCTGCCATATTCTTTACCGGGACCCTTGGTATAGGGGCCGCCGCCCTTGATGATGACGCCCCATTCCCACTTTTTTATGGCACCTCAAGAGTACTTATGTTATTATTTAAGGGTAGTATTGTCAGAAATCTGATAAAAGAAGGTGATGAAAGGACATGAATAACAAAATATTTCTTGTTCTTGGCGGAGCCAGAAGCGGGAAGAGCGAGTTCGCGGAGAAGCTGATGTATCATTCCACAGGGAAAAGGAAGGGATACATCGCCACCAGCCAGATTCTGGATGATGAGATGCGCTACCGTGTGATCCTTCACAGGGAGAGGCGTCCCGCCGACTGGCAGACTTTCGAGGTCATGCATGGGGCAGGGGAGGAAATGGGTCATATCCTTGAGGAAGCGGATGCCATCCTTTTTGACTGTATTACCATGTATGTGAATAATATGCTCATGGACCATATGAAGGGAATTACCGTGGAAACGCTGGGGGTTTCGGATCTGACCACGCTGCAGGAGGCGCTGGAGAAAGACCTGACCCTCATGTTTGAGCGGATTTCTTCTGTTTCTGATAAGGAAATCATATTTGTGTCCGATGAGCTTGGAATGGGCATTGTTCCTGCCAATGCCATGAGCCGGGTATACAGGGATCTTGTGGGTCTGGCCAACCAGTATGTGGCCAAGCGGGCCGACAAGGTATACCTTTCCATTGCAGGGATTACTGTGGAGCTCAAAGAAAGAGGAGTGGAGCTATAATGACAAAAATTGCAAAGAGAGTCATGTTTCAGGGAACCAGTTCTCATGTAGGTAAAAGTATTCTGACCACTGCTTTCTGCCGTATTCTTGCGCAGGACGGATATAAGACGGCACCTTTCAAGGCGCAGAATATGGCGCTGAATTCCTATGTCACCCTGTCGGGCGGTGAAATCGGCCGCTCTACGGTGGCCCAGGCGGAAGCTGCCGGCGCTCTGCCTATCGTTGAAATGAACCCTGTGCTTTTAAAGCCTACCGGAAATTCCTGCTCCCAGGTCATTCTTCTGGGAACATCGGTAGGGAATTACAGCGCTTCGGAATACCAGAATCATTACAGCCAGCGGGCCTGGGATACGGTGAAGAAGAGCCTTGACTACATGGAAACCCATTACGATGCCCTTGTCATTGAAGGGGCCGGATCTCCTGCCGAGGTGAACCTGAAGAAAAATGATATAGTAAATATGCGCATTGCCAAAGAATGCCAGGCGCCGGTCTTTTTGATTGCCGACATTGACAGAGGCGGCGCCTTGGCTTCCATCGTAGGTACTCTGGAGCTTCTGGAACCGGAGGAAAGGGCTCTTGTGAAGGGGCTGGTGATTAATAAGTTCCGCGGCGACATTTCTCTTCTGGAACCGGCTTTGACTTTCCTGAAGGAAAAGACGGGCATTCCGGTGCTCGGCGTCATTCCTTATCTGGAAGATCTGGGCATTGATGACGAGGATTCCGTATCTCTCCAGGATCTGCCCAGTGACCATGTGATGCGGGATATCCATATCGCTGTCATGCAGACCCCGAAAATTTCCAATTTCACAGATTTCGATGCTTTGAATCATGAGCCCGATGTGAACCTCCGCTTCGTGCAGCAGGGAGATATGATCGGTGATCCGGACCTGATCCTTCTGCCGGGAAGCAAGAACACCACAGAGGATCTGCTTTATCTGAAGCGCCAGGGATATGCGAAGGAAATCGTTGAAATGGCGGAAAAAGGTGTGCCCGTTATCGGTATCTGCGGCGGCTTCCAGATGCTGGGCGAAAAGGTGTGCGACCCGCTCCATGTGGAAAGCAGCAATGATGAAGTAGAAGGCCTTGGCCTTCTGCCTTACACCACGTCCATGCACGGGAAGAAGAATACCTACCAGGTCACTTTCGACTGTGACGATCTGCCTTTCCTGAACATGCAGTTTGCCGGGAAGGGCATGCGGGGCTATGAAATCCACATGGGTGAGACCACCCTTACGAAACCGGCGCAGTCCCTCTTCCATATCGTGCAGCGGAGTGAGGACAAGGTGGACCTTCAGGATGGTTTCATCAATGAAAAGCGGAATGTCTTCGGTACCTACTGCCATGGCCTCTTCGATAATGATGATCTGCGCCGGGCTGTGATTAACGCCCTGCGCCGCCGCAAAGGCCTTCCGGAACTGCCGGTACAGTTCAAGTACCGGGCTTATAAGGAGTCTGAATTTGACCGTCTGGCAAAAATGGTGAGAACCCATTTTGATATGGACGCTTTTTATGAAATCCTGAGGAATGAATAATTTGGACGGTTTAATTTACTCCGCATTTTATGCGGCTATCCCCCTGGCGGCCCTGGTCATCGACACCATTTATGGAGATCCAAGATCCGATTACCATCCGGTGGTTCTCATAGGGAAGGTGATTTCCTTCTTTGAGGGAAAGCTTTATCCCGAAAAGAAGACATCTGATGGAAATATGTTCTTCCGCGGCATGATGACTTCCCTCCTTGTGCTCCTCACCGTGGGCCTGGTGGTGGGATTCCTGACCTGGCTTTCCGTGAAGGCGGGCATTCTCATGTATGCTGCTGTCAGTGCCGTAGTGCTTTATTTCACCATTACCCCCCGGGCCCTTGCCAGGGACGGCATGGAAATCTACGGCCTCCTGAAAGCGGGGGACATGGTATCCGCCAGGAAACGGCTCAGCTGGATCGTTGGCCGGGATACGGAAAATTTGGATGAAAGTGAAATCGCCCGGGGCACAGTGGAAACCATTGCGGAAAATACAACGGACGGTGTCATTTCCCCCCTTTTCTGGTTCCTTCTTTTAGGACCGGTAGGCGCGGCTCTCTACCGGGCCGGCAACACCATGGATTCTATGCTGGGCTACAAAAATGACCGTTACCTTTTCTTTGGCCGTTTTGCTGCGCGGCTGGATGATGTGCTGAATTATATTCCGGCTCGTATTACTTTTGTTCTCTTTGTGGCAGCTGCAGCGCTCTTAAAGCAGGATTGGAAAAATGCAGAAAAAATTGGCTTAAGGGATGCACCGAAGCACCCTTCTCCTAACGGAGGCTATGCGGAAGCCACGGTGGCCGGCGCCATGCATGTACAGCTGGGCGGATACAACTACTATGAGGGGAAACCGGAATTTCGCGAATACATGGGAGACCCTGATACGCCGCTGAAAGCAGAGCATATCAAGACTTCCATTTACATGATGTATGCTGCGGTCATTCTCTTTGTGGCAGTGGAATCAGCGGTCATATTCTTTGTGTGGTGAAGAAGACAGGGAAAAGGGGCCTCCCTGATGCATGGGGGCTGTAAAGGCCCATGATCTTCAAGGCGAAACCTTTGTTTCTCTGACTCTTCTTTTTTGAACTTTTTTACAAATACTTGTGGTGATTGAATGAATTCTTTTTTAGTAGGTCTTCAATTTCTCACCCGTATCCACATTTCCAATGAAACGGTTTGGAAAGATGAGGAATTCGGAAAGAGCGTCATCTGGTTTCCTGTATACGGATGGATTATAGGCGCTTTCATGTGCCTCATTTACTTCCTGCTGAAACCTTTGGATATGCCTTATCTGACTGCTTTTCTGATTGTCCTGGGAGAGCTTTTCATATCCGGAGGCACCCTGGCTGACGGGCTCATGGATTCATCGGACGGTCTCTTTTCCGGGCGCTCCCGGGAGCGGTGCCTGGAAATCATGAAGGACAGTCTTATTGGTTCCTTTGGTATGCTGTCCATCATTATTTTCATCAACCTTTACACCCTCTCCCTGGGATCCATAGACGGGCTCCTTTATCCCATTCTCATTGCGGCACCGACGCTGGGCCGGCTGAACCTTGTCATCAGCATTTGCGAATATCCCTATGCCCGCCCCTATGGCATGGGCAAAGCCTTTTCCGCTTATCGTCCAAAGCATGCAGTGGCCATTGCTTCTGTATTTGCACTGCTGCCGGCTCTTTATTTCGGATTTCTTTATGTGATACTGGCCGGCGCAGCTCTTCTGCTGGGGCTGTATCTGAATCGCTGGATCGTGGGTAAAATCGGCGGTACAACAGGGGATACCTATGGATTTGTAAATCAAGTGACAGAAGTCTTTCTGGCGCTCCTTTATGTTTTGATTACCAGGGGGAATGTATGGCATATGTAGTCAGCTCACCGGGATCCTGCGGTGAATTTATCCAGGGCTATGCAGAGGGCTCCTCCTTTATGGTGACCTGTCCCATAGATCGCTTCTCCTATGCTTTTTCCGGGTTTGAGGGAAATGGAGAAGCACTTCCGCCCAAGGCTCTTTCAGCCGTAGAGAAAACCATGGCCTATCTGGGAGAAGAGAAAAGAGTTCCCTTAAAGCTGAAATCCCATATCCTCAAAGGGAAAGGCATGGCCTCCAGCACTGCTGATATCAGTGCCGCCTGCCAGGCCGCGGCCCTTGCCTGCGGCCGAAAGCTGTCGGAACGGGAAATTGCAGATATTGCCCTTTCCATTGAACCCAGCGACGCTACCTTTTTCAAAGGAGTAGTGCAGTTTGATTACCGGGAAGGACGGCTTATCCGGGAGATGGGTCTCTGCCCGGCCATGCAGATCCTGGTTTATGACTGCGGCGGGGAAGTGGATACCATGCTGTTTAATTCCAGAAATGATCTGGTAGACCTGCAGAAGAGCAATGAGGCGAAAATAAAGGAGGCCCTTTCTTTATTTAAGGAAGGAATCAGGCTCCAGTCCCTGGACCTTATCGGCAGGGCCGCTTCCATGAGCTCCTTTGCCAACCAGAAGATCCTTTATAAGAAACCGTTGGAAGATTTCTATCACCTGGGACTGGAGCAGGGAGGAAAAGGAGTAATCTGTGCCCACAGCGGTACCGTGCTGGGACTGATTCTTCCCATGGAAAAGGATGCCATGGCAGTGAAGAATTTCCTGGATAAAGAAATGAAAGGAAGGATTTCCTTCCTGGACCTTGTACATATTACAAACCAGGGCATGCAGTGCAGAAAGTGTGATATCCATGACTTTGAAAAGCTCTAGACATGGAGGGGATGTCTTTTCCCTAGCCCCCTCCGAACGGAATAAAATCCTTGATTTCAGCATCAATATCAACCCGCTCGGCCTTTCTCCCCTGGGGAGAAGGGCTCTTCTCCGTTATTGGGAAATAGAGACCCTCCGCTATCCGGATGTGGAAGACCGGGACGTGACAGCCTCCCTTTCCGCTGCCTATGGCATGGACAAGGATACCATTGCTTTAGGAAACGGGGCTACGGAGCTCATGTATACGCTGCTTCGATTCCTTAAGCCGGAAAAAGTGCTGGTGCCGGCGCCAGCTTTTTCCGAATACCGCCTCTCCGCTGAAGCCGCCGGCGCAGATACGGAAAGCTTCCTTCTGGATCAGGACCATGGCTTTTCCCTTCCTTTAGGGGAACTGGAAAGAAAAATGGTTCCCCGCTCCCTTTTGTACCTGGGACACCCAAACAACCCCGACGGCTGCCTCCTTTCCATGGAGGATTTCAAAAAAGTGATGGCCCTTGCAGAAGACAGGGAAAGCTATGTGGTAATTGACGAATCCTTCATCGACTTCGTGGAAGGAGACGTGTCCTACCGCTCTTTCGTAAAGACTTATTCACATCTGGTGGTCATTATGTCCCTCACGAAATTCTACGCCGTGCCGGGCCTCCGCATCGGATGCTCCTTTGCCCATCCGGCCCTCACAGAAAAAATCAAAGACCGTCTCATCCCCTGGAACGTGAACGGCCCGGCCCAGCTCTACATGACCTGCGCCGCCAGGGACAGGGAATACATTGAAGCGTCCCGTGCCTTCTGCTCCTCTGAAAGGAAATATTTCGCAGGGAAACTGGGAGAACTGGAAGGCCTTACGGTCTACCCCGGCTGCGTCAATTTCATCCTCCTGAAATTGACCGGCTCCATAAGAGATGCCGCCGATTTACAGAAAGAGCTTCTTCCTGAAGGCATTTTCATCCGCCAGTGCGGCAATTACGAAGGCCTTGACAACTCCTTCTTCCGTCTGGCTGTGAGGACAAGGGAAGAAAACAACCGGCTCCTTAAAGCATTGAAAGAGGTTTACCATCCATGATTACACTTTATCTTATTAGACACGGCCAGACTGTATGGAACAGTTCCGGCAGGTATCAGGGCCGAACCGATGTGGCCTTAAGCGAAAAGGGGATAGCCCAGGCGGAAAAGACAAAAGAACGGTTCCGCCCTGTCTCTCTGGATGGCGTTATTTCCAGCCCTCTTCAACGGGCTGCCCATACAGCGAAGGGCATTGCCCAAACTCACGGCCTTCCACTGGAAACAGATGCAAGGCTGAAAGAACTCTCCTTCGGAGACTGGGAAGGAAAGACCTACGATGAAATCGAAAAAATCTGGCCCGGTATGATTGAAGCCATGTATCACGATGCAGGCACCATGAAACTCCCCCATGGGGAATCCTTTGCAGACTGCCAGAAACGGTGCATGGAAGCCATCAACGATATCATCAAACGAGGGGACAATAAAACCTACGCCATCGTCTGCCACGGCGCGGCGCTTCGCACCATCATATGCGGCCTCATCCAGATCCCCCTTGCCAGATCCTGGAACCTGGCTCTCTCCAACGCCAGCATTTCACAGGTCAACATCTATCCGGGGGATATGAATATGCTCTATACCCTGAATGATACATCCCATCTGGGAGATTTGAAATCAGGGAGCTGAGGGGAAACGCCGATAGGGGCGTGAATGGAAGAAGGTTTTCCTGTATTCCCGAAGGTTGACACGCCTTATGGACAAGCCCCTATGGGGCTTGAGGGTTCTAAAGTTTGACAGAGCTATCGCCCCGAGGGTTCTTAAGTTTGACAGCGGCTACGCCGCTGAGGGTTATTGTAGGGCGCCTATGAATTGATAGAAGGCGCCCTCTTATGATAAAACCTTTACAACCGGGCTTTCGCCCGTGGGAAAACCATACAATCGCCCTGCGGGCGTCGGAAATGCACCCCTTTTGGTGGCTGGCGCCACCACCTTCCCCCCGGCGGGGGGACTTTATTCTTCGCTATGCGTTGAGTGAAGGGATTGCTTTGCGGAACTTTATTCTGCCCCTGTGCACATCCTGCATAGGATGTGCAAGTCGGTCAAAGTAGGCCCTTAACCTGCCCATAAAAGGGCCTTCCTTTCGATTGACCGACCGAACTGCGGGGAAAGTCCGGCGCAGCCGGATAAGGGGGAGCCGCGCAGCGGCTAATCACCGTAGTGCTTATCATGCCATATGACACTGAAAGTAAATCCCGTAACGCTGACTTCATAAGCATTGCCCGAAGGGCAATCCGCAACCCTCGGCCTGAAAGGCCGTCAAACTTAAGAACCTTCCGGCCCATAGGGCCGGTCCATCTTAAGAACCCTCCCTTATAGAATTAAAAAAAAATTTTCCTCTTCTTTTCAAAAATGAGGACCTGCCGTTACTTATATAGTAGAGGGACATGAAAGGCCCGCGGTTTTGAAGAAACCGGCTCCGTATATTTCCAAGTTGCGCATAAGAAATGAAAGGACGGGGCAGGGGACATCAAAAGATGGTACCGCCTTTTCCTCCTCACCTTTTCCGGAAAAAGGTAAAAATTCAGTATCAACTGAAAAAACAGCAGAGAAATCCAGGACTTCATCATCTATCTCGGCAGAAATGACGGGAGACTCATGTATGGCGCGCGCCGTCGTACCTCGTACAGCAGCGGCCGTAGACCATGCAGACACCGAACTCATTGGGCATAGGGGATGGGAAGGCACCGGGTTTCTTTGTGGTGGGGGCTGGCAGCTGCCGGCCACTCTCCCATCTATTGCCAAATGATTATAGTATCCTTTACAATATATTTAACAGGTAACAATAACTGAATACCGGTACGCTTGAGATGAATAGAGACACTGCTGAATAGATGAAAAAAGCGGACCACCGGTGTTTTTTCCAATGCTGATTGGAGAAAAGGGTGATCCTTATGCAGAAAATTGACATGAATGATTATTTTGATGAACTGGCAGTGCAGGCCGGACAGGGAAGTCCGGGGGCGAAGGAAGTTTTATGCAGGCATTTCAGGACGTATATCCATAATCTGGCCCGTTCCTGCTACCATAGCAGGGATGTGGAAGACGCAGAGCAGGATTTATGGGTATGCTTCCTGGAATGCCTTTTGCTGTATGAAAAGAAAAGGAAAATCCATTTCCGCTTTTATGCGCTCACATATTTGAAATGGAAAATGCTGAATTTTTATCGGTCGAGGAAGGTGGATGAGAAGTACATCGGGGAGCTTACGGAAAAGGCCTGTCTGTCTTCAGGGTTGGAAAAAATGCAGGAGCTGACGGAAAAAGAAACGGAGTCAGTGCTGGCGAAATGTCCTCTTTCCAGAAAGCAGAGATTCATGGTGAAACAGCGTCTCTCAGGGAAAAGCTATAAGGACATGGCGGAAGAAAGCAGGGAGTCCCTGAGAAATATCTACTACCACATGGGGAGAATCCAGGCTATATGTGCAGGAACCCGGGAATTTCAAGAAAGTTTTTTCGCTTGATTTTCAAAAAACGGGACCTGCCGTTACTTATATAGTAGAGGGTGAAATGAACGGAACATCCCAGGGCCCGGGATGAAAAATCCGAAGTGCCCTGGAAGGAGGAATGTGAATGAAGACACTGCAGCTTGTGTTTGCGGCAGGATCCAATGCCACTTCTACTCTCACCATTGCCAATCCGAAAGACGGGCTGACTCTGGATGAAGTGAAAGCGGCTGTGGCAAAGATCCAGCCCATCATGGTGACCCGCTCCGGCGCGGCGCTTACCGGCTTTAAGAAAGCAGTCATTGTGAGCACCACGGAAGAGGAATTAGAGTAAGCAGCGTTTAAAGCAAAATGATGCTTACATGTATTACATCAAAGAAAGGAGGTAACCTATGGCTGTTGCAAAGGAACTTACGGATCTGAAACTCCAGATTCGTGTAGAAGATGGCCTTACATCTGCAGGAGCAGCAAAAATCAAAAGCCTGAGTTATTCCAATATCAAACTGGATGCCACTGACCAGGAGCTGATGGATGCAGGTAAGGCGATTGTGGGTATGACCAATTACCCACTGGCTGGAATCCGCTGTGTACTGACTAATGATATGAGTGATAACGGTTAAGGAGGTGATCCCAAAAGCCGTCCCCTGATGGGACGGCTTTTGGATTTTATAGGAGCAAAGAGCTTGGAGGGAACCTAAATTTTAAATGGTGCCATTTAGATAAAACCTTTCCGGATTTGCTGACGTCCGATAGAGATTTCAAGGCAGTTCTGTTTTTTAATAAGGTAATTTTTGTTATTCCATTTTATGATACCCGTATTTGTATCAATCTGTGAGTTAGTAGGTAAATGGATAGAGATTTATTTCAAATATATTTCATATCATTAAACAGCTTAAAGTATAAATTAATAGTCGACTTTCAATGAGGAAATGGTATTTATTTATACGAAAAATCTATTTGATAAACTCAATTTTATTATTGCATAACATTTATGTATATGCTAAAATAAATACAATGTTTCATACCCCATGCACTGAAGACTGTCGGTTTTCGCCATTTCCGGCATCAGCTGCCATAAGTGGGGAATAGAAGCTAATATATCTGTCTTACTAACATTTAACATTTGCGCATGCATAATGTTTGCTGGCTACAACCAGAAACGTTCTTTTGCATGCCTGGCTATCTAGTGTTTAAAAGGCTGGGCTACTAATGCCCGGCCTTTTTTCGTGTTATTTTTGCTTCCATTATATTGTATTTGGAATGTCGGAGCGGTTTAAAGTTCAGGCTTTGTGGAATGATCTGCCGCCTCAGGCTTCCGTTATGTTTTCCAACAAAACAGAAAAGGAGATGGTCTATGTACACATTCAGTACAAAATGCTTCGGTTGCTTCAGCAGATTTGTTGGTAAATGGCGAAGACAGATTCTGCTTCTCCTTCTTCCTGCAGTTACTTGCAGGATTTTCCTGCGGGAGTTAAGGAAGGGGGATAGGTAGTCATATCATCTGACACAATGACTGGGGAGTGATTGGATCCGGCTGCTGTCCTATGCCGCTGGATTCCAGTTTCTGCCTGTTGCATGTTAACTTTCATATTCTATTTATTTCTCAATGATTCCTGTATTACAACGAAAGGTTATCACCATGGAAAGATCCTATCAAATTGCCTTAGCTTCGAACCGTAAAGTGAGAATTTGGGAAAACCGGTCTATGACCTGGCATGAGCTGGTGGAGCGGATGAGCCGCCCTGTGAGGACGGGGGAGACGGCGGCGGAGTACCGGCAGATGCCGAGGGCCCGGCAGGCGGATGTGAAGGATGTTGGCGGCTTTGTAGGCGGTTTTCTGAAGGACGGCCTCAGAAAGAAAACCCACGTGGTCTGCCGTTCGCTTCTGACCCTTGATATGGATCATGGCCATCCCGGCGTTGTTTCGGAGGTGCTGGGAAAGCTCTCCTGTACCTGTTTTCTCTATTCCACCCACAAGAGCAGGCCTGAAAGTCCCAGGCTTCGTCTGGTGATTCCTCTTTCTCGTGATGTGAGCACTGCGGAATATGGTGCAGTTTCGCAGAAGGTGGCGGAGAAACTGGGCATGGAGCTTTTTGACCCCACCACCTTTGAGCCGGAGCGTTTGATGTACTGGGGATCCGTTTCAAAGGACGGGGGGTATGTGGCGGAAGGGCAGGAAAGGGAGCTGCTGGATCCGGATACTGTGCTGAAGGAGTACAGGGACTGGACAGACGTTTCATCGTGGCCATCGGCGGATGGAAAGGCAGTGGCGGCGACGGTGGCGAAGGCAGAGGACCCATATGGGAAGAGGGGACTGGTGGGGGCATTCTGCCGGGCCTGGCCTGTGGATGAGGTGATCCGGACTTTTCTTTCCGATTTCTATGAGCCCTCTGTCATTCCCGGGCGCTATGACTATAAGCCCGCCGATTCGTCGGCGGGGCTGGTGGTGTATGATGGGAAATTCATGTATTCCTTCCACGCCACGGATCCCCTTTCGGGAAGGCTTCTGAATGCTTTTGACGCCGTGCGGCTGGCCCGTTTCGGCCATCTGGATGCCGATACCGATGCCGGTACTCAGGTGGACCGTCTACCGTCGTACAGGGCCATGATCGATTTCGCTAAAAAGGATGAGAGGGTTCGGGAAGAGATTTTGAAAGAGAAGGCCCGGGAAGCGGAAGAGGATTTCAAGGTGCCTGTGCCCATAGCAGCGAAAGCAGGGACAGTGAAGAGCCTTACGGCAAGGCTGAAATTCCGGTCTGACGGCACCGTGGACAACTGCCTTACCAATTTTCTGACCATTCTTCGCATGGATGAGAAGCTGTGGCCCATTTCCTACAACCTTCTGACGGACTCCGTAGACGTGAGAGGCTCCCTTCCATGGCCCCGGATCAAACCGGGCTGGTCGGACAATGACATGGCCCAGCTCAATTCCTATATTTCCAGCCATTATGGCATTTATGCGCCTATGAAATCCAAAGACGCCCTCATTACCGTGGCCAGCGAGCGCCAGTTTCATCCCATCAGGGAATTTTTCGCATCCCTGCCGCCCTGGGATGGAGTCAAGCGGGTGGAAACGCTGCTGGTGGACTATCTGGGTGCAGAGGACAGCGAATACACAAGGGCGGTTACAAAGAAAACTCTGGCCGCCGCCGTGGCAAGGGTGTATGAGCCGGGGGTGAAATTTGACTCCGTCCTGATCATCAACGGAAGCCAGGGAATCGGTAAATCTACTCTCTTTTCCCGCCTCGGGGGACAATGGTTTTCCGACAGCCTCACTCTGACGGACATGCGGGATAAAGCGGCGGCGGAAAAACTGCAGGGCTATTTCATCCTGGAGCTGGGGGAGCTGGCGGGCATGAAAAAAGCGGATATTGAAACGGTGAAATCCTTTATTTCCAGAAGGGACGACAAGTACCGGGCCAGCTACGGCATTACCGTGGAAAGCCATCCCCGCCAGTGCGTCATCGTGGGCACCACCAACGCTGAAAACGGCTTTTTGCGTGACGTCACAGGAAACCGGCGCTTCTGGCCCGTGGCGGTCAGAGGAAGCAGAACAAGGAAGCCCTGGCATCTGAAGAAGGACGAAATATGCCAGATCTGGGCCGAGGCCATGACCATATGGAAAGCCGGGGAACCGCTGTACCTTGAAAATGAACTCCTTGCCGCTGCCCGGAAACAGCAGCAGGCCGCCATGGAAGCAGATGACAGGGAAGGGCTGGTGCGGAGATATCTGGATATTCGTCTGCCTAAAAACTGGGACGCCATGGATATTACAGAAAGGAGGGGCTATCTTTCCGGCGCAGAAGGGGTGCAGGAACAGGGAATCATTGTCAGGGAAACGGTGACCCATATGGAGATTTTTGCGGAATGTCTGGGCCAGGATCCTGCACGCATGAAGAAGCAGGACAGCTATGAGATTTCTTCCATTATGAGCCGGATTGACGGCTGGAGCAGGAGCACCGGCAAGAAGAATACTCCCTATGGACGGCAGAGGTTTTATGAGAAAGAATAGAAAACTGATTGTCTACTGAGTTAGGTGGAACAAGACGACATATATTCTTGTTCCAGCTTGTTCCAACTCGTTCCAGCTTGTTCCACGGGAACGGATTTTCACCCATGTGATTTTATGAAGTTGTTCCAGCTTGTCCCATCTTGTTCCACCGCTTGTTCCACCGAATTTCTCAGTCACCATCGTGTAAAACAGGCCAATGGAACAAGTGGAACAAGATATTACCTATAGAGATATACAAGAGAAAAGAGGGGTGTAAATGGCATATGTACGATATATATACACGCGCGCGAGGAGCTTGTTCCATGGGCCGGTGCTGTTAAGAGTCATGCCCTTGTGTTTTCATCCTCCATAAGGTTCTTCTCTTCACGCTGATAAAGATAGTACGAAAGGAGCCGATATGGATCACATTGAAAAACTGATTGATTTATACCCTTTGAAAACCGTAAGCACGGTGCTGCTGATTTTCCTCATGGATGCAAGAACAGTCCTCTTCCTCTGTTTTGCCCTGCTGGTGGTGATTGACTGCCTCACAAGATGGACAGCCATCAGCTTCAAAAGCCTGGCGGAAAGGAACGGAAAAGCAACGCTGGCGGCAGCTCTCTGGGGCATACCCTCGGCCAGGAGGAAAGGGATGATACGGAGTTTCGACATGAGAAAGGGGATGGATAAACTTCTTCTCTACCTTCTCTGCACACTGGCCGCCTCATCCTGCGATATGATTTTCGGTGTCCTTGGCACACCGGCCTGGATGACCAGTTTCATCGTAGGTTACATGAGCGTAACGGAAATCCTGTCCATTATTGAAAATTTGTCAGAAGCGGGAGTCGGATCTATGACACGGCTGGCTGAAAAACTGAAAGGAAAAATCTGAAATGCTTGGAATCGATGTATCAGAGCACAATGGAGAAATCGACTGGAAGAGAATTGTAGACGAGGGCATAGGCTTTGCCATCATCCGGGCAGGCTACGGAAGCGCATATCTTGACAGCCGGTTTTATGAGAATGTGAATGGAGCCCATGACGCGGGACTGAAACTGGGGGTGTACCATTTCGGCTATGCCCGTCATGGGGGAGAGCTGGAGGTGGAAAGGGATTTCCTTCTCTCCATCCTCAAGGACTGCGGTCTCCTGCCCAAACATCTTCCTCTGGGTGTATTCTGGGATGTGGAAGAAGATTCTTATCGGGGAAGGGAGTTTCCAAGGCCGGGGGTGATTAACCGGATGTGCCACGCCTTCTGTGAAGGAACGGCGGCTGCGGGCTATCGGGCAGGAATCTATGCCAGCGCCAGCTGGCTTCAAAGCTACATCAAAGCGGCGGAATTTGCCGGACATACACTCTGGGCCGCCCAGTGGTGGAAGGAATGCACCGTAAAGGAAGCGGGAATCTGGCAGTTTACGGACCATCTGGAAGTGGCAGGGCAGATCTTTGACGGAAACAGGATCCTGGAGAAGACGGATGGTGATGAATGATGAAACAATGTGCCGCCGCCTTCTGCCTCTTCTTCTTACTTTTCTTCTGGGCTTTGCCGGTGGATGCGGCCTCACCATTTTCCTCGGAGAAAACGTACCGGATCACGGAAACAGAGCTTTCCAGGCTGGAATCGGACTTGGACAGAGCCTTGGAAGAGAAGGGGAAACAGAAAGAACAGTCAGAGAGGCTCAGGAAACAGCTCAGGACCTTGGAGAGTCAATCGGAAGAGAGGAAGAAAGCCTTAGAGACGGTAAGGAAATCCTTCGAAGAGTACGCCAGAGAGGAGCGGAAAAAGCAGAAGAGACTTAGACGGGAGAGAAATGCAGCTATAGGACTGGCAGGACTTCTGGCAGTGGCATTGGCAACAGGGAAATAAAGGAGAAAGGAGACAAAATGGATAATCTCATAGATCAGCTTGCAGTCATCCGCGTGCAGCTTGACGAGCTGGAAAAGGAAATCCGCGGAATGATGACCCCAAAAGAGGAAGAAAAGCCGCCAGTCACCATGGCGGATGTGCGCCGGCTTATGGCAGAGAAATGGAACCTGGGAAAAAGAGATGAAGTGAGATCCCTTCTGGCCGCATACGGAGCACAAAAGCTGACGGACGTATCGCCCGGGCACTATGAAGAGCTGGCAGAAAAGATAGAAGCATTATGACGAAAAGGAGCACACATGAAAGACTTGACGAAAGTGGTGACAGGACCGAAAACAAGATTTTCCTATGCCAACGTATGGGAACCCAGAAAATTCAAGGGAGACAGGGCAAGATACTCCATCTGCCTCATCATTCCCAAAGAAGACGGAGAGACCCTTTCCAAAGTGGAAAAAGCCATAGCCGAAGCCTACCGGCAGGGACAGGAAAAACTGACAGTCAATGGAAAGACAGCGGCCCTTTCCAGCCTTACCCTCCCGCTTCGTGACGGCGATATGGATAAAAGGGAAGATTCCGTTTACCACCATGCCTACTACATCAATGCCAGAAGCGACATACCGCCGGGCATAGTAGACAAAAACCTGAACCGCATTACCGAAAAATCCGGCTTCTACTCCGGCTGCTACGGCAGAGCCTCCATTCACTTCTATGCCTTCAGCTACGATGGTAAAATGGGCATCGCCTGCGGATTGAATAATCTGCAGAAACTGGCAGACGGACCGGCGCTGGGGAATTGGAGTACGCCGGAAGAAGATTTTGGGGATGAGATTTTCGGATAAACAATGACAGGAAATTTCGAGGAGCACAAATGAAAGAGCTATCCATAGACATCGAAACCTACAGTCCCATAGACCTTGCCCGCTGTGGTGTATACAAGTACGCGGAGGATCCGGATTTCTCCATCCTTCTCTTTGGCTATGCCTCAGATGACGGGGAAGTGAAGGTGCTGGATCTGGCAAAGGGGGAGCACATTCCCGATGAGATCCTGCTGGCCCTCACAAATCCGCTGGTGACGAAGTGGGCCTTCAACGCCGCCTTTGAAAGAGTCTGCCTGTCCAGGTATCTTCGGGAACACTGTCTGTCCCATTTCCTTTCCTACGGAAAGCAAAGAGACACGGTGGGAAAGTATCTGGATCCCCTGGGCTGGAAGTGTTCACAGGTCCTTGCCTCATCTCTGGGATTTCCGCTCTCCCTGAAGGATCTGGGCGAGGCGCTGGGGCTTTCAGAGAAGAAGATGGACGAGGGGAGCCGCCTCATAGGGCTCTTCTCCCTGCCCGGGCCGGAAGGGAGAAGGAAGCCGGAGGACTATCCGGAAGAATGGGCGCTTTTCAAGAAATACAACCGCCGGGACGTGGAAGTGGAAATAAAAGTGCGCAAAGCCTTTGCCTCTTTCCGGACACCTGCATCGCTTTGGGAAGAGTACCATGAAGACCAGCGGATCAATGACCGGGGCATTCCGGTGGACATTCCCTTTGTGAAAGCGGCCCTTTCCATGGGCGAAAAGGCGGGCATGGATTTACTTTCGCGGTTGAAGCACCTGACAGGGCTTATCAATCCCAAATCCCCCTGCCAGATGAAAGCATGGCTTTCAGCCAAGGGCCAGAAAGCGGACTCCCTCACGAAAAAGGAAACGGCAAAGCTTCTTGCTTCTTCTACAGGCGCAGTCAAAGAGGCCCTCATGCTCTATGGACAGGTGCAGAAATCATCCCTTGCCAAGTACGGCGCCATGATTGACACAGTCTGTGATGACGGAAGGGCAAGGGGCATGTTCCGCTTCTACGGCGCCGCCAGAAGCGGCCGCTGGGCAGGAAGACACATCCAGCTCCAGAACCTTCCCCAGAACCATCTGGAAGATCTCCTGCTGGCCCGCTCCCTGGTGATGGAGGGGGACTATGAGAAAATGGATTTCTTCTATGGCTCCGTTCCAGACACCCTCTCCCAGCTCATCCGCACCGCCTTTGTGGCAAGAAAAGGCTATACCTTCATGGTCTCCGATTTCTCATCCATCGAAGCCAGGGTCCTTTCCTACATGGCAAGGGAAAAGTGGCGTCTGGAAGTTTTCGCCGGAAATCTGGATATCTACGCCCAGTCGGCGTCAAAAATGTTCAGTAAACCGGTCGTAAAAGGAGGGATCAACAGCGACCTCCGGCAGAAAGGGAAAATCGCCGAACTGGCTTTAGGCTACGGCGGGGGAGAAGGAGCCCTCATGGCCATGGGCGCCCTGGACATGGGACTGACAAAGGAAGAACTGCCAAATCTTGTGAAATCCTGGCGCCATGCCAATCCCCACATCGTTGCCTACTGGTGGCAGATCGACAGGGCCGTGAGAGAAGCTATAGAGCAGCTCCGAATCACCAGAGTGGGAGCCCTCACCTTCTACATGAAAAAAGGCACCCTCTTCATCGCCCTCCCCTCCGGCCGCCGCCTTGCCTATCCCGGCGCCGCCCTTGCTGGAAGTACCTACGGAAAAACAGCCATCACCTACATGGGCCTTGACACCAAAAGAAAATGGAACCGCATCGAATCCTACGGTCCCAAATTCGTAGAAAACATCATCCAGGCCATTTCAAGGGACATCCTGGCCTATGCCATGCATAACCTCAGGGACTACTTCATCTGCGGCCATGTCCATGACGAAGTGATCGTGGAATGCAGAGAAGGAACGGCGGTGGAAGAAATCACAGGAATCATGGAAAAAACACCGGACTGGATGCCGGGGCTGCTGCTGAGGGCCGATGGGTATGAGACGAGGGAGTATAGGAAGATGTGACACTTACTATGACCTGCTGGAGAGTCATGGGAGGACAGACCGAGGGTCGAAGATCGGGATCGGGATCGGGTGGCCGCCACATCGTCATTTCGACCAGAGTGGAGAAATCTCCCGGCAGCTGGTGGCTGGGGGCTGGGGGCGCCTGATGGCGTGGTGGCTGGTGGCTAGTGGCTGGGGAGCGCCTGGAGGATCGGGATCGAAGATCGGGGGGCGCCTGACGGCGCAGCAGCTGGTGGCTAGTGGCTGGTTCCTTGTTCCTAGCTACAAGCTACTAGCAACTAGCAACTAGCTACTTACACACCAGCCGTCCCGCTGTCATTTCGACCGCAGCGCAGTGGAGTGGAGAAATCTCACTCCAAGAAGATAGTGGCTGGTGACTAGTTGCTGGTTCCTAGCTACAAGCTACTAGCTACTAGCTACGAGCTACAAGCTACTAGCTACATGCTGCCAGTTACAAGTTTCATCGAAGGAGGCAGAAAATGATAGCGGACAGGGCAAGGGCCATGATGGCTATAACGGGCGGAGAGATTCCGGAGCTGGAGGTGCGGGGCGCTTTTTCCGGGGAGTGGAGAAATCTGCCGGAGCGGCGGATTTCTTTCCATTTCTATACGGGAGGGGATGAGGAAGTTCTCAGTTACGGCGCGTTCTGCATGAAATGCGGACGTATGCCGGTGATCAGGGGAGCCATTGATTTCTATCCCTGGCATCTCCTGGGCCTGGCGGCTTTTTTCTATGTGGCGGACAAGCAGGGCGGCGCGGGGCTCTGGTTTTATGACCCCGACTGCAGTTGCGACGTGGTCTATCTGGAACCGGTGGCGGGCACGGGAAAGATGGTGCTAACGGTGCGCAAGAACAGGCATTATGATAATCCCGACGAGAATGTGTGCCCGGTGAAGTTCCGGTGCCTGGTGGAGAGGGAGAGGTTCCTTGGTGATTTCCGGAAGGCCCTTTCGAAAAAGGTGAGTGATCCGGCTCTGGAGAAATGGATGGTCCCGCGGGTGAACGAGGCTTTCGCTGAGGGTCTGGACAGGGAAGAGAAGCTGGCCCAGGTAAGGAAGGCGGAAGAAATCGCGGCCGGCGCGGCGCCCTATGAAAGTGATTCCGGTGAAATGGAGATGTATGAGGTTAAGATGAAGTATGATAACCTGGAATACCTGGCGGCGGCGCTTCGGGAAGTGAATGTCATCCGGCAGGATCCCTGGGTGTTTGGGAAGCCTCTGCCGGAGAGGAAGCTGGAGGAGTTTCTGAGTTAGTGAGCTGGTGGCTGGGGGCGCCTGACGGCGCGGTAGCTGGTGGCTGGGGGCTGGTAGCTGGTGGCTGGGGGCTGGTAGCTGGTGGCTGGTTCCTTGTTCCTAGCTACAAGCTACTAGCAACTAGCTACTTGATACAAGCTACTAGATTTCTTAGGTGGAAGGGGGCGCCTGATGGCGCGGGATCGAAGATCGAGACCGGGACCGAGGGGGCACGCGCCTTTGGCGCGTA
>OCSH01000949.1_pt1 | contig 24805 bp, 19 predicted proteins | sample 1538371 | NCBI WGS metagenome assembly OCSH01 (sample SAMN04571687, study PRJEB22368) | human gut metagenome | biome: human gut; material: stool | host: Homo sapiens | place: Luxembourg | collected 2012-06-01 | reverse complement strand
GGCCGGAGCCGTGCTCCCAGAAGTTGTCTTCCTTGCCCAGACGGACCATGTGGTCCGGGGCGATGCCCACCTTCTTGGTCCAGATATCGTAAGCCTCATCGTCCTCTTCGTAGACGGAGATGTGGAGCTTATCCTTGGGGATGGCCATCCACTCGTCGCTGGTCAAAAACTCCCAAGCCCAAGGAATGACCTCTTCCTTGAAGTAGTCTTGGAAGGAGAAGTTGCCCAGCATCTCGAAGAAGGTGCCGTGGCGGGCGGTGATGCCGACGCGCTCGATATCCGGGGTGCGGATGCACTTCTGGCAGGTGGTCACGCGGTGGCGGGGCGGCTCCTCCTGAGCGAGGAACCACTTCTTCATGGGAGCCATGCCGCTGTTGATCAGCAGCAGGCTGGGGTCGTCCTTCGGGACGAGCGGGAAGCTGTCAAGGCGCAGGTGACCCTTGCCCTCAAAGAAGCTCAGGTACTTTTCGCGCAGTTCATTCAAACCGGTCCATTGCATAACTGTATCTCTCCTCGTGGTTTTTCCGGCGTCCTCCTCCGGACGCGATATTTTTATGACAGGCGCCAAAACAAAAACAGCCTCCGCCCCAACAAAGGGACGAAGACTGTCTGAAAAGCTCCGTGGTACCACCCAAATTGCAGGAAAATTTGTCCCCTGCCGCTTTGTGCGCGGTAACGCTGCGCCGCGTCCGGCTCATCTCGCCGGAAGCTCCGGGGCGGCTTGAAAAACCCTCTGCCGGAACGCCTTGCAGCCATAAACGGACGTTCTCTCTGGGCGGCATCGCGTGTTTTTCTGACCCCATCCTTGCCATCTGTCATAATCCATCTTTCCGCACAAAAGGACAAATTATCCCTTTGCGTTCAATTTAGATTATAGCATGGCCGCGGCGTTTGTCAACGGGTTTTCCACAAATTTTACGGCACCCAGATGCGGTCTGCATGGGTCACCTCGCCGTTTTGGATGGTCACGGTCGTGTTTCCCGCATTCCACCCATAACCATCTTCCTCATTGCTCATTGCATCGCAGACCGCCCGGTCTCCCTTTACGATCACCGGGTCGGCTTCAAAGTCTGCTGCACCGTCCGACAGTTCGATATCGTCTGCCATAACAAGCTGCTTTGCCACTCCCACTTCATAATAAACAGGAAAATCATCCCATGTCAAAGTCCGGTAGTGGTCATCCTCTTTGCATAAGTCGATCCCGCCTTCTTCTATTCCACCGTTGATGGTCACATAGTTGTTTTCCCGCTCAACGCTTTCCACGGTCAGGGCTGTGATTTCCTCTGTCCCGTTCAGATGCGTTGCAATGGTGTCTCCTTCGCTCAATGCTTCGATCTCTGGGGCTGTGTACCGGTCATAGTCGTATACGACCGCGTCGTTGATGGTATTCTTGCGTTCACCGACCCATACTTTATCGCTTTCAAAGCTGATGTGATAGGTGCCATCCGGAAGGGGGTCGCTCAGTAAAACACCTTGCATTGGCTGTACTTCCGTTTTTTGCGCCTCCTGCGTCTCCGAAGAGGTCGTGCTTGTCGCGGAAGCCGCTGTGCTTCCCGCCGTGGAACCGGGCGTCCCACAGCCCGCCATGGTGATTCCAAGGGCCAAAAGCACGGCAAGTGTTCCTATTTTATGGTTCCATCTCATACGAAAACCTTCTTTCTCTTGCTTGACGGAACGTTTCCGTTCCGCTACAATAAAAACGATTCAAAGACCCATTCTATTGCGACTGATTTTAAGATAGAGAGGATAATTTTTCGTGAGAATTTTGAAAGTGAAATGTCTGGCCCCCACCCGGCTGGACAATTATCTGATGCAGCAGTTCCCGGCGCTGAATCCGGGCCGCCTGAACAAGGCCCTGCGGGAGAACAAGATCAAGCTGAACGGCAAAAAGCAGCCGCTCTCCACCCGCGTGATGGCGGGCGACGAGATCAAGCTCTTCATTCTGGACGAGGTACTGGACGCCGACAAGCGGGTGGAAGGCCCGGCGTGGAAGAACGCCCGCGGCCCGGCGCAGGTCATCTACGACTGCCCGCAGATCTTGGTGGTGAACAAGCCCGCCGGCCTTTCCGTAGACGGCCCGGAGGACGACACCCTGCTCAACCGTGCGCTGCTCTACCTGAACCAGAAGGGCGAATATAAGGAGAACGACCTCTACACCCCGGCGCTGTGCCACCGGCTCGACACCGGCACCAGCGGCCTTGTGATCCTCGCCAAGACCCCGGAGGCCGAGCAGCTCTTCCTTGAGGTCATCAAGAACCGCGAGGTCAAGAAGACCTACCTCTGCGTCACCTTCGGCCGCCCCGTTCCGCCGGACGGCACGCTGGGCGGCTACCTGCTCAAGGACGCCGACCGCGGCATCGTGAAGATCGTGCCCGACAAGCAGCCCGGTGCCAAGGACGTGGAGACCCAGTACGAGACCCTTGCCGTCTCCGGCCGCCTCGCCCTGCTCAAGGTCCGGCTCATCACCGGCCGCACCCACCAGATCCGCGCCCATATGGCCAGCATCGGCTGCCCCATCCTCGGCGACAGCAAGTACGGCAACAACACCGCCAACCGCGAGCTCAAGCTCAAGTATCAGGCCCTCTGCGCGTGGGAGCTCACCCTCCCCCGCTTCACCCAGCCCGACTTCGCCGACCTCTCCGGTAAGACCTTCCACGCCCCGAAACCGTGGTATTATCAGCAGGTACTGGATGGGACGCTGAAGTAACACCTTATACAGTATCAAAAGCGGCACCTCTCCGTAAAAACGGAAAGATGCCGCTTTTTCAGTTATATTTTATACTTTTCTTGGATATTTCGATTGTGCGCTTCTTTTTCTTCTGGGGAAACCTCAGTATATGGCAACAATATCCTATAAAGATTATCAATATCCTCATCTGACAATATTCTGCCGTAATACATTGCATTCTCCAGAACACTTTGCAAAAGTTCTCGATGCTGTATTACATAATAATTTGATTGACTCAATCGAACATCCTTTAAAGTGCAATCATCTCCAAAAACAATGTAAGAATAAATATTTACGTCCTTATTCTGTATAATTTTCTGAAGTGCACGTATGTGTGTATCATTTTGCCACAGCGGATTATAGAACTTATACTTTTTCGTTCCGCCTCTTCGGTCTGAGAAACTTTGCGTCCAGTATCTCTGATTTTCGCTCCCGAATATCCATCCACTGTAATTTTTCGATTCAATCACATAAATACCGGACTCATGAAGAAAAATCAAATCAACTTCCGCCGTTTCTCCATTGCCTTTTGGCAGATAGCAGTTTGGCAGAGTAGCTTTGTAGCCGTCTACCTTTTGTAAGATATCATAAATTCTATCTTCTCCATACTCACCTTTTCCCTTTGCACAAAAAAGAGCTATCAGAATGAGTACCAGAACGACTACCAAACAGCCCCAAATCATAATCTTCAGACCCGCACCATCTCGCGGCTGATCTCGCTCAGGCTGTGCGCCCCGCACATCTGCATGGTATCGGCCAGCTCCCCGGCGATCTTGTCAATGTAGCACTTCACGCCCTCTTCGCCGCCGCCATAGACGGCGGTGACGAAGGGACGGCAGATAAGCACCGTGTCAGCCCCCAGTGCCAGCGCCTTAAAGACGTCCACGCCGGAGCGGATGCCGCCATCCACGAAGATCTTCACACCGCTGCCCTTGAGGGCGTCGGCGATCTCCGGCAGGACCTCGGCAGTGGCGGGGCACTGGTCCAGCACACGGCCGCCGTGGTTGGAAACGACGATGGCCGCTGCCCCGGCCTCCTTGGCCTTGAGGGCGCCCTTGACGGTCATGACGCCCTTCACGATGAAGGGGCGGCCCGCCAGCGCCACGATCTCCCGGAGCTCGGCAACGCTCTTGCTGCCCGCCGGGGGGGTCATGTTCTTGAGGAAGGGCAGACCGGCGGCGTCCACATCCATGGCAACGGCAAAGCAGCCGCTGGCCTTGGCCTGTTCCATCTTGGCCTTGACGGTGTCGATGTTCCACGGCTTGATGGTGGGCACGCCGCAGCCGCACGCCGCGCCGATGGCCTTGGTGGCCATGGTCATTACGTCGGGGTTCACGCCGTCGCCGGTGAAAGCCGCGATGCCGTTTTCGGCACAGGCACGCACCAGCACATCATTATAGGTCATGTCGTTGTAGGCGTCGGAGTAGTGGAGGTTCACCGCACCCACGGGGCCCGCGAAGAAGGGCTGCTTAAAACGCTTGCCGAACAGCTCCACATGGGTGTCGGGGGTGCCGTTCTCGCATAGGGTATCCATGTTGACCCGAACCTCGGCCCACTTATTATAATTGCGGATGGCCGTGTCCCCCACGCCCTTGGCACCGGGGCCGGGGATCTGGTTCTTGCAGGCCACGCCGTTGCACACCGGGCAAGCCTTGCAGTACTGACCGATGCACTGCCGCGCATTGCTTAAAACATCCGAATAATTCATTGTGATCTTCCTCCTGTTTTGATTCAAATCCATCCGGAAGGGGTTCTTCCGCCCACGCTCTGCCCTCATCATAGTCCGATTTGGGGGCCGCGTCAAGAGGGTTTGCCGGGCAGATGCAGAGTTTGTAAATCCGCATTCGCGCCCCTGCGTCGTTTTTCGATTTTTTCAAATTTTTTCAAAAAAATCCTTGACAAAAGTGCTTCTTTCAGGTATTATAGTGGAGCGCTGAGGGCCACGGCCCGAAAACGCTGAAAACTGAAGATGTGGAAAGATGGCTGAGTTGGTCTAAGGCGCACGACTGGAAATCGTGTAACGTGTCAAAAGCGTTCTGGGGTTCGAATCCCCATCTTTCCGCCAAAATGCCCGGAACCGATGGTTCCGGGTTTTTGTTTTACAAAAGCGAGGCAGTTAAAATGAGTGTTACGATCGCAATGCCAAGAATGAGCACTGACCCGGAGCTGACGGCGGCTCAGGCCAAATATCCCGAAAGCCTTGCGCGGGCCGGGGCGGACGTCCGCTGGGTCGAGCTTTCTGACCCGGAGCGCGCCGTGCAGGAGGCGCTGACCTGCGACGGCTTGCTGCTGCCCGGCGGCGGCGACATGGACCCCCAATTCTACGGGCAGGAGCGCATCCCCGCCTGTGGAGAGCCGAACCTCCTCCGCGACGCCGCCGAGCCGCCACTGCTGCGAGCCTTTCTGGCCGCTGATAAGCCGGTGCTGGGCATCTGCCGGGGCATTCAGGTGATGAATGTCGTCTTGGGCGGCACGCTGTATCAGGACATCAAGCCCTTTGCCCATGTCCCCCACAACGACCACTGGGCCAAGATCCACACCGTCACCGTCCGCCGGGGCACAAAGCTGGAACAGATCTTGGGGCAGGACACCGTCCTCGTCAACAGCCAGCACCATCAGGCGGTGGATCGGATTGCCCCCGGCCTGACCCTTGCGGCCCTCAGCGAAGACGGCATCGTGGAGGCCATCGAGAAACCGGACGCGAAATTCTGCCTCGGCGTCCAGTGGCACCCGGAGTGGCTCAGCGCCGCCGACCCCGCCATGCAGGGCCTGTTCGACGCCTTCGTGGCCGCGTGCCGACATTAAAAAGGAGGGTTTTTCATGACCGCTTCCAAACAAAAAAAGCGCGGCCGGGCCGCGCTCATCCTGTTGCTCTGCCTGTTGGTACTCTGCCTTGCGGCGGGCGGCACGGCCTACGCACTGCTGCGGCAGAAGGTCCGGGCCATTCAGGCCGGAGCCGAGTTTGACTTCAGCTACACCGTGACCTCCTCTGCCGCCGAGACCCCCGCCCTCTACGGCGTCTTGCAGCAGGCGGGCGCGGCGCAGGGCACCGTTTCCGGTCAGTATGCGCCGGGCAAGTTCCAGTTCGCGCTGACGTCCGGAAAGACCGGCAATGCCTTTACGCGGGTATACATCGACGCCAAGGAAACCCTCTACGACGCCGGGCAGCTCTACACCTACCTGCGCAACGAAGTCGTGAGCGCCGCACCGCTGGCGGGGCTGGTGCTGCCGGGCTGGAGCATGGGCAGCTATATTTCCCAGACCCAGCTGGCTTCCCTGCTGGGCGTGGAGCTTTCCGCCGTGGAGCTGCAGGACATGACCAGCCTTTCCCTGACGCTGGGCGCGCTGCAGAAGGTCTCCCCTGCCGGGGCGCTGGACGGCTACACCTATTACCAACTGCCCGCCGGTGAGAGCGGCCTGAGCTGCATCGTCGGTCTGCCCCTGAAGACGCTCTTCGCCAAGGAAACGCCCCTCCACATCCTGCTGACCATCCCGGAACACGAGGTAACCATCGCCCTCAACGGCACCGTCACCGCCGCCGAAACGGCTGTGGTGGCCCCCAGCTCCCGGATGACCGATGCGGACGTTCAGCGCTTCGTGGAGCTCCGCAAAGCGCTGGAGAGCTTTGCAGATGTATTGCAGAGCCTTCTCTCCTGAGATGCAAAAACGGCTGGACAAAAACCGCGCAGGGCGGCGCTCCCCTTCGGGAGGACCCGCTCTGCGCGGTTTGCGTTTCTTCTGAAAAGATCAGGAGCCCCACTCGGCGTAGTGGTCTTGAAGCCACTGGGCACCCTCGCCCTTGCCGGTGACCTGACTGTAGGTCAGGTTCGTCAGTTCCTTGGTCACAGCATCTTTTTCCGCCTTGTATTCCTGTTCGGCCTGATCCGCGATGCTCTGGTCGCAGCCATTGTCTGTCAGGTACTGGCGCAGTTCCTTGATGATGACATTGAACTCCTTATCACAGTCGTTCTGGATCTGGGTCAGCCGACTGGATTTTCCGAGGACCACCGAGACCTTCAGCGCAAGAGAACGCTCTTCGACCGGGTGGGAAATGTACTCGTTGTAGGAGTCGCTCACTGTATCAAACAGCCGTTTCCTTGTCCGCTTCTGCAAAGCCTTGATCTCCTGCACGTAGGCATTGATCTTGGCATCCACTGCGCTTTCGGCACTGGCGCTGCTGGAATGGGTGCTGGAAGGCTCACTGCCGGAAGCCGGATGAGAAGAGGCCGGGTGGGACGAAGCCGCACTGGACGCGGGCTGCGAATGGGCGGCGTCCGACGAGGAAGCCGAACTGCTGGCTGCTTCACTGGAAGATGCCGGGTCGCTCTCCGAAACGGAATCCGATTCCGCAGCCTCTTCTGAAGCTGCCGCAGAGTCTGCCGGTTCCGGCTCCGACACCGCAGAGCTGGCCGGGGATGACGCACTTGCCGCGCTGGATGCAGGCTCCTGCGCCGCTTCACTCGAACCGGATGCAGACTCCGAAGCCGCTCCTGAACCTGCGGGACGCGCCGCAGCAAAGCCCACCACCGCCAATATTATAATGATACCCATCACGACAGCCGCCATGAGTTTTTGCGTTTTTTTCTGCATGATACGCCAGATGCTCCCTTTTGATGGATTCTCCGCAGAATGCTGTGGAGCACTTTAAGGATACCATTTCACGTTCCAGAACACAAGGGATTTTTCGTGAAACTTTTGTTTATTCTAGACAGTCCAACTTTTTCAGGTCGATCGGACCCGCTCCACCAGTTCGAGGTACTCGCCGCAGTAGCGCGGGTAAAGCGGCCGGACAAGGGCAATGTGTGTTCCCCGCCAAAGTGCAACAAAAAAGTCGTCTGTCCACGAGGCAGTGAACAGACGACGACTCAAAGGAGAAAGAGAATGGCAAAAGTCAGGCGGCACTTATGGCCACTGCCATTACCGGGCGCGGACCGTGGGCGGCTCCCAGCCGTCCAGCGCGGTCCAATCCGGTTTGTAGATGCGGAGGAAGAGGTGGAACTCACCCTCGCCGACGGGGAGCCAGTTGGCCGGGTTCACCGGGGCCTCCTTGGAAAGGAGGATATCCACCGAACCATCGGCGTTCCGCTTCAGATTCGAGCGGTCGTTGACGCAGTAACGGCCAATGGCGTTGTCGATCAGGAAATCGTCTTCCCCGTAGGCTGTCACCGACCAGAAACCCTTTTCCAGCGTCGGCGGGAAGGCATCAAAATGCAACGTATAGGTCTTTTTGCCCGTCAGGGGATCCCCGTCAGCATCGGTCGAAGTCTTGGGATAAATAGCGACGTCCGTCGTGTTTGCCCCCAGCCCGGCCAGCGCCACCAAGGCGCGGTAAGTATATGCCGTCCCGAAATTGCCGATGGGGTCGCCGTAGTAGGCCCACTGGCCCAGCTGCTTCGCATACTGCTTTGCTTCGGTCTGCAGTTTTTTCTTCAATTGGAGCAGCATCAGCTTCCAGCGCAGCGTCCCGCCCAGACCGAGGACTTTTTCATCAAACGTTTCACCGGGGCCCACATGGAGGGTGGAAAGCTTCCGGAGCATCGGCGCATCTTCCGCAGCGGGCGGGTTCGTCTCCATCTGCGCATTGGCAGCGGCAAAAAATTCCTTGGGGCTCATCGCAAGGACATGCTGCACCGGCACGAATTCGTTCGCCGGGTCGTAGCTGCCGGTGGGGGCCGTGTAGCTGCCCGCTTCATAAGCCGACAGCGGCAGCAGCGCCATCCGGTCCTGAATGGCATAGACATTGGGCAGGTCTTCCTGCCCGGAAAGCACGATGCGGGCGATGCACCAAACCGTGTCGGTGGGGGCTTCCCGCCGCACCCCTTCCGGCAGGGTGCCCTGCCAGCCGGAGCGGACGATGGCATAGGTTCCCGGCTCCTCCAAGACCGCGATGGTATTGGTCCAGCCGTCCAGCACCTGCACATTGAAAAAGCGGTCGGTCTCCGGCACCACGTAGAGCATCGGTTCCGCGCGGACATCCAGCCACGCCTGTGTATAGATGGTATCCACATTCGGGCTCACGACCGTGCGGCTGGACGCATCCATCAGGCTGCGGACATGGATGAGCTGATTGACGGGGGCCCGCCGTTCCGTGGCCGTTTTGGTGTTGGTCGAAACGATCTTGGTGGCGTCCATCAGCACCAGCGGGAAGGCGTAGAGATACGCCTCTTCCACCAGCTGCTGCACACTCGGTGCAGCCAGAGCCGCGGCCTGTCCCACCGGCAGAAGCGTCACGCCACCCGCGACAGCGGCCGCCGTGGAAAGATGCAAGAACTCACGTCGGGTCAATTTCATGGGGGGAACCTCCTGTTGTTTCGGAAACGTCAGCGGGCCAGCAGGACGGAGACCGTCACTTCCTTGGCGTCGGTGCTCAAGTCAAACGCACCGCCGTCCTGCAGCGCGAAGCGGATCTCATACACGTTCTGGGCGCGGAGCTTGCCGGAGGCCTTTTCCAGCGACCAGTTCCCGGTAAAGGCGTGGTACCGGCCATCGGTGCCCAGCGCATAGAGCTTGTAGTCCGCCGCGCGGCCGGTCAGGCCGTTGACCCGGATGGCCGCGATGGTCTGGGGATGGAGATTGTCAAAGGTAACGGTGTGGAGCCATGTGGCCGGGGTGCCCTGCCCGCCGGCTGCGGCAAAGGCGGCGGGGGTGACAACGGTGCGGCGGGTCTTGTCCAGATCCACCTTGCGGTAGGGCATTTCAGGCAGATAGACAAAACGATCCTGCAAGCGGAGCAGTTCCTTGTAGCCGGTGGGGCAGTACAGCTTGTTGCCGTCCCGCCCGGCATACATGCCGATGGCCATGTTGTTGTAGCCGTAAAGGGACGAAACATCCACGGTCAGCACGGTTTTTCCGCTGTTAAAGTCGAGGGCGATGTACTGCCACATGCCGCTGTCCACATCCTGCACGAAGCCGTAGATGTAGCCGGTGGCTGTGGAGAGCTTCATCATGGACGTATCGCTCAGGTCATCCCGGCACCAAACGCTCTTCATAGCCCAGCTGCCGTCCGCTTTTTTCACGGTATCCACCCGCTCGACGCCGGGCATGATCATGCAGTTGCCCTTGCGCAGCCAGTTCCGGTCGTAGATATTCTCATAGCTCTGGATGGAAGAATCACTGTCGGGCTTAGCGAGGTTCGGGCTGCCCGCGCCGAACCAGTTGCAGACGATGGTGCTGACGGTGCCGTTGCCGTGGTCGTAGACGATGGCGGAGTTTTCCACCGAGACCGGCATATTGGCGGGCAGCTCGTCGATGACCGGGCAGCTTGCCGCCACGGCACCGGTGCGGATGTCCAGCGCCATCAGGCTGACCGTTTCCAGATTGTCGGTGAAGAAGACCAGCTCCGGGCTGAGGGAGGGCGAGCAGCCGCTGCCCCATGCAAGGCCGCCGCCGGTGGTGGCCGCGCCTTCCCGGCTGTCCTTGGCCCCGGCGCTGGCATAGGGGGTGCGCCAGACGATGTCCACGCCGTTGTCGGCCCGCAGCAGATAGCACGCGAGATTGGTCAGGATGACCGCCCCCTCCCTGCAGGATGCAATGCCGTTTTCGGCACCCTCGCCGGGCTGCGGCGCGTAGACATGCACTTCGTGGTCAAGGTCGGCGGTGCCGCCCGCCAGAATGGTCTCGATGGCGGCATGGGAGATGTAGCCCATGGCTCCCTGCTGGCCGCGGTCGGGGTAGATGCGGAAGCCGCCCGTTACGAACCAGAGGTTGCCCTCGTAGTCGAAGACGATGGAAAGGAGGTTCTGTTCCAGCGTCCGGCCCAGTACCCGCTCGGCGGCTGCTTTGATGTTGATATCCAGCACCTTTTCGAAAATGGGCAGCGGGGTGCCGGTCTCATCGGTCGCCTTGAGCATCAGGACATGGTTGTGGCTGGTGGGGCAGACGATGAGGTTCCGCCCATCCACAAAGGAATAGGAGCTCTGGATGACATACCCGCCGCCATCGTGCTTTGCGGGCGAGAAGCAGCCCAGCGTGACCACCTCGGCGGCGTCAAGGTCGCGGATGGCAAGGCCGCCCAGCAGCGGGACCACGGGGTTGTCGAAATTGTCGAAGAAGATGGCCGGGGAGGCATTGGGGTTGATCTTTTCCATGGCCACGTTGACTTCCGGCTCGATGCCGATGGGCAGGACTGCATCGGTGGAGTCGGTGTTGTAGCAGTCGTGGTGGATGTTGGATTCGCTCCGGCCCATGAAGGGGTTCGGGTCCACGACCTTGGCCGTCAGGGGGTTGGGGGGCAGGGCAGTCTCGGCAGAGCCTTCCAACAAGCCGGAAAACAGGCCGTTGGTCTCGGCGGCGCTGGCGGCGGGGGCCAGCCCACAGGCCAGAAGGGTGAGCGCGGATGCGCTGAGGAAGCTGCGTCGTGTCAGTTTCATGATGTCGATCCTCCAGATTCCAGTAAAGTTGTTATAAATTCAGGAGCACATTGGCCCGGAATACGTTGTTTTCCGTCTCGACGGTCAGGTTGCCGTGGTATTTTTGCACGGTGGTATGGATGGAGACAAGGCCGATGCCCTGCCCTTCATGCTTGGTGGAGTGCAGGACGCCTTTCTGCTTTTTCAGCACGCCGTCGTAGCGGTTCTCCACCACGATGCCCAGCATCGCCGGGCTCAGCATCCGGGCCATCACCCGCACCTGCCGCTCGTCCGGCGGCAGCTTCTGGCTGGCGAACACGGCGTTTTCCAGCAAGTTGCCCAGCAGCGTACACAAGTCCGCCTCCGGCAGGGGCAGCCGCTTGGGCAGCTCCAGCTTCCATTCCACCGGGATTCCCTTCTGCCGGGCGTCGCTGTCGTAGTGGCCGGCCAGCGCATCCACGGCGGGGTTGGCGCAGAGGGTGGGCCGCGCATCGTTCAGCTCGTCCTCGTACTGGCGCAGGTAGCTTTTCAGCTCCTCCAGCTCCCCCGCCTCCGTTAGGCCGGAAATGACGTGCAGATGCTGGCGGAAGTCATGGCGCAGACTGCGGGTCTGTTCCATATAGGCCCGCAGCTCCATATAGCGGCGGGATTCCACGGCCAGAAGCTGATTTTCGCGGTCCAGCCGGGTGTTGCGGGTGTACTCCATTGCCACCCGGTACATCTCGTACAGCAGCAGGAAGATGCCAAGCAGGGAGATGGACACGGCCAGCACCGCGATGATCATGATCCGGTTGATGAGGATGATGGCCGAGTCCCGCGGCATACAGAAGATGAGGAAGGCCGCGTAGATGGCGGGCAGCGGCCACGCCGACTGCCAAAACGCTTCGCCGTGGTACTCCCCCAGCAGCCATGCGCTCCACCGGACGGCGGTGAAGGTGAAGATGGTACTCAGCACCACCGAGAGCGCCAGCGCGATCACCGCTGTGGATGCAAGAGAGACCGCCTCGTGGTTGCCGGTCTCGGCGCGGGCATTCAGCACCGCAGCCAGCAGCGAGCAGACCGCCAGCATCACCGCCGCAACGGCGAACAGGAAGGCCGTCTGGGTGACCGACACCCCCGGAGCCGCCCGCCACCGCAGCAGCCAGAACGCCACGATGAGGATGGGCAGCAGGAAATAGTTGCTCGGTACCTCCAGCACAGAGCAGACCCCCGCGCAGACAGCGCAGATCACCGTGACCAGCCCTGCCGCAATGCCAAAGGTCCTGCGGGGCGCGGTCAGGTGCTCCCGCAGCGGGGCAAGGCAGAGATACGCTCCCGGATACAATAATGCAAATTCGAGAAAGTAGCGTCCAAACTGCGCAGCATTCACGGCTTTTTGCCTCCTCTCGGAACTTAAAATTCCCGCTGCATATGGCGGAACTGATACTGTGTAAAGCGTGCCAACAGGGTGTTTTTGTCCTTCTGACGGATGGGCAGCCGCGCACCGTCCAGCATCTCAAAACAGTCGCCTTCGAACCGCAGCACCTTGTCCATATTCAGCAGGACGCCCCGGTTGCAGACAAGGAAGTTTTCGTGGGCGGAAAGCTCCTGCTCCACTTGGGAAAAGGTCGCTGCGGCCCGGCACTCACCGTCGTCGGTCACGACCCGGACGATGTGGTTCTGGGAGGCCGCGTAGTGGACCTTGCTCAGCGGGATCTGCATGGTCTGCCGCGCGATCCGCACATCCAGCTCCGGTTCCTGCCGGCACAGCACCCGCCGCAGCTCGGCGGTCAGGAGCGCGATCTTTTCCTCTTTATAGGGCTTCAGTAAGTAATCGAAGGGATGCACCGGGAAGGCATCCCACACATATTCCGGCGAGGAGGTCACAAAGACGATGAGGAGCCGCGGGTCTTTCTCCCGCAGCTGCCGGGCCGTCTCGATGCCGTTGGTGCCCGCCATACAGATATCCAAAAACACCACCTCATACGCGCCGGTGGTAAATCGCGCTAAAAGATCGTCGCCGCTGGAAAACCTCGTACAGATAGGTCCGTCCCCTTGGAACGCCCGGCGCAGCAGCAGTTCCAGCCGCCGTGCTTCCGGTTCCTGATCTTCGACGATCGCTATTCGCAGCTCCATCGCTACGCCCCCTTACGACTCTATTTTACCATACTTTTTCTCCTGCCGCACCTGCCATTCACGCACGAAACACCCCCTTTCACGCAGGTTTGGGCCTATTTTTGGGGGCTCCATGTCGAACAGCGTCGAAAACCGGCGGCAGGGCTTTCCCGTCTGCCTTTGTAAAAAAGTATTACTTATTCAGGTAAAATTTCATAAAATCCCAAAAAAATCATTGACAGACAAAGTACAACATGATACGATAACAATCGATTTTGAGAGACAAAGCACGTCAGAGTCTTTTCAAAGCAATTTACCTAGGACCGCCCAGCGGGGCTAAGGCCATACGGACAGCCGGGTCCACTGCCGACCGGCGGCATTGCCGCCATTATTGATTGAGTTTGAAGCTCAGATTTTATAAGTTGGTTCCTTTACAACCATGAAATTGTGCATCGTGGTGCGCAGACTTGTGAAACGGTCAATAAGAGTAGTAAAAGTGTAGTTGCTATATAGACTCTCGTCATCCCGTCTTTTTGAATCATGCGAAAACAGCTTTGCTCCGGCCTTTTTTGCCGGTGGGCTTTCTTCGTGTGCATTCACAGCTTTTTGAAAGCGCAGGTCTGCATCCCAGTGTGCAGGACCTGCGCTTTTTGTTTTGCCAAAAGGAGCCAAGGACGGAGGAAGAGTATGAACGAGAGCAGAACGCGGACCAAGCTTGACCAGCGCCGCGCGCCCATTTACGAGGCGCTGGAACAGTTCCGCCAGATGCGGGTGGTTCCCTTTGATGTGCCCGGCCATAAGCGAGGCCGAGGCAACCCGGAGCTGACGGCCTTTCTGGGCCAGCAGTGCGTAGGCGTGGACGTGAACAGCATGAAGCCGCTGGACAACCTCTGCCACCCGGTGTCGGTCATCCGGGAAGCGGAGGAGCTGGCCGCCGACGCCTTTGGGGCGGCCCACGCCTTTTTGATGGTGGGCGGCACCACCAGCAGCGTGCAGAGCATGGTGCTGACCGCCTGCAAGCGGGGGGATGAGATCATCCTGCCCCGCAATGTGCACCGCAGCGTGCTGAATGCGCTGGTGCTCTGCGGCGCGGTGCCGGTCTATGTCAACCCGGAGGTGGACAAGCGGCTGGGCATTTCGCTGGGCATGAAGCGGGAGCAGGTGGAAAAGGCCATCCGGGAGCACCCCAACGCCGTGGCTGTTCTGGTGAACAACCCCACCTACTACGGCATCTGTTCCGACCTGCGTGCCATCGTGAAGATGGCTCACGACGCCGGGATGCTCTGCCTTGCGGACGAAGCCCACGGCACCCACTTCTACTTCGGCGGCGGGCTGCCCGTCTCCGCCATGGCGGCGGGGGCGGATATGGCCTCCGTCTCGATGCATAAGAGCGGCGGCAGCCTGACCCAGTCCAGCCTTCTGCTCATCGGGCCCAATGTCCACCCCGGCTATGTGCGCCAGATCATCAACCTGACCCAGACCACCTCCGGCAGCTACCTGCTGATGTCCAGCCTCGACATCTCCCGCCGCAACCTCGCACTGCGGGGGCGGCAGGTGTTCCATCAGGTCGCGGACATGGCCGAGTATGCGCGGGAGGAGATCAACGCCGTGGGCGGCTACTACGCTTTCGGCAAGGAGCTGTGCAACGGCAACTCCGTCTTTGACTTCGACACCACCAAGCTCAGCGTGCACACGCTGGACATCGGCCTTGCGGGCATCGAGGTCTACGATATCCTCCGCGACGAGTACGACATCCAGATCGAGTTCGGCGACATCGGCAACATTCTGGCCTACCTGTCCATCGGCGACCGTCCGCAGGAAGTGGAGCGGCTGGTCAGCGCCTTGGCCGAGATCAAGCGCCGCTACCGCACCGACGGAGCCGGGCTGCTCAGTCAGGAATACATCGACCCGGTGGTGGCCGCCAGCCCGCAGGAGGCGTTCTACGCCCCGAAAAAGAGCCTTCCCTTACGGGAGACCGAGGGCATGGTGTGCAGTGAGTTCGTCATGTGCTACCCGCCGGGCATCCCCATTCTGGCCCCCGGCGAACGGATCACCAAGGAGATCCTGAATTACATCGAGTACGCCAAGGCCAAGGGCTGCAGCATGACCGGCCCCGAAGACCCGGACATCCTGCACCTGAACGTACTGGCATAAGGGGGAATGAACCATGGAATTTTGGTTTTCGGAATTTCACACCCCGGACGTGAAACACAGCATCCGGGTGAGCAAACAGCTCTACTCCAAGCAGAGCGACTACCAGCGCATCGACATCTTTGAGACGCCGGAGTTCGGCCGGGTGCTGACGCTGGACGGCAACGTGATGCTGACCGAGCGGGACGAATTCATCTACGACGAGATGATCGTCCATGTGCCTATGGCCGTCCACAAAGAGGCGAAGGATATCCTCGTCATCGGCGCGGGCGACGGCGGCGTGGTGCGGGAGCTGACCCGCTATGACCGGGTAGAGCGGATCGACCTTGTGGAGATGGACCCGCAGGTGGTGGAGGCGTGCCGCGCCTACCTGCCCGGCAATGCCTGCCGGATGGATGACCGCCGGGTGCACATCTACTTCGAAAATGCCCTCAAGTTCATCCGCCGGTGCGAGGAGGAGTACGACCTCATCATCGTGGACTCCTCCGACCCCTTCGGCCCTTCCGAGGGGCTTTTTACCCGCGAATTCTACGGCAGCTGCTTCAACGCGCTGAAGGCCGACGGCATCATGGTCAACCAGCAGGGCAGCCCCTTCTACGCCGAGGACGCCAGCGCCATGCAGCGCAGCCACAAACGGATCGCGTCCACCTTCCCCATCAGCCGGGTGTATCAGGCCCACATCCCGACCTTCGCCGCCGGGTACTGGCTGTTCGGCTTTGCCAGCAAGAAGTACCACCCCATCGACGACCTCGATGCCGCCGCATGGAAAGCACTGAACATGCGCACCCGCTACTACACCGCCCGGCTCCACGTCGGAGCCTTTTATCTGCCCGCCTTCCTCGAAGAGATGCTGCGGGAAGTGGAGGAACACTGATGCGACCCAACATTGAAAACTTCATCGGCTGCGACAGCAGCTACCGCGCCGCCAGCATCGTGCTGTACGGTGCACCCTACGATTCCACCACCAGCTACCGCCCCGGTGCCCGGTTCGGCCCCGCTGCCATCCGGCACGAGAGCTACGGGCTGGAGACCTACAGCCCCTACCAGAACGCCGACCTGACCGACTTCGACATCTTCGACAGCGGTGACTTGGAGCTCTGCTTCGGCTCCAGCGAGTCGGCCCTTTCCGACATTGAGGGCCGCGCCGCCGAGATTCTGGCAGACGGCAAGTTCCCGCTGCTGCTGGGCGGCGAACATCTGGTCACGCTGGGGGCCGTGCGGGCTGCGGTAAAGAAATACCCGGATCTCCACATCGTCCACTTCGACGCCCACGCCGACCTGCGGGACGACTATCTGGGAGCCAAGCTCAGCCACGCCTGTGTGCTCCGCCGCTGCCACGAGCTTGTGGGGGACGGCCGCATCCATCAGTTCTGCATCCGCAGCGGCGACCGCGCCGAGTTCGACTTTGCAGCCCAGCACACCGAGCTGCACAAGTTCGACTTCACCGGCCTCGCCGAGCTGACGGAAGCGCTCTGCGAAAGCCGGGTGCCCGTCTACCTGACCATCGACCTCGACTGCCTCGACCCCTCCTGCTTCCCCGGCACCGGCACCCCCGAAGCGGGCGGCGTGAGCTTCTTGCAGCTGTTGGACGCCATCCGCACCGTGGCCAAGGCGAACATCGTCGCCGCCGACCTCAACGAGCTGGCCCCCACGCTGGACCCCACCGGCGTTTCCACCGCCACCGCCTGTAAGGTGCTGCGGGAGACCCTCATCGCGCTGGACAAGGGCTGGCCCGGCTTCCAAGCATAACGCCTGAATCAAAAACAACGCAGCGGTCGGGGCGCAGACCCCAGATACGCTGCGCGATCAAACATCATAAAGGAGAGACTTACCATGAGCAAAGTTCTGATCATCGGCTGCGGCGGCGTGGCTTCCGTCGCCATCCACAAGTGCTGCCAAGTGCCCGAAGTCTTCACCGAGATCTGCATCGCCAGCCGCACTAAGTCCAAGTGTGACAAGCTGGCCGCCGAACTGGCCCCGAAGACCGCCACCAAGATCACCACCGCGCAGGTGGACGCTGACAAGACCGAGGAAGTCATCGCCCTCATCAAGGCCTATCAGCCCGACCTCGTGATGAACATCGCCCTGCCCTATCAGGACCTGACCATCATGGACGCCTGCCTCGCCTGCGGCGTCAACTACATGGACACCGCCAACTACGAGCCGGAGAACACCGACGACCCGGCGTGGCGCGCTGTTTACGAGAAGCGCTGCAAGGAGGCCGGGTTCTCCGCCTACTTCGATTACAGCTGGCAGTGGGCCTACGCCAAGAAGTTCGAGGAGGCCGGCCTGACCGCCCTGCTGGGCAGCGGCTTTGATCCGGGCGTGACCCAAGCTTACTGCGCCTACGCCAAGAAGCACGAGTTCGACACCATCGACACCATCGACATCCTCGACTGCAACGGCGGCGACCACGGCTATGCCTTCGCCACCAACTTCAACCCGGAGATCAACCTGCGCGAAGTGTCCGCCCCCGGCAGCTACTGGGAGAACGGCCACTGGGTCGAGATCCCGGCTATGAGCATCAAGCGGGAGTACAATTTCGACAAGGTGGGCCAGAAAGACATGTACCTGCTCCACCACGAAGAGATCGAGTCCCTCGCCAAGAACATCCCGGAGGCCAAGCGCATCCGCTTCTTCATGACCTTCGGCCAGAGCTACCTTGACCACATGCGCTGCCTCGAAGATGTGGGAATGCTCTCCACCACCCCCATCGAATTCAACGGGCAGGAGATCGTGCCCATCCAGTTCCTCAAGGCCCTTCTGCCTGACCCCGCCAGCCTCGGCCCCCGTACCAAGGGCAAGACCAACATCGGCTGTATCTTCACCGGCAAGAAGGACGGCAAGGAGAAGACCTACTATATTTATAATGTCTGCGACCATCAGGAGTGCTACAAGGAAGTCGGCTCTCAGGCCATCAGCTACACCACCGGCGTGCCCGCCATGTGCGGTGCCCTCATGCTGCTGACCGGCAAGTGGACCACCAAGGGCGTGCACACCGTGGAGGAGTTCGATCCGGATCCCTATCTGGACGCACTGGACAAGTACGGCCTCCCCCGCTCCGAGAGCCACGCCCCGGCTCTGGTGGACTGATGCGGCTGGCTGACACCCGCCCGCCCTTCGCGGGGCTGGCGAAGCTGCCGGAGGAAGCCCTCGCTTCCCTGCCCACCCCCTGCTACCTGCTGGACGAAAGCCAGCTGCGCCGCAACGGCGAGATCCTGCTGGGGGTGCAGCAGCGCACCGGCTGCAAGATCCTGCTGGCGCAGAAGGCGTTCTCGAACTTCGACCTCTACCCGCTGCTGGCTCCGTACCTCGCGGGCACCGAGGCCAGCGGCCTGTACGAGAGCCGCCTCGGCAAGGAGGAGCTGCCGGACAAGGAAAATCATGTCTTCTGTGCCGCGTTCCGGGCCGACGAATTCGACGAGCTGCTGTGCTGCGCCGACCACATCGTCTTCAACTCGCCCCGCCAGCTGAAAAAGTTCGGCCCCGCCGCCAAGGCTGCGGGCAAGAGCGTGGGGCTGCGCATCAACCCGGAGTGCTCCACACAGGAGGGCCACGCCATCTATGACCCCTGTGCCCCCGGCAGCCGCCTTGGCACCACCCGCGCCCAGTGGGACGCCGCAGCGAAAAAAGATCCCGCCCTGCTCTCTCTGCTGGACGGGCTGCACTTCCACACCCTCTGCGAGCAGGACGCCGACGCGCTGGCCGCAACGCTGGACGCCGTGGAGGCGCGTTTCGGCGACCTGCTGCCGCAGATGCAGTGGCTGAATTTTGGCGGCGGGCACCACATCACCCGTCCGGATTACGACCTGCCCACGCTGGAGCGCTGCATCACCCGGATGCAGCAGACCTACGGCGTACAGGTCTACTTGGAGCCGGGCGAGGCGTGGGCGCTGAACGCGGGCTATCTCGTGACAACCGTCCTCGACACGCTGCAGAACGGCGAAACGAGCCTTGCCATCCTTGACATGTCCGCCGCGTGCCACACGCCGGACGTCATCGAGATGCCCTACCGCCCGCCCCTGCTGGGCGCCGGGGAACCGGGCGAAAAAGCTTGCACCATCCGCCTCGGCGGCCCCACCTGCCTTGCCGGAGACGTGGTGGGCGACTACAGCTTCGCCGCCCCCCTCGCGGAGGGTGACAAGCTCATCTTCGGCGATATGGCGATCTATACCACCTGCAAAAACAATACCTTCAACGGAATGCCCCTGCCCCCCATCTGGGCCATGGACGAGACCGGCTCCTGCCGCGAACTCGTGAAGTTTGGGTATGAGGAGTTTAAGGGGAGACTGGGAAGAATTTGAATAAAATGGCCGTGTCCGAAGTCTGCATGTGCAGAGACCGGACACGGTCGTTTTTTTGCTCTATAGAAAAAACGGGATTCGCTGAAAAGCGTTTCCCGTTTTTTCTGTGAAATCCCAACTTCAGTCCTTGCCCGCGGGGGCGGGGTGTGTTAAACTGGGAGCAAAAGGCGCGGGCAGGGCGGAGGCCCCGGCCCGGCGCTGTGGAATGAAAAACTAGGGGAGGAACTGACACGTGAAACATCTCGCTCAAATTGCCCGCCGGGCGGCGGCGCTGGTGCTGGCGGCGGTGCTGGTCTGCACGCTGGTGCCCGCAGCCTTTGCAGAGGAGGAGATCGCCCACCCGACCACCATCGGCGGCGCGGACACCACCCTCGTCCCGGTGGAAGAGGAAAACTGCCTGAGCTGGCTCTTCGGCTCCAAAGATAAGATCACCATGCCCTACCTTAACATAAAGGGCAAGGGTCTGCGCCGGAACGTCACCCTCGACCTCGTGGACTGCCTTGTGGGCATCACTTACACCGAGCTGGGGTCCATCGGCAGCTTCGTCAGCTCCTCGGCAGCGCAGCAGGCGTGGAAGGCACAGGCTGTGGCCATCCATTCCTATCTGCTGTACCAAAAACAGTACGGCTCGTCGGCCAACGCCCTCGTCTACACCCCTGTGGACCAGATCCCTTCTTCGGCGCGGGAAGCCCTGCGCAAGGCCATTGAGCCGGTGAAGGACGAGGTGCTGACCTACAACGGCTCGGTCATCGACGCCGTGTGGTCGGCCAGCGCGGGCTATAACACCCAGACCGGCGTTTACGGCACCTGCTCCGGCCTTGATGCGTGGGGCACCGACGTGCCTTATTTGCAGAGCGTGGAAAGCCCCTACGAGGAGCAGTACCACAACCTCATGCGCCGGATCATCGGCAAGGATTACCGCTACACTGAGTACAACGACAGCAAGACCGGCCAGCCCTACGAGAGCGCCGACACCACCCACAAGGATCTCGGCGGCTATGTGCAGTACAACACCTTCGTCTCCAATGGCCGCAGCTACCGCTACATCGGCCAGTTCGTCAGCTCCCGCTACTGCTTCGATTTCTCCGCCGACGAAAACGGCACGCCGGTCATGAATTACTACGGCTACGGCCACGGCGTCGGCATGAGCCAGTGCGGCGCGGTGGGCTACGCCAGCGAGCAGGGGATGAATTATAAAAACATCCTCAAGCACTACTACACCGGTGCCTCCATCAGCACCTCCGGCAGCACCTCCGGCAGCTCGTCCGGCGGGCTGTTCAGCTGGCTCTTTGGGCTGTTCCGCTGAGGAAAACCCCGGAAATTCGAAGGAATTGTAGAAAATCGCTTCTCAAATGGGGCGGAATTTGGTATACTATATTAGTTTGTAGTATCGCGGGCAGTCACACCCCGCAGAGAAGTGGAGAAATCAGACATGCAATTGGAGAAGGAAAAGGAATCGAGACAGGACGCCGAGCGCTGCCGTTTGCTGGCCCAGCGCATTGCGGAAGAGCTGGCTCCGGAGTCGGCGGTTGTGCTGGGGGACGATGAAGCCTCCTGCACTGCGCTGCAAAAGGCCCTGCGCAAGGTGGGCATCCGGGCAAACGAGTGGACGGCTGCGGCGGCCCAGCAGCCCGACCTGCTGGTGGTGGAGGACCCCACCTTCGTGGAACTGCCCGCACAACTGGCCGCGAAGGTGCTGCTGGTCTGCACCGACACCACCGCTCTGGCCAACTGGGCCGAGCAGCTGGCCCAGCGCGGCTACTACCGCGATATGTTCTGGCGCAGCAAGGGCCGCACCCAGCAGTCGGCCCTCTTCCGGGCCGCCCAACCCGGCGCTCTGGCCGTGGTCAAGGGCTATGAGCAGGAACTGGACACCCTGCGGGACCGGATGGTGCGGGCCGAACGGAGCTGCGGCGAACAGGCCGCCCTCATTGAACGGCTCCGCAGCGACCTTGCCCTGAGCCGCAGCCATGAAAAGCAGTTGGAAGAGACCCTCGGCGAGGTCACAGGCTCGACCTTCTGGAAACTGACGTGGCCCGCCCGCTATGTCGTCAGCAAGAGCCGCCAGCTCTGGCACACCCTGCCGCTCTTCGTCTTCCTGCACGAGCTGCGGACCGAGGGTATTTCCGGGATGCGGGAAAAGGCCCGCGCCCGCCGCGAGTACGCCGCCCTCTTCCCCAGCAAGACCCTGCGGGCGGATGCCTTTGCCCCCGTGGAGCTGCTGGTGAAGCAGGTCAATGCCCAGCCCGCTGCCCCGAAGATCAGCATCGTGGTACCGCTCTACAACACTCCGCTGGAGTTCCTTGAAGAGCTGCTGGATTCCGTCCAGAACCAGACCTACCAGAACTGGGAGCTTTGCTGCGTGGACGCCGGGCAGGACGCCGCCGTGGGCCAGAAGGTACAGGACCGCGCCAAGGCGGACCCCCGCATCCGCTACCAGAAGCTCGAAAAGAACGAGCTCATCCCCGGCAACACCAACCACGGCATCGAGATGGCCACCGGCGATTACATCGCCCTGCTGGACCATGACGATATCCTCCACCCCTGTGCGCTCTGGTACACGGCCAAGGCCATCGCCGAGCAGGGGGCAGACTTCATCTACACCGACGAAGCCACCTTCGAGGGCAGCGTGGACAATGTGGTGCTCTACCACTTCAAACCGGACTTCATGCTGGACAACCTCCGCTCCAACAACTACATCTGCCACCTGACCACCTTCAGCCGCGCCCTGATGGAGCGCAGCGGCGGCGGCGAGCGGATGGAGTATAACGGCAGTCAGGATTACGACCTCTTCCTCCGCCTGACCGAACAGGCCGCGAAGATCGTCCACATCCCCCACGCCCTCTATTACTGGCGCTCCAGCCCCGGCAGCACGGCGGCGGACATCTCCGCCAAGACCTACTGCATCAACGCGGGCATCGCGGCCCTCAAGGCCCATTATGCCCGCTGCGGCGTCGCGGTGGACGAGGTCAGCCTCATCCCCGGCACGCCCGGCTATTACAAGACCGATTACACCATCGCCCATCCGGGCCGGGTCAGCATCCTGATCCCCACCTGCGACCACATCAAGGACCTCGAACTCTGCGTCGAGTCCATCTATGACCGCACCACCTACCCGGATTTCGAGCTGATCCTCATCGAGAACAACAGCAAGCAGCCGGAGACCTTCCGCGCCTACGAGCGGATGGAGAAGGAGCACCCGGACAACCTCCATGTCGTCACGTGGCAGGGCAAGGGCTTCAACTACAGCGCCCTGAACAACTTCGGCGAGACCTTCGCCACCGGCGAGTATCTGCTGCTGCTCAACAACGATACCGAGGTCATCACCCCGAACTGGCTGGAAGAGATGGTCATGTACGCCCAGCAGAAGCGGGTGGGCTGCGTGGGTGCCAAGCTCCTCTACCCGGACGATACCGTCCAGCACGCCGGCGTCGGCTTCGGCATCGGCGGTGTAGCGGGCCACCTGCACAAGTATTTCCCCGCCACCTCGGATGGCTACATGGGCCGCCTGAACTACGTGCAGGACGTCTACGGCGACACCGCCGCCTGTCTGCTCATCCGCCGTGCGGTCTACAACGAGGTCCACGGCCTCGACGAGAGCTATGCCGTCGCCTTCAACGATGTGGACTTCTGCGTCCGCGTCCGGGAGGCAGGCTACACCAACGTCTTCACCCCCTTCGCCCAGCTCTACCACTACGAGAGCAAGAGCCGCGGCATGGAGGACAACCCCGAAAAGCAGAAGCGCTTCCAAGGCGAAGTGCTCCGCTTCCAAGCCCGCTGGGGCGACCTGCTCGCCAAAGGCGACCCCTGCACCAACCCCAACTTCGATATCCAGCGGGAAGATTTCAGCCTGAAGATCTTGCCGCTGGAATGATAGGATTTCCTCCATACAACCTCTCAGTCACGGCTGCGCCGTGCCAGCTCCCCTAGTAGGGGAGCCCTTGGCAAAACGATGCAGTTTATATTCCTTACGGCAGCAGCATGGCACACCATGAGAACGAAACGCAGCAGCACGCCAGAGTCTCCCCTAGTAGGGGAGATGTCACCGAAGGTGACAGAGAGGTTGTACGAAGACAGACTTGCCCGTGAGAAGGAGTACCTACTTGAAACTTTCAGCTTGTATCGTCATCTACAACGGCTTCGACGAGGCCCTCAAGGCTGCGCAGACCATTTTACAGTATACCCGCCGCTACCCGCTCACCCTCTATCTGGTGGACAATGCCAGCCCCGACGGCAGCGGGGAAAAGCTGTGCGCAGCGGCGGCGTCCGGTACGCTGGCGGCAGGGGCGGGTCAACAGGTCGTCCTCCACTGCCGCACCGAAAACGGCGGCTTCGGCACCGGGCACAACATGATCCTGCCGGAGCTGGACAGTGACTTCCACTTCATCCTGAACCCGGACATCCAGCTCACGGCGGACACCCTCAGCGACCTTGCCGACTGGATGGCGCAGCACCCCGACGCCGTGATGGCCCGCCCGTCCCTCGTCTTCCCGGATGGCAGCCCCCAGCAGCTGCCGCTCCGCCGGTGCGCCCTGCGGCCCATGATCTACCGGCAGCTTCCCTGCCTCAAGTGCTGGGCGAAGTACAACGACGCCTACCTCATGAAGGACGCCGACCTGTCCAAACCCACCTCCATCGAGTTCTGCACCGGCAGCTTCTCCGGCGTGCGCACCAGCGCGTTCCGGGCCGTCGGCGGCTTCGACGAGAACTATTTCATGTACGTCGAGGATGCCGACCTCACCCAGAAAATGCTCACGCAGGGCAAAGCCTACCTCGTGCCCCAGTATACTGCCATCCACGCATGGCACCGCGCCGCTCATCGCAGCCTGAAGCCCGCCCTCTGGCAGGCCGGGAACCTGATGCGGTATTTCAAGAAGTGGGGATTCAGGTGGTAACTCTCCCAGTCGCTTGCAGCGCCCCCTCGGCGAAGGGGCCTACATTGGCTCTTATCATAGGTTTGATTGAAACTGACGCGAAGTCTCGCCGGGAGCGTCCTCGCCCTCTCAGGCGCTTCGCGCCAGCTCCCCCAAAGGGGGAGCCCTTGGCAAAGGCGTGAAGTCTGAGCGCAGCGCCTGACGGCTCCCCTTGCGGCAGCAGGGCATAAAGATTCTAAACCGGAAACTTGGCGGACTGCCAAGGCCTCTCACTTTGGGAGAGGTGGCATCGCGAAGCGATGACGG
>OCSH01000913.1_pt1 | contig 25797 bp, 23 predicted proteins | sample 1538371 | NCBI WGS metagenome assembly OCSH01 (sample SAMN04571687, study PRJEB22368) | human gut metagenome | biome: human gut; material: stool | host: Homo sapiens | place: Luxembourg | collected 2012-06-01 | reverse complement strand
GGTGGCGCGCGCAGACGTGGTGTAAGAGTGTCCTGAGGTCCGTCGCTGCAAGCCCCGATGTTACTCCTTCTTGAGGCCGCGCTTCTCGACTATCTCGTCCACTATCTCCCTGGCGCGCCGCCCGAGCGCGCGGCGCCTCCCCTCTGTCGGGGCCGGCCTGTCCGCGGGCTCGGCGAAGCCCTCGGCGGCCGAGGCCTCGGAGAACACGCGCTGCTGGGACCACTGCCCCTCGGTCTCCATGAGGCTCGCGCACGTCAGGCGCAGCATCGACTCCCTCGAGGGGAAGGACTGCACGACCCTGTAGCGGCGCTTGATCTCGCGGTTGGCGCGCTCCTGGACGTTGTTGGTGCGGAGCTTGGCCCAGTGCGCCCTGGGGAAGGCCGTGAACGCCAGCGCGGAGTCCTCGGCCTGCTCGAAGACCTCGCCGGCCCTGGCGGACACCGACGCCACCCAGGGCGCCGCCTCGGCCCACACGCAGCGCGCGAGGTCGGGGTCGTCCTGGTAGACCGCGGCGTGCACGAGGTCCCTGACGGCCGCCTTGGAGTCCTCGGGCCTGCCCGAGCAGGCGCTCTGGAGGTTGCGCTGCAGGTGCGTCACGCAGCGCTGCCAGGCGCAGCCCTGGAACAGGCGCGAGACGGCGGCCACGAGCCCGGCGTGGCTGTCGGAGACCACGAGGCGAACGCCGGCCAGCCCGCGCTCGCGCAGCCCGCCGAGGAATGCCGCCCAGGAGTCCTCGCTCTCGGTGTCGACCACGTCGCAGCCCAGGAAGTGCTTGCGCCCGTCGGCGCCCAGCCCGATCGCGGTCACGACGCCCTGCGAGACGACCGACGAGCCGACCCTGCAGCTCATGTAGGTGGCGTCGAGCCACAGGTAGCAGCACGGCGTGCCCGAAAGGTCGCGGCGGCGGAACTCCGCCACCTCGGCGTCGAGGTCGGAGCAGAGGCTCGAGACCTCCGAGCTCGACAGCGAGGATATGCCCAGCTTGGACGCCACGCGCTCGACCTTGCGGGTGGACACGCCGCACACGTACATCTCCTGCACGATGGCGGCCACCGAGGTGTCGACGCGCGACCATCGCGCGAGCATGCCCTCGGGGTAGTAGGTGCCGTGCCTGAGCTTGGGTATCTCGAGCTCCACGTCGCCCACGGCGGTCTTGAGCGACCTGGGGCGGTAGCCGTTGCGGCTGTTCTCCCTGCCGTCGCTGCGCTCGTTGCGGCTCGCGCCGCACATCTGCTGGGCCTCGGAGTCCATCAGTGCGTTCATCACGCCGCCCAGCACCCTGCACGCGAACTCGCGCGCGTCGCCGCACTCCTGCCAAAGCCTCGCCGCCTCGAGGGCCTCGTCGCGACCGAGGCGCAGTACACTCTCTTCTTGGGGCATCGCCTTTCCTTCCATTCGTCACCTTCATTACTCCAACGACGAATTCTAGGCGGTGTCCCCTCCCTTTCAAGAAAGGGCGGAGGCGGGGCATGCCCCGCCTCTTACACCACATCTCTGTGCGCTACCATTCAGCAGAGCATCTTGCCTCTTTCGACGAGCCTCTACGCGATTCTGATATCGCTTACCCATACGCTGGTGGATGCGCCATGCGAGTGCTTCCATCGCTTCCATGTCACAGAGCATTTCGTTGTTGACCGTCGCGACCTCGATTCCCATAGTAATCAAGCCCGTGTTGCGCTTTTCATCATGGATACGTCCCCTCCGGGAGGAATGACCCAGCTCACCGTTGTATTCCAGGTCAAACCGGGCTGCTTCCTGATACGCATCGCAAACTGCATGCGGCATCCCCGAGATTGCCTGCGCGCGGTCATCGAACTCAATCTTGTAGTCGGTCTTAAAGGGACCGCAGGCAAATCCGCCATAGGAAAACGGAAGCGAAAACAGAGCGAGCATGATGCACTCCATGGGCGAGCGCAAGTTTTCTGACAAGTAGGGACACAGACGCTGCAGTTTTTTGGCCGCATTCCCCTTGCATACCGCGAGGTAATCTGCCAGGCGATCGGGCGTCAGCACCGGCTCGACTTCAAAGTAGCCCACGTCTGCCGGTTGATCCTTGTCCTTTGCAAGTCTATTCGCAACAGGCGAGGTGTAGGGAGGCAGATACTTCCCGCGATCGCTCAGTGAAATCTTGGAACACAGTTCCTGGGCCAGGGCAAACCCCTGGATACAGCCGACCTCGCGGGCGACGGCAACACAAAGGGCCTCGGGAGATAGGCTGTACACCCCCGGTTCTACCTCTAAAATCGAGCCGGCGGGCAACCCGGAACACACGGACCAGCCCACGTCAGGCATGCGGCGGCGCTGCGCCGCAGATCCCACCAGCAAGCACAGATCTTCTTGCACCTCGCCGCTTGCGGCCCCAATCCGCACCAAGTCGGGAAGATAGATGTCCTCGGTCGAGGGCGACGACGTGCGCAGCACATGGCGCTCTTCATCGGGATCAAGGTCCCTCCAGCTTATGTAGCCCATCTGCCGGCGCTCGGAGCGCATCATGCGTAGCGCCGAGGCGCCTGTTAGGATTACGGAAGCCGCTAGCTGTTCGCTTGTCGGCTCGTTGCGCCGCTCAATCTTCACTGCCACAAAACCACCCCTACCAAACGCGTGCGATAGCGAGACCATCGACTGCCGCGGCGCCGGCACGCTTGAGCTCCGCCGAGGCCGCTGCCATGGTCGCGCCCGTGGTAATGACATCGTCGACGAGCAGCAGGCGGCGGCCGCGCACATCCTCGACCGTCTCGTACATACCCCGAGCGTGTTCCCGGCGCTCATCGCGACCGAGCTCGCGCTGGTCACCATGGCCGTACTTAACGAGGGCGTCGAGCAGGGGAACACCCGACAGCTCGCAAAATGGACGCGCAATAGCCTCCATATGATCAAAACCACGCCGCCGAAACGCTGCCGCAGTCGCGGGCACAAATACCACCGCGTCGGCGCCGGACAGCACGCTGCCGTAGCGATCGGATGCTGCCACCTGGGCATGCAAGGCAGTGTCGTAGAGCAACTCCGCCAGATACGGTGCCAGACGGCGCTCGCCCGCATCCTTGCACGCCTTGATAATGCGCGGCAGCGGATGTGCATAGACGGCGCACGCCAGGCAGCGGTCGAGCGCCTCCGCCATTGCCGAGGACGCGCCCTCGACCGAACACTCAGTGCACAGCAAATCCCCAAACGGGGCGCCGCATCGGGTACAGCTATGACGTGGGTCGATGAGCGTGAGCGATGCCAGACAATCCTGGCAGATCAGCGCACCGGCGCGCTCGCAGCCGGCACATCGCGTGGGCGACAATGCCTCGAGCGCCTCGCGTGCCACCCGCTCGGCAAACGGTAGCAATTCGTCCGCAAACGGTAGGGCGTCGGCACCCTGCAGACGGCTCAATATGTTCAGATGGCTTTTCAAGACACAACCCTCCCTACGTTCGGTCGCAGGGAGGGTTGTTGATTCAGCGTTATGATACCCCGATGCGCTCGGGGCAAGGCGGGCTAAATCCGCTCGCGGGCGTTATTCGCCGGTAGGCGGTTGCGGTGCGGACGAGGTGTGGGTCGAGCCTTCGCCGCCGTCCTGGCGCGGCTTGCGGGAGCGACGGCGGCGACGGCGCTTTTGACCCTGGTCGGCCGAGCCCTCGCCACCGCGATCCTCGCGCGGCTCGCGCTCGTCGCGAGCGGCGCCACGCGAAGCCTTGGCAGCCGCTCCCCCGCCATCCCCGGGACGACGGCGCGTGACCTTGACTTCGCCATCCGAAACCTGATCGGCCACAGAAGGAACCGAGGGCTTCTGCTGCGTGCCCGAGGAATGGCGACGACGCGGACGTGGCATGCGCTCCTCCTCACCACGCGGCTTGCCGCCCTTGTCGGCAGGCGCGTCGGAACCCGAGCCACCCTTGGGAGCGGCACCGGCCTCGCGAGCGGCTGCGGCGCGGAAGGCGTCCTCGCGCTCCTCGCTCGACAGGTGACGGCGGCGACGACGCGTGGGGTTCATGCCACCGCCGCGGTTTTGCTGCTGGGGCTGCTGAGCCTCGCGCTCGCGGGAAGCGTTCTTACCCGCGGCCTCGCCATTGTCGACGGACGCCGCGCGCTTGCGGCGGCGACGGCCACCAGCTGCCTCCTCGGCCTCGGGTGCCTCGGCCTTGCCGCGGCCCTTTCCACGGCCACGGCCCTCGCCCTGGCCCTGAGCGGTGCGAGCATCGGATTCGGCATCGCGACGACGGCGCTTGGGCATCGATGTGCCGGCCAGACGATCGGCACTCGACAGGCCATCGCCCACGTCAACGCCGTTCTCGCGATCGAGTTCCATGAGCGCCAGGCGCATCTCGGGCGACTCGATGCGCTCGAGCACATCGCGCGTCACACAGTCGGGGCGGCAGTTGCAGCCCTGTTCGGCGGCCTTCTTTTTGCAGCCCTCCGAGCACGTCATATCGGCCAGGTTGACCTTAAAGACCTTGCCGTTCTCCAGGCGCAGCACCAGCTGCTCACGCGGCGTGTCATATTCCTGGATACGCGCCTTGCCAAGCGGCGTATCGATGAGCGTCTTCTTTTTGGGCGCACGGCTCTTAAAGTCCTTGTACGCCTCGAACTCATAGCGCAGGCAGCACATCAGGCGGCCGCAAACGCCACTGATCTTGGACGAGTTGAGCGGCAGGTCCTGCTCTTTTGCCATGCGAATCGAGACGGGCTCAAACTGTCCGCCAAAGCGCGTGCAGCAGAGCTCCTGTCCGCATTGGGCATAGCCGCCCACAAGGCGGGTCTCATCGCGCACGCCGATCTGACGCATGTCGACGCGAATGTGCAGCGTCGAGGACAGGTCCTTGACGAGCTGACGAAAATCGACGCGCTCCTCGGCCGCAAAGTAGAACACGGCCTTCTCGCCGCCAAACAGGTACTCGACGCCGACCGGCTTCATCTCGAGGTCGAGCTCTTTGACGAGACGGCGGAAATCGACCATCGCCTCGTCGCCCTGGATGGCCAGGTCGTCGGCAAGCTGCAGGTCGATGTCGCTCGCCACGCGCAGCACGGGCTTGAGCGGCTGGCCGATCTCATCTTGCGGCACCTCGAAGGGATCGGCCGTGACCAGGCCGATCTCGGTCCCGCGCTCGGTGGAGCAAATGGCATAATCGGCCTCGAGGATATCCAGATCCTGCGGGTCAAACCACAGGTCGCGCGAGGCGTAGGTAAACTTAACGGGTACGACTAACGGCATTTCAGTGCCTTCCTGATATCGAACAGCATGACCTCGATGGCCAGCTGGGGAGTAACGTTTCTGGCGATGTTGCGCTCGGCGGTCGCGACTGCCTCGAGTGCCCGCGTGGCACCCGCAACATTCGTCGTCGCGGCAAGCCGCCCGATCGTGTCGCGCACGTCTTCGTTCACGACGTCGGCTGCCTCGTCCTGAAGCGTCAGCAGCACGTCGCGCATGAGCGTCCGTGCGCTCGCCAGCGCTTCCATGATACCCGAACGCTCGCGCGCGTTGAGTTCGCGCTTGTTGCGGTCCTCAAGCTGCTTCAATGCTCCACGCGACAGGTAATCGGCATTTTGCTCGAGCACCTTTTCCTGCGTGGATTTGACCTCGGCGAGCGGAGCCTTAACGGCGACGATGAGCGACTTGGCGCGACTGAGCACGTCGGCCTCGTCGGCGGCAATGAGTGAGTCGATGGCACGGACCATCTGACGGCGGGCGTCCTGGCGTTCGGCACTCTTAAGGAACTCGATGCCGCGCGTGGGACTCCCCGCCACGGCGACCGCCATGCGACAACGCGCGAGATCCTGACCCGTCGCGCGGCTCACGGCCTGCGCGGCAACGGCGGGCGACACCAGCCGAAACGGCACGCACTGGCAGCGGCTCACGATGGTAGGCAGCATCACGTCTGCCGAGGTGCCCAGCAAGATGAACATAACGCCCTCGGGCGGCTCCTCGAGTGTCTTGAGCAGTGCGTTGGCAGTGTTAGCACGCAGCTGCTCGGCACGGTCGATGATGTAGACCTTAGCCTTGGCACGGATGGGCGCCAGCGACACATCATCGAGCAGCTCGCGGGTCTGGGCAATGAGGTAGCCCGTGGCGCTCTCGGGCGTGTAATAGTGCACGTCGGGATGCGTATGCCGAGCAACGCGTACGCAGCTGTCGCATGCGCCGCAGCCGTCCTGCTCGCACAGGAAGGCCTGGGCGAGCGCCCATGCGGCATCGAGCTTGCCAGCGCCGGGAGCGCCCAAAAACAGGTAGGCGTGCGACGCGCGGCCGCTGGCGACGGCGTTGGTCAAAAAATCGCGCACGCGCTGTTGGGTGTCGAGCTTGGCCAGCAGGCTTGCCTGAGCGGAGGCCATGTTACTCGGCCTCCTGGGCAAGCGCGGCGACGACGGCGTCTTGCGGAATGTCGAGACCGTACGCGCGAACCTGCTCGACCGTCTTCGCAAAGACTTCCTCTATGGTCGCGGTGGCGTCGATGAGCTTTACGCGATTTGGTTCCTCGGCGGCAATGGCGCTAAACCCCTCGTAAACACGCTCCTGGAATGCCATGCCTTTTGCCTCCATGCGATCTGCCGCGCCACGGGCTGCCATGCGTAGCGCCGCCTGCTCGGGCGTGATGTGGTAGACGAGCGTGAGCGCCGGGTGTGTTCCCGCGACGGCCAGGTTATTGGCATCGCGCACCATCTGGCGATCGAGGCCGTCGGCAAACGCCTGGTAGCAGGTTGTGGAATCGTAGAAGCGGTCACACAGGACCACCTTGCCGACAGCAAGGGCGGGTGCGATGACCTCGTGCACCAACTGGGCGCGCGCTGCCTCGTAGAGCAGCAACTCGCAGGTGTCGCCCATCGCCGTATTGGCGGGGTCGAGCAGCAGAGCACGGATCTTTTCGCTAATGGCGGTACCGCCCGGCTCGCGCAGGCTCACAACCTGGTAGCCAGCGAGCTCGAGCGCGCGAGCCAGCAGGCGCGCCTGCGTGGACTTACCGGCGCCATCGACGCCCTCGAGCGTGATAAAGCTATGTTGAGCGGGCTCAAAAGCCATGGGCGCAGCCCCTTCCTACAAGGCGCGTAAATGCAGATATATCAACCAAGCCATGATACCCCAGTGCTCGGCGCGTCCCCAATGGCTAATGGTGCCTTTCCAAAGTTGCGGTGAAATAGGGACTGGTTGAAGCCCTGAGACCGCCAAACAGTCCCTATTTCACCGCAACTTATGATGGGGAATTTTGGACGCTGGGTATAATCATCGTATTGCATTGAAATGTGGCGAAAGGAGTGGCAATGTCTCGGTATTGCGCCTCGTGCGGCAAGCTTCTTGCAGATGATGCCAAGTTCTGCACCTCATGCGGTGCACCCGTTGAGCAGACAACCGCAAGCAATGACCAACCCGCGTTTGAGCAGACCGGCTCCCTCGATACGCCGCAAGCTAAGCCGGACGACCCCCTCGCCTATCGCCCCGACCCCGTTGCCGGCCCCGCAGCGGTCGAAACGACGCAGCGCATACCCGTCGCGGGCACCCCGGCCCAACAACAACCGGCGTCTGCGTACGCGTCTGATTCACCGCAGGCCCCCGCCGCAAAAAAGAGCGCTACCAGGGCGCTTGTCGCCGTTATCGTTGTGCTGGTGGCAATCATCATCGCCTTGGTCATCTTTTTTGTGATCAAGCCGTTCGACAACTCCGCTACGCAGACGACTGCCGAGGTAGCTAAGCTGCACCATGACGTCGACGACGATGATCTAAAGCCTCTCGGCAATCCCAACAGCCTGTACGACGATGATGACGATGACGACGAGGATGGCGGCGAAGCAAGCCTCTCCGAACAGAACCTCTACCGTCGCCTGAGTGAATACTACGACCTGCTGGAAGATCTCGATAGCCAGGTCCGTGCCTGCGCAGAGACGTTTAATGGCAGCTATCTGGAAGAGGATCGTACCACCCGTCAAAATCTCGCTGACGTCGCCGAGCGCACGGAGGACACCATCGAGCAGTATTACGACATTGTCGAGGACCTGGACGTCCCCACAAGCTCTAAGAACTACAGCTCGTGGAAGGACATCATTGCTCTGTACGACGACCTGGATCACCGCATCGATGCGATCTGCGATGCCTGGGAGATCAGCTTAAAGTACGCAAAGCCCGCGGACCACAAGAATGAGATCGTGGCGCCGCTGTCACGCGACAACGTGGCGGGCACCAATGACAATAAGTACCGCCTAGACTTTGAGGACCGTTATCCCGGCGCCAAGCCCGTCGAGGTGAACTAATCCCAACAACTGATCAAAACTTGCGGTGAAATAGGGATTAGTTAGGACTTTTGCCAGCAAAAACAGTCCCTATTTCACCGCAACTTAGAAGTGGGGCCGGGCTCGCATTTGCATTTGCGCGCCCGGCCCCGCCGTGTCTATATGTGCTCGGTTACTTGTCGGCGGCCGCCTTCTTGGTGGTCGTCTTTTTCGCGGCAGTCTTCTTGGCGGTCGACTTCTTGGCGGTCGAAGTCTTCTTGGCTGCCGTGGTCTTCTTCGTCGTGCTCGCCTTGGTCGCAGCCTTGCGGCCGCGGGCGGGCTTCTTCTCCTTGGTCGGGCAATCCATGTTGACGCAGATACGCCACGGACCGCGCGCCGTGTTGACCACCACGATGGGGGCGCCGCACTCGGGGCAGGTCTCGCCCGTCGCCTCGAGCTTGCCGCGCGCCGGCAGCGGATAGCTCACGCCGCAGTCATCGTAGTTGGTGCAGCGGATAAAGCGCTTGCCGCTCTTCTCGCTCTTGTGTGCAATCAGATCACCATGGCGTCCGGCCTCGGCGCACACCTTGCACTCGCCCACCTTAAGGTCGGGCTCGTAGTTGGTGGGGCACGTCGGGTTCACGCAGATCTCGAAGGCCTTCTGGCGGAACGGCTGGCACTTAATGCGCGGTGCACCGCATTCGGGGCACACGGCCGCCTCGCCCTCGAGCGGTCTCACCTTGACGCCGCTCGGCACCGGATAGGTCACGTCGCAGTCGGGCCAGCCCATGCAGCCGATAAAGCTGCCGCGGGTCTTGGCGCTCGTCTTCATAACCAAGTCCTTGCCGCACTTGGGGCAGGCGCCCACGCGCGCATCGGCCGTTACGGCGTCGCTGATGGCGTCGCCCAGCTCCTGCGTATGCTTGAGCAGCTCCTCGAGCACGCCGGCCAGCAGCGCGCGCGAGTGCGTCACGACATGCTCTTCGGTGTCCTCGCCGCGCTCCACGCGGGTCATGTCGCCGTCGAGCTCGCTGGTCATATCGGGGCTCGTGATGCGCGGGGCAAACTGCGACAGCGCGTCAATGATGGCAATGCCCAGCTGGCTCGGCTCAACGGGATCGTTTTTGAGATAGCGCACGGCGTACAGGCGCTCGATGATGCTCGCGCGCGTGGACTTGGTACCCAGGCCGCGCTTTTCCATCTCCTGCACGAGCTTGCCCTGGCTGTAGCGCGCGGGCAGCTCGGTCTGCTTGGCCTCGAGCTTAATGTCGAACACGTCGACCGTATCGCCCTGCTCCAGCGGCGGCATCTGCTCGTCGCGCTTAAGGCCGTACGGGTATGCCTCGCGGAAACCGGGGGTCACGAGCACATCGCCCGAAGCCACGAACGGCTCGCCGTTCACATCGAGCTCGAGCTTGGTGTTCTCGATGGTCGCAGGCCCCATGAGCGTCGCCAGGAAGCGGCGGGCGATGAGGTCGTAGAGCTTGCGCTGGCCGCCATCGAGCGCGGACGGGTCGCCCTCGCCCGTAGGATAGATCGGCGGGTGGTCGGTGGTCTCGACCTTGCCGCGCGTGGGCTTCATGGGACCGGCGAGCACCTTTTTGCATACGGGCGCCAGCGCCGGATTGATCTTTGCCAGGTCGCTCACCACGGCGCCCAGATCGAGCGTCGCAGGGTACACGGTGTTGTCGACACGCGGATAGCTGATGAGACCGGCCATGTAGAGGGACTCGGCGATGCGCATCGTACGCGCAGGCGAGATACCCTCAGCCGCGGCGGCAGCCTGCAGCGAGGTCGTCGCAAACGGCGTGGGCGGCTGCTGTTTACGCGAGCGTTTGGTCACCGCGGCGACGGTTGCCGTCGTAACGCCGTCGACATGGCCGTACGCCGTCTCGGCAGCATCCTTGTCGGTAAAACGCGCCGTCTTGTGCGCGATCTTAAAGCGGTCGTCCTCGGCAGCGCCCTGCGCGGCACCCATGCCGCGAATCTGCCAATAGTCCTCGGGCACAAACGCCATGCGCTCGCGCTCGCGCTCGACCACCAGGGCGAGCGTCGGCGTCTGCACGCGGCCGGCGGAGCGCACGTTACCAAAGCCGCCAAACTTGGCGAGCGTCAGGTAACGCGTGAGCACCGCGCCCCAAATGAGGTCGATGTGTTGGCGACTCTCGCCGGCGTCGGCCAGATTCTGGTCGAGCGAGACGAGATGATCGAAGGCGTGCGTAATCTCGGCCTTGGTAAACGAAGAGTATTGGGCGCGGGCAACCGGCAAGTCCGGCGCAACCTCGCGCACCTTGTTGAGAGCGTCCGAGCCGATCAGCTCGCCCTCGCGGTCGAAGTCCGTGGCGATGATGACGCTGTCAGACTTCTTGGCAAGGTTCTTGAGCGAGCGAATGAGCTCCTTCTCGGCCGGCAGCTTAATGACGGGCGCCCAGGTGAGGTAAGGCAGGCTCTCGAGCTTCCAACCCTTGATGGAGATGCCATCGGCAAGGAACGGCTTACGCTTGGTGTCATAGGGCGGACGCGCCAGGCCATCGGGCATATCGGCCGGCAACATCTCACCGTCCTCGGTCACCGAATACCAACCCAGCTTTTTATCGAACAGCACGCTGTCGCAAAAATCGGGCGCAAGGATGTGACCGGCAAGGCCGATGGTCACGCACTCCTCGCCCTTCCACTCAAAACGGTAGATGGCGGTGTTGTACACCTTGTCCTTTTTAGGCTTACCCGTGGACAGCCGCTCGGCGATCTGACGCGCGGCGTCGTTTTTCTCGGCGATGATGAGCTTCAAAAGAGGCTCCTATCTCATGTCTCTGCGGCTACGCCCGCCCGTATGGCGGCCGACTTACGCCCTTGCTTGCTCAATCTGCCCGATGAGCCAATCGCACCAGGCATCCATGCCCTCGCCCTTGCGCGCGCTCACGGCAAACCGCGGCGCCTGCGGATTGAGGTCATCGAGTGTCTTAGTATACCTATCCATGTCAAAATCGAAAGCCGGAGCCACGTCGACCTTGTTGAGCAGCTGTGCGCCGGCGTGTTGGAAGATGCCCGGGTACTTGATGGGTTTGTCGTCGCCCTCGGGCACCGAGAGGATCATGATGGACAGGTTCTCGCCCAGGTCAAAGTCGACCGGGCAGACCAGGTTACCCACGTTTTCGATAAAGATGACGTCAATGTTTTCCAGACCCACCGCCTGGTCGAACGCGTCAACGGCCTCCATGATCATGTTGCCCTCGAGGTGGCACAGGCCGCCCGTGTTGATCTGGATGGCGGGCATGCCGGCTTCCTTCATGGTAATGGCGTCGACATCCGAGGCAATATCGCCCTCGATGACGGCGCAGCGCAGGCCAGCCTTGTCGCGCAGGCGCTCGTTGGTGCCCAGAATCGTGGTGGTCTTGCCCGAGCCGGGGCTCGACAGCACATTGATCACATAGGTGTTTGTCTCTTTAAATCGCTGACGCAGCTGATCTGCCAGGCGCTCGTTGCGCGACAGAATCGGCGACGCGATATCAATCGTTTTCTCGGCCATATTCGGCACTCCTTACTTCTGCCCCTTTATACCCCGTCCCCAGATGGCTGATGGGCTAATCGTCGGGGGTCTCGATTTCGATACTTGCGATGTCGAGCTCGCGGCCGTGCAGTAGGCGCACATTGGCGCCGCCGCACTGGGGGCAGCGGCAGTGGAAGCGGTCATGATCGAAAACCTCACCGCAGTCCAGACACTCGCTTTGCGGATGGACCTCCTCTACCGCAAGCTCGCAACCTTGCGTGAGCGGGTCCTCGTCACGAAACGTCTCCCACGCAAAGTCAAGCGCCTCGCGCACGACCTCGGTCATATCCCCGATACGAAGCGTTACCAAAACGGCGCGCGAGGCCCCCGCCCCACGCGCCGCACGAATCACTGTATCGAGTATGCCGTTGACAATGCCAACCTCGTGCATACCGATTTACTCCTCGTCGTCCTCATCGTCCGAGAACAGGTCCAGACGACTCACGAACAAGCCCTCCTTGCCCTCGCGCGCGGTAATGACCACACGGGCGATGGCGAGCGAAATCTCGTAGAGCGAGAGCAGGGCGCCATACATGAGGCCCAGCGTAACGGGCGAGCCGTCGGGCGTAATCACAGCCGAGCCCACAAGCAGGCCAACGTATACGTAACGCCAGGCGCTGCGGAAGGCCGCGTAGGACACGATATGGAAGACGGACAGGTAGAAGATGATGAGCGGCAGCTCAAACGCCACACCAAAGCCGATCATAAAGAGCAGCTCCATGTTGACGTAGTTCTCCAAATCGGGCAGTGCCGTGGCAACGGCCGAGGTCTCGCCGATGAGCCATTCAAAGCCCGCAGGGATGATGATGAAGTAGCAAAAGATTGCGCCCAGGAAGAACAGCACCGTCGAGGCGAGCACCGTGGGCACGACCCACTTGCGCTCGTTGGGGCGAAGCGCCGGCAGGAAAAACGCCAGAATCTGCCAGATGATCATGGGCGTGCACATGACCACGGCCATCTTGATGGCCAGCGAGAAGCGCAGGCCAAAGCCGCCGAGCGTGGTGGTGATGTAGAACTTACCATCCGGCACAAAGGAGCGGATGGGATCTTCCAGGATGTCGAGCACCACGGGCGTGGCGAAATACAGCACGATGGCTGCGGCAAACACCGAGACGACCACGATGGTCAGGCGGCGACGGAGCTCTCCCAGGTGATCGAAGAGCGGCATACGCGCAGGTCCGATAGGCATTACTCATCGCCTCCCTTCGGGGCATCGGCAGCGGCATCGTCCTCGGCCTCGAGCTCGCGGGCAAGCTGGTCGACGACGGCCTTGCGCTTGCGGGGACGACGGGCATAGAGGTCGGCCGTCGTGGGCTCTACCGGCTCGGGCTCGGGCTCCGGTTCTGCAGCAGGCTCGGGCTCGACGACAGGCTCGGCAGCGGCAGGCTCGGCACCCTCGGCCTCCTCAGCAGCACCCTCGCCCTCGGCGGCAGCCTCGCTCGCGGCCTTCTCGGCAGCAAGGCGGGCACGGCGCTCGGCAAAGGTCTCCTTCTTGGCGGGCGCTGCCGTCTCGGCGGCATCCTTGTCCGCATCGGAATCGTCATCGACGGCAGTCTTCTTGGGCTTGACCGGTGCCGAAGCGGCCTCGCTTACCGGATCGATAATCTCAGACTGAACAACGGCCGTCATCTTTTCCTGCGTCTCGCGGAACTGACGGATGGCACGGCCGATCGTGCGGCCCATCTGCGGGAGCTTATCCGGGCCAAACAGCAAAAAGCCAAAGACCACGATGATCGCGAGCTCACCCTCTCCAATACCAAACACACATACCTCCAAGGCTCGATGTGAGTCGAGCCCGCACCGCGCCATTCGGCCGGAACTCGTCTATTCATTCGGTCAAGTATAGCGCCCGGACGCCAAAACGTCCGAGCGCATCACAAACATATGCCAAACGGCACGCCCTTTTGGGGGCAAAGATTATGCAGCGGTGATCGAAATCTCCTGGTCGACACCCAACAGCTGAACCACGCGCATTACCGGGGGCTGCACATTGGTGCAGCTAAAACGCTTGCCGTGGTCGACCGCGTGGTGCGCGGCGCCCACGAGCACGCCAATGCCCGTTGAATCGATGTAGCTCACCTGGGCAAAATCGAGCTCAACGGCCTCAGTGGGCTGCTCGAGCGCCAGGTCGATGGCATTGCGCAGGCTATCGGCGTTAGAGATGTCGATCTCGCCGGTTACCTTAATGGTGTAGAGCTCTGGCGTGGGGTTGGTGGAAATACCCAAATCCATGTATATGCTCCTTTACGTATCGAAGGTGCGGATAGTACGGGAAGCCGCGCGTTAGGCGCGCTCGGCACGCGCGAGCTCGGCAGCGACAAGCTTAACGGCCAGCACCAGCACATCGAGCGCGACCTCCAGGTCCTCGACCGTGGGATAGCTCGGCGCGATGCGGATGTTGGTATCGCGCGGGTCCTTGCCATAGGGCCAGGTAGCACCGGCCGGCGTGAGCTTGACGCCCAGGTCAGCACAAAGCGCAGCGACCTTTTGGGCCGAGCCCTCGGGACCATCAAAGCTCACAAAGTAGCCGCCGCGGGGATGCGTCCAAGTGGCGCAACCCGTATCGCCCAGGCCCTCGGTGAGCTTGCGCTCAACGGCCTCAAAGCGCGGGCGCAAGAACTCGGCGTGCTTTTTCATGTGCTCCCTGACCGCCTCGATGGTGGGAAGGAAACGCACGTGGCGCAGCTGGTTGAGCTTGTCGGCGCTGATGAGGCCGGCCTTCAGGCACTTGGAGAACTCGGCGATGACCGCGGGGCTCGCACCGATAAAGCCGATGCCGGCGCCCGGGAAGGTGATCTTGGACGTCGAGGCAAAGGCCACCACGCGGTCCTCGGTGCCCGCCGCGCGAGCGAGGTCAAAGATGTTTGCGAGCTCGTCGGTCTCATCGTACAGGTCGTGCACGCAGTAGGCGTTGTCCCAGAAGATGCGGAAATCGGGCGCGGCCGTGGGCATCTCGACCAGGCGGCGCACAGTGTCCTCGCTAAAGGTGATGCCCGTGGGGTTTGAATACTTGGGCACGCACCAGATACCCTTGATGGAATCGTCGGCGGCAACGAGGCGCTCGATCTCGTCCATGTCGGGGCCGTTGTCGGTCATCGCAACGGGGACGTTCTCGATGCCCAAGTCGGCGGTGATGCCAAAGTGGCGGTCGTAGCCGGGCACCGGGCACAGGAACTTAACCTTCTTGCCGTCGTGCGCGGCCTCGTAAGCCTCCCAAGGATCGCTGCCGCACGAGCCGCAGCGCCAGAACACGCCGGCGATGTCATGCTCGATCAAAAGGCTCGACGAACCCAGCACGAGCGTCTGCTCGGCGGGGCAGCCCAGGAACTCCCCTGCCAACTTGCGTGCCGAGGGAATGCCCTCGAAGCAGCCGTAATTGGAGCAGTCGACGTTGCCGTCGTGCAAATCGGCGTCGGCATTGAGGATGTCGAGCATGGGGCGCGAGATGTCCACCTGGGAGGGCGACGGCTTGCCGCGCGCCATATCGAGCGCCAGGCCCTTGGCCTTGACCTCGGCGACCTCGGCTTTGAGCGCCTCGATGGCGGCATCGAGTTCGGTGGTTTCCATCTTCTGGTAGATCGTCTGCATGGGTGCGACCTTTCGCAAAGCGGGACGTTGCAGTTCGTCTAAGTATAGACCGCCACCGCCGCAACGTTATGAAGCCGTGATAGATTAAGTCCATCGCAATAAATTACGAATCGCCGCGCATGCCGGCGTGGGGCGCCCAAGGAGGCACTATGGAGTATGGATCGTTCCAGGCCGAGGAATTCGGCGACCTGCAGCGCCTGGTCGACGGACTGTTTTACGACCGCCACGCCATCGACCGCCTGGACCTAATCGTACAGGCCGAAATCTTGGACCTGGCACCCGATCTCATGGAGATCGTCAACCTGCTACCGCCCGGCTATTACGACCGCCAGTCACTTTGCGACCAACTCAACTCCGCCTTGGCCGCCCACGGCTGGGGCGCCGTCTACGGCACCGTGGAATAGCCCCAGTCATTGGGGCCCGTGGCCAAATAAATGAAACGCCGTTTGTGACAGTGCTCACAAACGGCGTTTTTTGCATACGAGGGTATCCGGGGCATGTCCGGCCCCGTTTTTTTCGCTTTTACTCGCCCTTGGGCGCGGGGTGTTTGCAGACAACACTCATGTAGATCATGCCGAGCACGGCAGCGGTGACCGAACCGGCAAGAATGGCAGCCTTGGCAGCAAGAACCTCAAACTGGGCCGTCGGAAAGGCAAGGCCGCTAATGAGAATCGACATGGTAAAGCCGATACCGCCCAGAATGCCCACACCGGCAATCATGTGCCAGTTGACGTTGTGCGGCAGCTCGCAGGCCTTGAGCTTGACCAAGGCGAACGTCATGCCAAAGATGCCGATCGGCTTGCCCAGCAGCATGCCAAAGTACACGCCGAGCGTCACCGGGTCGGTGAGCAACGTGCTCATATCCACGCCCACCAGGCGGACCTGTGCGTTGACGAACGCAAAGATCGGCAGAATCACAAAGTTGACCGGCGTGGAGATCAGACGCTCCATGCGGATGAGCGGCGGGGTCACGCGGTGCATGACGCGCTCGACCTTGGTGGTCGAGACGGTAAAGTCATGCTGGCCCAGGATGTGTGCCTCGTCGTCGTAGCGGTCGTCGAGCAGCGGCAGGCACTCGCCCAGCCAATCGGTGAGGCTATCGAGCTTAACGCCGCACTTGGCCGGAATGGTGAAGGCCAGGATGACGCCGGCGAGCGTGGCATGTACGCCACTCTTGAACATGCAGAACCACAACAGCAGACCCAGTACCGAATACGGGGCAAGGCGGTAATGCTGCGTCTTGTTGAGCCACACGAGCGCGCAGGTCACAAGCGCGGCGGCGCCCAACCAAAACGGATTGGGGCTCTGACCGTAGAAGATGGCGATGGCGGCGATGGAGATGAGGTCGTCGGCGATGGCGAGCGTCGAGAAGAACACGCGCACGCCGTTGGGCACGCGGTTGCCCAAAAGCGACAGCACGCCCAGTGCAAAGGCAATATCGGTTGCCATGGGGATGGCCCAGCCGTTGTGGGCGCCGGCATGGTTAAAGATCAGGTAGATGCAAGCGGGAACGACGACGCCGCCCACGGCCGCCAGCATGGGAAGCATGGCCTGACGCGGATTCTTGAGCTCGCCAACTGTCATCTCGTACTTAAGCTCAATGCCCACGAGCAAAAAGAAGATCGCCATGAGGAAGTCGTTGACGAAAAGCTCGACGGTGAGACCGGCCGTCAGGTTGCCCAGACCCACATACAGCGGGGTCTCCAAAAAGTGATGGATAGCCTCGTAGGCATCGGTGTTGGCGCAAATGACGGCGGCGATGGCGGCGAAGACCATGACGGCGGCGGAAATCGTGCCGTTCTCGGCGATGCGCTCCCAGATGTCGTGACGTTCAAAGCGCTTGCGCTCACGAACGTTGAATAGCTGCTCAGTTGCTGCCATGGGCGGCTCCTTTCACGGGATGGCTCCCGTCTTAAAAAAGCACGGCCCGCCCAAGTGGCGGCGCCGCGCTCTAACGTATTACGCTTGCATCTAGCCTACCCTGCACGACAAGAACGCAGGCGTGGCCGAAAAGCGGAACCACAGGTTGAACATTATTTGCTCAACGGCACGGGCACGCCTGTCCAAGAGACGACGCGGCGCCGTACACAAAAAACGACCGGAGCGCGGGGCGTCCGCGATCCGGTCGTGGCGTTTAGTGAACTAAACCTAGCAGGCGGCCATGATGGGGGCAGCGACCTGCTTCTTACGGGAGAGGACGCCCGGCATCCAGACACCGTCGTGCTCGTCGGCAATGCCCAGACCCTTCTGAGCAGCCTCGGTCTCGCCCTCGAGCAGGACCTGCGAGCCCTCCTCCATGATGTCGGTGATGCACAGGACAATGCCGTCAGCACCCTTCTCGGCGGCGTAGGCGCGCATGGCCTCGCGAATCTCGTCGATCATGCCGAGCGCGCGGCTCTTGTCGACGGTCTCGTACTGGCCGATGAGCAGCTTCTTGCCGGCGGGCTCGAACATCTTGATGTCGTTGCCGACCATCTCGGCAGCGGTGAAGGAGCCGGACGGACGGGTAAGGAAGACCTCCATGCCAAACTTGACCGGGTCGACGCCCACTTGCTCGCCGAGCTTGGCGGCAACGGCGCGGTCGACAGCGGTGGTGGTGGGGCTCTTGAGCATGAGCGTATCGGTCATCATGGCCGAGAGCAGCAGCTTGGCCTGGACGTCGGAAAGCTCAACGCCGAGCACGTCGGCGAGCTTGGTGACGATGGTGCAGCTGGAGCCCCAGGGCAGGCAGATGTAGTGCAGCGGGCCGGCGGTCTCGAAGTCGCCGATGCGGTGATGATCGACGACGCCAAAGACCGTGGCGTCCTTAAGGCCGGCGACGGACTGGGCGGACTCGTTGTGGTCGGTGAGGACGACGAGCTGACCGGCCTCGACGGACTCGATCGCGCGAGGCTCGGCGATGCCGGCGTCGGCGAGCAGCTTGGCGGACTCTGCCGGAAGCTGACCAAGGGCGCAGGCCTCGTAGGTGTTGCCGGCATACTCAACCTGGTTGAGCAGCTGGGACAGGACGACGGCACTCATGATGGCGTCGTTATCGGGGTTCTGGTGACCAAAGACAAGAACGTTTGCCATGGATATCCTCCACTTGATATGTGTACTTGGACGTAGCTATGGTAGCACGCCGATGCCGAGCCTTCGCAGACGGAAGGGCCACGGCATATTTTGGGGTAGGCACGGGGGCCAAGGCTGTCCCTTTTACACCATGTTGGTGCAAAGTAACCTGACCCCCTTGCACCAGCTATTTACCGGCGGCGCGCAGGGCTACGTAGGCGGCGCCGATGATGCCGGCGTCGTTGCCGAGCGAAGCGACCTTAATGGGCGTCTCGCGCGAGGCGGAAAGCGCGTAGCGCTGGAAGTGCTCGCGAACGGCGTCGAGGTAGACATCGGCCGAGGCAGACGCACCGCCGCCGATCAGGAACATCTCGGGGTCGACCACGTTGGCAATAAGCGCCAGGGCACGGCCGAGATAATCGGCCATGGTATCGGCCGCAGCCAGCGCGAGCTTGTCGCCCTCGCGGCAGGCCTGGAACACGTCCTTGGAATCTGAGGGGCCGGTGAGCTCGATGGGCTCGACGCCCGCCTTCTTGCACTCGGCAAGGTAGTTGCTCACCACGCCGGTGGCGCTGGAATACTGCTCCAGGTGGCCATGGCCGCCGCAGCCGCAGGTGCGCTCCTCAGCCGGGTTCAGGCACATGTGGCCAATCTCGCCGCCGGCATCCCAACGCACTCTTTTCGCCTTCGGCACTCGCCCGATACCACGTCGCCGTTGACGATAACGCCGCCGCCCACGCCGGTACCGATGGTGACCATCACCACGTTCTGCACGCCCTTGGCAGAACCGAGCCAGGCCTCGCCCATGGCAGCGGCGTTGGCATCGTTCTCGTACTTAACGACCGCGTCGGGGCAGTGCTTTTGAATGGCGATCCTCAGCTCGGGCAGGTTAATGGCAATGTTGGCCTTGACCTTGGCATCGCCCGATGCCGGGATGGGACACGGAACGGCCAGGCCAATGCCCGCCACAAAGGCACGCGGAATCCGAGCCTTGGCGACCACCTGGTCGATAGCCTCGGTCACCGCGGCAAAGCCCGCGGCGTCAACGATGGGAGGCGTAGGCACGCTGGCCTTGGCTAGCAGGTTGCCGTCCTCGTCGAACAGGCCCTCCTTAACCGAAGTGCCGCCGACGTCAATGCCGATGTAGTACTGCTTAGGTTCCATGGGAGCCCACCTTTCTCGTTTAAACATTGCCTGTATGGTACCGCTCCCAAGGCAAAAACCTACCAAAAAGGGACAGGTTTGTTTTGGCAGGTTTTATCAGGGGAAACGCAAATGGCTGCTCAACAGGCCGCGCAAGACCATCCCCAAAAATAAAGGCGCCGGGAGGCGGAGACTCCCGGCGCCCGTCAAAGGGACTATGTTGTCTGTTGGACCGCACGGTCCTTCGCGGCGATAACGCCGACTAGGCCTTAAGTGCCTGCAGCTGCTTGTGGATTTCGATGAGCTCCGTCGCCATGACGCGCATGGTCTCGGTACCGGCCATCTGGTCCTCGGCATGCAGCAGAATCAACGGGGCCTCGCCGTTACGCTCGCCGTTGGCCTCTTTCTTCAGAAGCCCCATGTGAACATCGTGGCCACCGTTATAGGCCTCGTCGCCCTGCTTGATAAGCTCCTCGGCGGCGTCAAAATCGCCCTCCTTGGCCTTTTGCACGGCATTGATGTACATGCTCTTGGCGGTACCGACGTAGCTGATAATCTCAAAGCAGGTCATCTGCAGTTCGTTCATATCCTCCATACAGAGCACCTAGCCCATCACGCTGACGCAGTGGTCGATGATGCCGGCAGCGTTCATGCGGCCGTAGTCGACCATGTTGATGACCTCGACCGGAAAACGACCGGCGGCCTCCTTCTCAAAGTCACCCTTGGTGTAGCCGATCTGCGGGCCAAGCAGCAACATGTCGCACTCGTCCAGGTGATCGTGGGCCTCGTTCATGGGACGAGCCTCGACCTCAATATCCAGACCACGGTTTGCAACCTCGGCCTGCATCTTCTGGACCAGCAGGCTCGTGGACATACCGGCATTGCAGCAGAGCATGATCTTCTTCATGGTTTCCTCCTTATAACTGCGCGGCGCGCAGACGACAACTGGTTTTATTCCTTGCGGCTATTGTGCCCACCCCCCTGCATCTTTACACAAGGGAGAGAGCCGCGGGCACCGGCATCGCGTACCGGCGCCCGCAAAGGTGAAAGGGACGAACGTTAGGCGTTCTACTCGACGAGAGCCTCCTGCTTGGCGATTGCCTTCTCGGAAATCTTCATAAAGGGCAGATAGACGGCCATGCCAATGACAATCTCGAGAGCCTGCCACACGCCGGCGCGCCAGTCAAAGCCCGTAGCGAGCAGGGCATTGATGACGGGAGGCATGGTCCAGGGCACCTGGGCGATGCAGGGGCTGATGATGCCTGCGCAGGTAAGGCCATAGGTGACGCCGATGAACAGGTCGGGAAGGAGGACAAACGGGATCATGAGCGGCAGGTTGTACACGATGGGGTAACCGTAGATAACCGGCTCGTTGATGTTGAACAGACCAGGCAGGATAGCCATCTTGGAAACGGTCTCGGAAGCCTTGTTCTTGGAGAACAGGAGCGTGTCGAGCAGAAGCATGAGGGTGCAGCCCGAGCCGCCGATGAGGGCGAAGCTGTTAACGATCTGCATGTTCATGTAGTGATCGGGCTGGATGGTGCCACCGGCGGCAAAGGTAGCCATGTTGTCGACGATGAGCATGGTCAGGATCGGCTCGACGGTAGCGCCAGAGATGGTGGACTGGTGAATACCGACGCAGAACAGCAGGTTGGCAAGGGTGTAGATGAGGATAACAGCCCACGGACCGGCGTTCATGATGCTCTTGAGCGGGTTGGAGATGCACGTGGAGATGATGGTGCACAGATCGGTGCCGGCGCACACGGCGAGCAGGGCCGCGGCAAGAGCGAAGATCGCGAGGTTGAGCAGCATCGGGATCATGACGTTGAAGGAGTTGGAGACCGCGGGGGGCACGCCCTCGCCCAGCTTAACCTTGAGCTTCTCGACGCCAGAAATCTTGATGAAGAGCGAGACGGAGAGCAGAGCGATGATAATGGCCGAGAACAGACCGTTAGTGCCGGTGTTGGCAGTCGAAAGGGCGCCCGTGACCTCGGCGGAGGTGATCTTGTCGGTGAGCAGCGGGCTCGTGGCGGCAAGCGAGGCGGTGATCTGCTGCGGCATCATGATGACGAAGGCAGAGATGGCGACGACCACGCAAGCGAGCGGGTTATCGAAACGCTTGTTCTTGGCGAGGCTGTAGCCAATCAATCCGGCCAAGATAATGGCAGAGACGTTGAGGGTGCCCAGCGTAATTGCCGAACCCCACGTCTGAAGGTTGGCAAGGCCCGCCGCATCGAGCGGGAACAGAGGGAACACGACGTTATTAATAAGAACCGCGATACCCGCAAGGATATAGAGCGGCGTGATGGTCGCGAAGGCGTCACGCAGGGAACGCAGGTGAACCTGATTTCCCACCTTCGCAGAGACCTCGGCAAACTTGTCGAGGAAGCTCTTTCCGTTGTCACTGGCCATGATTGCTCCTAACTTTCAAATCCGGCCTTTTCCTATGCGCACGGTGGTCTGTCGCCCTCTGCCACCAGATGTGCCATGTGTTGCGCGCGGCGGCGCGCGGTCTGGGCGTTCGCCCGGTCGCTAATCAACCACGTGGGTCGTGGCGACCTGTTTGAGCCAGGCTGCCGACTTCTTAAGGCGGCGCTTGTAGCCGTCCATGAGATCGACCTCGACAAAGCCATAGCGATTCTTAAAGGCATTGGCCCAAGACCAGTTATCGATGACGGCCCAGTAGTGATAGCCCCGGCATTTGGCGCCCTCGGAGATTGCCTTGGCAACCCACTCCAGGTGCTGGCGCACAAAGTCGACGCGGTAGTCATCCTGGATGGTTCCTTCGGCATCGCGGTTCTTGTATTCGTCCATGATGCCGATGCCGTTCTCGGAAACGAACCACTCAAGATCGGGGTAGTTCTTAGCGCAGTCCATGCCAAAGTCGTAGAGGCCCTGCGGGTAGATCTCCCAGCCGCGGCTCTCATTCATAACGGCATCGGGCCATACGTACTCGTCGGCAAAATGCGGCAGGCCGTACTGGTCGACCTTGCTCGCCGGTGCCTGAACACGCGTGGGGTGGTAGTAGTTGCAGCCGAGCCAGTCGACAACACCCTGCTTGAGAATCTCTTGGTCGCCGGCACGGAACGGGAGCTTAACGCCGCCCTCGGCCAGGCTGTCGAGCACATCGGCAGGAAGCTCGCCCTTGGTAATAAGGTCGAGCCACCAGCGATTGTTGATGCCGCTGGTCATACGCACGGCCTCGAGGTCTGCCTCGCTGGGGTTCTCCTTGGTGTAGACCGGAGTAAAGCAGTTGATCATGCCGATCTTGGCATCGGCGCGAATAGCGCCCTCGTCATAGGCCTTACGATAGTTGGCCACGGCCAGCGCGTGCGCCAGCGAGATGTGATACTGCACGGTGCGGGCGCGGTTGAAGTCGTGGAGCTGCGGGAACCACACGCCCTCCTGATAGCGCTGTTCGGGCTCGACGATGGGCTCGTTAAAGGTGAACCAGTACTTAATCTCCTGGCCAAACTCGTGGAAGGCGACGTCGGCGTAATGCGCGTAAGCCTCGACGACCTCACGGCTCTCCCAGCCGCCACGGTTAAAGAGGTAGGTGGGCATGTCAAAGTGGTACAGGTTGACGAACGGCTCCAGACCAGCCTCGCGAGAGGCGCGGAACAGCTCGTGATACCACGCGGCGCCCTCCTCGTTAAGGTTGCCGTCGGCATCGAGCAGACGGCTCCACTGGATGGAAGTGCGATAGGTATTCAGGCCCAAGTCCTTCAAAATGCGAAAGTCTTCCTGGTACTTGGCCATAAAGTCATTGCCGGCATAAGAGCCAACGCAGTTGTAGAACGAACCCAGATCCTGGATGGACCAGGTGTCCCACAGGTTCTCGAGCTTGCCGCCCTGGTTCCACTGACCCTCAGTCTGCGGGCCGGACATAGCAGCGCCAAAGAAGAAGTCGTTGGGCAGCTGATACTGTGCCATCAAAGTCCTCGCTTTCGTGTTCTAGAGCTTCCGGTTGGAGACGGGTTTGCTTTGGCAGGTTATCCGGCGCGGGCGCGCACCGGTCATACCGATATCCAACCCGCCAAAACAAAACCGTCCCCAAACGGTCGATCCTGTTGTGCGGAAGGATTCCGTTCGTTGCTTAAACTATAGCGCTCTAATTTTAAAAGTAAAGCGTCTTTTTCTTTTTTCTTTCTCGAACTTCTTAGATAAAAGTAATATGGGTGCCCTGTTGAGGGTTATACTTACTTTTGTATTCATATATGTCGGAAAGGAGGTTCCATGATTCCCAAATACGAGGCGATAGCTGCAGATATTCGTCGAAGTATCGAGGATGGCGCTCTTAAACCGGGCGACAAGCTTCCCACCGTCGTTGAGTTCTGCGAGCTCTATAGCGTTTCCAAAATCACCGTCAAACGAGCTATTGAACAAATCACCGAGGAAGGTCTTATTACCAGCCGACGCGGATCGGGTACCTACGTTAAGGACACGGCGGGGCTTCCCGGCCAGGCGTTTTTCCAGGGCAAAAACGACCGTGCCCAGGGTTTTTCGTATGAGCACCGCGGGGAGAAGGTGACCTCGGTGGTCTACGATTTCTCGATCGTTAATCCACCGGCGAACATCGCAGCCCAGCTGGGAATTGCCGAGGATGACTTTGCCTATCACGTCGTGCGCGTGCGTCAGGCCGATGAGAAGCCCATCGTTATCGAGTACACCTACATGCCCCTCGAGCTGATTCCGGGGCTGAAAAAGAAGGACCTGTACGGATCGCTCTACCGCTTCATCCGCGAGCAATGTGGGCTGAAGATTTCGAGCTTTCACCGTACCATTCGCGCCGTGGCAGCAACCGAGGAAGAAGCTGAGCGCCTGGATACCAAACCCGGCTCTCCCCTGCTCGAACTCAACCAGATTGGCTTCTTGGATAGCGGCGCCGCCTTTGAGTATTCGGTCTCGCGCAACGTTGGCGACCGCTTTGAGTTGCACAACGTAACGTTGGCATAGGTTTTTGTAGTCATGCGGGCGCTCGTTTTGAGCAGTTTTACACGGCGCCCACGCAGCACAATGGGAGTATGAACATGTCCGATTTGATTAAACTGACGCCCATCTTCCACGAGAAGATCTGGGGCGGCCGTCAACTCGAAACCGTATTTGGTTACGACATTCCCGATGGTCCCATCGGTGAGTGTTGGGCCATCTCGGCCCACCCCAACGGTGACTGCCAGATTGCGGAGGGCCCGTATGCAGGCCACACGCTTTCGTGGCTGTGGGCCGAGCACCGCGAGCTCTTTGGCAACTGCGAGGGCAAGGAGTTCCCGCTGCTCATTAAGATTCTGGACGCCAAGGACGACCTTTCGATCCAGATTCATCCCAACGACGAGTACGCCGCCAAGCACGAGAACGGCAGCCTGGGCAAAACCGAGTGCTGGTATGTGCTGGACTGCGAGCCCGGCGCCACAATCATCGTCGGCCAGCGCGCGCATGACCGCGCCGAGGCCGCGCAGATGATCGAGGACGGCCGCTGGGACGACATGCTCAACGTACTGCCGATCCACAAGGGCGACTTTTTCCAGATTGATTCCGGTACCGTGCACGCCATCAAGACCGGCACGCTCATTTTGGAGACGCAGCAGTCGAGCGACGTGACGTATCGCCTGTACGACTACGACCGTCCCGGCACCGACGGCAAGCTGCGTCCGCTGCACATTGAGCAGAGCCTCGACTGCATCGACTTTGATGCCCAGGCTCCGACCGACGGCACGATAACCGCGCCCGAGGTGGACGGCGTGACCGAGCTCGAGTCCAACCCCTGCTACACCGTCGATCGCGTGCGCGTCGACGGCAGCAAGACCCTCGACCAGCGCTGGCCTTTCATGTGCCTGTCGGTCATCGACGGCGAAGGCACCATCTGCGGCGACCCCGTCCACAAGGGAAGCCACCTGCTGGCTCCGAGCACCGTGGACAAGATCGAGCTCGAGGGCAATATGGAACTGATCGTCAGCCACCTCTAGGTCGCAACAACAACCAAAACGCAACAAGGGGCTCCCCCGTTCATCAACGGAGGAGCCCCTTGCCATGTCTAAGTATTCAGCCCACCCGGTTCTCCAGATCAAAAAGCGAGAGGCAAAGCAACGCTCGTTCAGCAACGTTACCCAAGGACCCGGGCGGGCGTATGGGGCAACATCGATCGCGAGTTCCGCACGCAAAGGAGAGCACTTAATGTGCTCTCCGTCTTGCGCAGGACTGCCCGAGCAGGCGACCAAAGCCCCCGGCGCGCCCGCCTTGAACTGCCTCCCATTTCTTGGACATGAGAAATGGGAGGCTTTTTATGCGTGTCG
>OCSH01000906.1_pt1 | contig 25960 bp, 16 predicted proteins | sample 1538371 | NCBI WGS metagenome assembly OCSH01 (sample SAMN04571687, study PRJEB22368) | human gut metagenome | biome: human gut; material: stool | host: Homo sapiens | place: Luxembourg | collected 2012-06-01 | reverse complement strand
CGGCCTCGACGTCCGCCCCATCAAAATCGATGTCCTCGATTGCCTTTCCCTCGAGCACACGTTTGCCGTCCATGACCTGCGCCAACGCTGGCGGAATGGCGGCGACATCGGTCTTGATCAGGTAGCCGCGGGCGCCCAGTTTGAGCGCCGACACAATGTACTCGTCATCCGAGAACGTCGTCAGAAACACCACGCGCGCCGAAGGGTCGCGCTCAAGGATCTCGCGTGCCGCCGAAAGTCCGTCACGCCCCGGCATCTGAATGTCGAGCAGTGCGATATCGGGCGCGTGTTCGGCATAGAGCGAAACCGCATCGTTGCCGTTGGCACCGGTGCCCACCACTTCGATCTGCGGCTGGGCGCCCAGGATAATCTTGAGCGAATCGACCACCAAGCGGTCGTCGTCGACAACGATGAGCCTCATCGGTCCTCATCTACTTGCTGTTTGGGAACGGTGGCAAACACGCGCCAGCCGCCGGCGCTGGCACGCGGGCCGGCGGTGAAGGTGCCGCCAAGTGCCTCGATGCGCTCGCGCATGGAGGCGAGCCCCATGCCCTCCGCGGCGCCGCGGCTGCTTGCTTGGACCCCGCCCGCGCCATCGTCGGTAACGATGAGCTGGTAAAACGACGGATGCTCCATGCATCGTACGGTGACGGTCTGGGCGCAAGCGTGGCGCATGGTGTTGGAGAGCGCCTCGCGCAGGACCGCCGCAAAGCAGTTGGCGACGTTTGCGGGCGCATGTTCGGCCAAAACTTCAAGCTCAATCTGCGGGCCGCCGTCCGAGCGCGCCTTCAACAATACGTTCGAGCTGCACGGAAAGGTCGACGGCGTTGTCGTTGAGCGCGTGGACGCTGGCGCGCACAAGCTGGAGCGCCTCGTCAACCGTGCGTTTGACGTCGGCGAAATCGGCGGCGACGCCGGGCTCGTCGGCATGGACTACGCGCAAGGCTTCGGCTTGCAGTGAGGCGCGCGTGAGCTGGTGGCCCACGTTATCGTGGATCTCGCGCGCGATGCGGGCGCGTTCGGCGAGCGTCGCGAGCTCGACTTCGTAGTCCTGGCGGTCGGCAAGATCGCGGTTGCGTGCTTCGAGCGCCAGAGCACGTTCCTGCAGCTCGTCGCGGGTGCGGTGCATGCGCCGCTGCTCGCGCTCCAACTGGGCGGTACGTAGCGATAGCAAGGTGGCGGCAACCGAAAGGATGGCGGTCAGCAGGAGCGTTCGGGCGGTGAGCTCGTCGGCGCGAAGGTCCGCGACGAGCGCAAAGGTAAAGACGGAGCCAATGCTCAGTGCGATCCAGGCACGCTCACGGTGCACGCGTCGCGCGATGTCATAGAGTGCGAGAGGCGCAAACGGCACAAACGGCGGCACGAAGACAGCCGCGATGATGCAGGCGTAGCTCGCGGCCTCGCTTGTGCGGCGCGTGCGTTCCTTCTGCGCAAGCTCGGCCAGCGAGGTGGCAATAACACCAAGGCAAAACGCCGCGACCAGGCGAGCGTCCACAGCAAGGCCCATAGCGGCCGCAATGCAGCACGCCAACACAATCGATTTGTCGAAAAGCCTGTTCATACGGGTATTGTACGCGATGCTGCACGCGGGGGAGGGGCCGCCTGCGCAACCGTGACATTCCTCCCACGCGGCAAAGCGGGGACGTCGACAGGGCGCACGGCCAAGCTCCGCACTCGTGACAAAGCTCACTGGCGCGCGCCGGCGGCTCCTGCGATGATGCAATCGTACCGGGCCGCAATCAACAGAAGGGCCGCCTCATGACAGACATCGTCCACGTCGAAAACCTCGTCAAGCGCTATGACGACCTTATCGCGCTTGACCACTTTAACCTGAGCATCGCCCGCGGCGAGATCTTTGGCCTGCTGGGCCCCAACGGCTCGGGCAAGACCACGTCCATCAACTGCATTCTGCAGCTGCTCGCCTACGACAAAGGCGCCATCGAGCTGTTCGGCGAGCCCATGACGCCCGCCCGCTACGACCTCAAGCGCCGCATCGGCGTGGTGCCGCAGCAGGTGGCGGTATTCGACGAGCTTACGGTGCGCGAGAACATCGACTATTTCTGCAGTCTCTACGTTAACGACCGCAAGCGCCGCCGCGCGCTCGTGGACGAGGCGATTGACTTTGTCGGGCTGGGTGACTTTACCAAGTTCCGCCCCGGCAAGCTCTCGGGCGGCCTGGCGCGCCGCCTCAACATCGCCTGCGGCATCGCGCACAAGCCCGAGCTCATCTTTTTTGACGAGCCCACGGTGGCGGTCGACCCCCAGAGCCGCAACGCCATCCTGGAGGGCATCTGCCGCCTGCGCGACGAGGGCGCCACGGTGGTGTATACCAGCCATTACATGGAGGAAGTCGAGCAAATCTGCAGCCGCATCATGATCATGGACGGCGGCCGCGTGCTGGCGCAGGGCACCAACGACGAGCTCAAGCGCATGATACAGATGGGCGAGCGCGTGACCGTCGAGGTCGGCGCCGTCGAGCCCGCCACAGTCGAGCGGCTGCGCGCCCTCGAGCATGTGCTTGCAGTCGAGCTGTCCGGCGGCGAGCTCGTCTGCACCTGTGAGGCGAGCCCGCACAATCTGGTCGACATCCTCGACACACTGCGCGCCGCCGACGTGGCACTCGGCCGCGTGTGGAGCGAGCCGCCGACCCTCAATGACGTGTTCCTCGAGATCACCGGCCGCGAGCTGCGCGACTAGGGGGCAGTCATGTTCAACACCATCATCACCACGGTCAAGACGCTGCTGCGCCGGCCGAGCACGTGGGTCTGGGGCGCTCTCTTTCCCATTGCGCTTTCCACGATGTTCATGTTTATGTTTGCGAATCTGAGCTCCGACGGCACGGTCGACCCGGTGCCGGTTGCCGTCGTGGCGGATGAGGCTTGGGACGCCTCGACCTTTAAGGACGTGGCGACGTCGCTTGCCAAGGAAGGCGACGACCAACTGCTCGAGATCCACGAGTACGAAGACTTGGCTGCCGCGCGCAAAGCGCTCAAAGCCGGCGAGGTCGCGGGCATCTATACGGTCGACGCTGCGGGCACGCCCAAGCTCACGCTGCTATCGAGTTACGACGGCTCACGTGCGTCGTCGGTGCTCACCGACCGCAGCATTCTGGAGATGGTGGCAAGCTCGTATACGCAAAATGCCGAGCTCATGCGCCAGATTGCCCAGGACAATCCGGCGGCGCTCGCCGACCCGGAGGCGGTTGCGCGCGCCCTGTCGCTCGAGGGCGGCACCCGTCGCGTGAGCCTGACGCGCACCACGCCCGATGGCACGGTCATCTACTACTATGCGCTCTTTGGTCTGGTGGCGATGATGTCTGCCGAGTTTGCCGCCTTGAGCGTCGTCGATCTGCAGCCCAATCTGTCCGGCCTTGGCGCACGTCGCTGCGTGGGTGGTCTTTCCAAGACGGCGTCACTGGCCGGTATCTTTGTGGGCTCGTGGCTGGTCTCCTTTGCCTCGATGGCGATTGCGATTGGCTACGTGCGCCTAGTCGTGGGCATCGACTTTGGCGGGCGCGAGGGACTGTGTTTGGTGGGCGGCGCCGCTTCCGCGCTTGCCGCCACGGGCTTGGGACTCTTTGTGGGCACGCTTCCCGTTAAGGGCGGCAAGGCGTCCAAGTCGGGCATCCTCACGGGCTTTGCCACCACGTGCGCCCTGTTCGCCGGCCTCTACGGCGAGCCGGCGATGGCGCTTGCCGACGACGTCGCCCGCGCCTGCCCGGCCGAGTGCTGGTTCAACCCCGTCAAGCTTATCTGCGACATGTTCAATCGCCTGTATTTCTTTGAGGACCTGGGCCCCTTTGCCGTTCGCGCCGGCGCGCTCGTCCTGATGGCGCTGCTGTTCGTTGCCACCGCCACGCTGATCTTTGGAAGGAGTCGCTATGAGCACCTTTAAGACTGCGCTTCGCATGGCGCTCGCACACCCGCTCTATCTGCTCATCTACACGGTGTTCATCTCGCTCATGGGTGTGTTTATCGCGGCATCGGTGAGCTGGAACTCGTCGCAGCTCACCGAGTACAAGCCCTACGATGCCAACGTGATCGTGGTCGATCGCGACGACAGCGATCTTTCGCGTGCGCTTACCAAGCATCTGGGTTCGCGCTTTGAGCTGGTCACGGGCGTCGACGACGACACCTACGACCTTGCGGACGCGCTCTCCAAGAGCAACAGCGCCAAGGGCAGTGCCGACTGCGTGTTCTTTATCCCGGAGGGGTTTGAGGGCGACCTCGTTGCAGCCGCCCGCGCGGGGGAGTCCCTGCCCAAGCTCGATGTGACCTACGGCGCTGGCACCATGGCGGCGGCGCTTTCGTCTGCCGAGGCCTCGCGCTGGATCTCACTCGCGGGCGCTGCGGCGGCGCTTGAGCCCACTGCCTCCAACGGTGACGTTGCCAAGGCTGCCGAACATGCCGCTGCCGAGCGTGCCGAGGTCGAGATCGAGCGGGTCAAGGTCGACTCGACGGCCGCCGCCACGCTCGAGTCGTACTTCAACTTTGGTGCGTACGCGATTATCTCGTCGGTCATCGTGTCGGTGGGGCTGGTGTTCTCGGGCATGAACGAGCCCGAGCGCGTGCGTCGTATGGATGCCGGCCCAATCTCCGAGCGCCAGCGTTCGCTTGCCGTGTTTGCGGCCGCCGCCGTACTCACCGTCTGCATCTGGTTTGTGTCGAGCATGATGGGCGTCGTGGGCTTTGCCGGCGCGGTCGCCGAGGTCGGCGTGGGGCGTGTGTGCCTGGCACTGGCGGCGACGTTTGCCCTGGCATGCACGCCGCTGGCCGTTGGCTTTGCCCTTTCGAGTCTGGGCGCGCGCGAGGAGCTGCTCAACGGTGTGGGCAACCTGCTTGGCATGCTCATGACGTTTTTGGGCGGCGCCTGGATGCCGCTGTCGCTCATGGGATCGGCCGTGCAGACCGTGGCGCACTTTGTGCCGACGTTTTGGGTGAACGACGCGATCGGCAAGGCGCTCGCTGCGGACCTGACGCCCACCGTGCTGGGCGATATCGCCTGCGATCTGGGTGTCACGGTGCTCTTTGCCGCGGCCATCGCCGCCGTAGGCCTGGCCCTCGCACGCGCCAAATCCCACGCCTAGCCGCCTAGTCGTTTAAGAGCGTCCCCAATGACTAGTCTGAAATAAATCCCAAGCCTCGCCCCAAAATAGTTCGCCAAGGTTTACTATTACGCTCATAAAGTAGTACGGGGCTAACAATAGGGGATACCATGGCAACGCAGGAAGCCTATGTCCAGGTTAAGGATCTCAAAAAGCACTATGGCGACGGTGATGCATGCCTGACGGTGCTCGACGGCATCGACACGTCCATCAACCGCGGAGAGATCTGCGTCATGCTGGGACCTTCGGGTTCGGGCAAGTCGACGTTTCTTAACCTAATCGGCGGCCTGGAGGATGCCGACGCCGGCTCTATTCTGGTGGACGGCTGCGACCTCACGGTGCTCAAGCCTACCGACCTGGGCGAGTATCGCCGCCGTGAGCTGGGCTTTGTCTTCCAGTTTTACAACCTGGTGCCCGATCTCACCATCAAGGAAAACATCGAGGTCACGGCACACCTGTCCAAAAAGCCGCTCAATGTCGACGACCTGCTGCGTTCACTGGGCCTCTACGAGCACCGCAACAAGTTCCCGCGCCAGGTCTCGGGCGGCCAACAGCAGCGCTGTGCCATCGGCCGCGCGCTCGTCAAAAACCCGGGCCTGCTGCTGTGCGACGAGCCCACGGGCGCGCTCGACTACAAGACGTCCAAGGAAATCTTGCAGCTCATGGAGGATGTCAACCGCACCTACGGCTGCACCATCATCATTGTCACCCACAATACCGCCATCGCGCGCATGGCCAATCGCGTGCTGCGCCTGCGCGACGGGCACATCGTCGAGGATGAGCTCAACGAGTCGCCCGTTGCGGCCGCCGAGCTCGATTGGTAGGCGGCGCCATGGCACCTCTCGCAAAACGTCTCCCGCGCGAGCTGCGCCGCAATATCGGCAAGTACCTGGGCATCTTTTTGCTTATGTGCGGAAGCATCGCTCTCACCTCGGGATTTTTGCTCGCAGCGCATTCCATCGGCTGCCTTATCGATGACATGCGCGATGCGTACGCGATTGAGGACGGCCGCGTGACCACCTCCTTCGAGGCTACCGACGATCAACTCAAGGCCGCCGAGGATGCAGCCGGCGACGTCGGCGGCGTCACGCTCTACAAGAATTTCTCCATCGACGCCATCATCAAAAAGACCGCCGGCGACGACGGCACCAAGCGCACGCTGCGCACCTATGCGCACCGCGCTAAGGTGGACATTGCGTCCTACTGTGAGGGTAGGGAACCCAAGGCGGATGACGAGGTGGCCATCGACCGTGTCTTTGCCACCAATAACAACCTGTCCGTGGGCGATAAAGTCGAGCTCGAGGGTCGCACCTACACCATTTGCGGCATCATGACCCAGCCCGATAGTCAGGCGCTGTTCCTCAACAATTCGGACTTTACGGTGAACACCATCACGTACGGCGTGGCCGAGGTCACCGATGCCGGCTTTGCCGCGCTCGAGGATGCCGGCGGCGCGCCCGCCTACACCTACTCCTTTACCTTTGCCGATCGCGACCTCCCCACCGCGGATCGCATCGATGCGGAGCAGGATATGGTCGAGGCGCTGACCGACGCCGATGCGCGCGTGGATGACCTCATCGACGCCGATTCCAACCAGGGCATTGGCTATGCGCGCGACGACGTAGACGGCGACTCCATGATGTGGATGACGCTGCTCGACATCATCATCGTGATCATGGCGTTCGTCTTTGTGGTCCTTACCGACGCCACCATCGAGGAGGAGAGCGCCATCATCGGCACGCTGCTCGCCAGCGGCTATCGTCGACGCGAGATCGTGCTGCACTACCTTGCGCTTCCCGCTATCGTGGGCGTGGCCGCGGCGCTTTTGGGCACTGCGCTCGGCGTTGTGTTCTTTACCGAGCCCATGCGCAGCCTCTATTACGGCTCGTACAGCCTGCCGCCCTTCCAGGTGTACTGGAGCTGGGAGATCTTTGTGAAGTGCGCCGTGGTTCCCGCCGCTGCGCTCATCCTCATCACGCTGGTGGGTCTGCTTCGCAAGATGGGCAAGACGCCGTTGCAGTTTCTTCGCCACGAGGCGAGCGGCAAGTCTGGCACCAAGCGCGGCCTGCAGCTGCCGGAGCGCATGGGCTTTGTCTCGCGCTTCCGCCTGCGTATCTTCCTGCGCAACCTGGGCAACTTCGCCACGCTCTTCGTGGGCATTGCGTTTGCCTCGCTGCTGCTGCTCTTTGGCCTGGCGATTCTGCCCACGATGACGCACTACGCGGACAACCTCGAGACGAGCCTGGTCGCCGAGCACCAGTACACGCTCAAGGCTCCGCTGGAGCTCGAGGGCACTGCCGAGGAGCGCGAGCAGTGGTCGGCACTCGAGTGCTTGCAGTCGGTTGACGGCGCGCTGCTTTCTGCCGCCCAAGATGCCGATGACGAGCTTGACGACGCGGCCGATGCAGCGCAGGCGGCAGCCGATGCCGCGACCAGCGCTCCGTCTGCCGAGAGCCTGGCCGCGGCGCAGGACGCGCTCGCCAAGGTCCAGGACAAGAAGGATGCGCTTTATGCGCGCCTCGATGACCTTGCCGATGCCCTCGGCTGCAACCGCGACGAGGCTATCGACCTGATTGACAAGGCCTCTAAGATCGACACCGACAACGACGATATCCACCCGGTCAATACGACCGATAACGGCGCGGGCGCAATCGCACAGGCCGAGAAATACGCCGTCTACCAGCTGCAATACGATCGCGGCGACGGAAATGGGCAGGAGGCGATTTCCGTCTACGGCATCTTGCCCGATTCGCGCTACTGGAAAGATCTCAACGTTGTCGATGGGCGCGTCGTCTTTGGCGGTGGCCTGCTCGACAAGTTTGGCTGGAGCGAGGGTCAGAAGGTTAAGCTTCGCGACAAGTACGAGGGCGAGAATTATTCCCTTGAGTATGCGGGCAAGGACTGTGCCTGGGGCTCCAAGTCGGACATGAATATCTATATGAGTATCGATGACTTTAACGAGCTCTTTGGCAACGATGCGGCCTACTTCAACGGCTATGTGAGCGATGAGAAGCTCGACCTTGATTCGCGCTACTTTGCCGGCGACACCACGCCCGATGACATGCGCGCCGTGGGCGACCAGTTCATCGGCATGATGAGCAAAATGATCGGCATGATGATTGGGCTCGCGGTGTTTATCTTCCTGCTGTTTATGTACCTGCTGACCAAGGCTGTGATCAACCACAGCGCCCGTTCGATCAGCTACATGAAAGTCTTTGGCTATCGCGATAGCGAGATTTCGCATCTGTACATCCGCTCGATCACGTTGTGCGTGGCAGCGTCACTCGTGCTGAGCCTGCCGGTCATTATTGGCTCGCTCACGGCCATCTTCCGCTCGATGTTGCTCGCCTACAACGGCAATATCGAGATCTACGTGCCCGCTTGGTCCATGGCGGCGTGCGCAGGAATCGGCTTTGCAACCTACCTGGTCGTGGCGCTGTTGCACATGCGTTCCATCAAACGTGTGGGCCTGGCCGAGGCACTCAAAGTCCAAGAGTAGTCATTTAAGAACGTCCCCAATGACTAGGTGCCGTACTTGACTTTAACTCTGCTTTAACTGGTACCATCCTCTATGTCTGTAACGCCATATAGACCGAGGGGATAGATCTATGACCGCAACTGCACCCGCAGCACCCGCCAAGGTGTACTTCACCAACCTGCGCACGCATGCTCGCGAGAGCCAGCTCGACAAGCTCAAGCGCCTCATCCGTCACGCCGGTATCGAGCAGATCGACTTTGAGAACAAGTTCGTCGCCATCAAGATTCACTTTGGCGAGCTGGGCAACCTGAGCTTTTTGCGCCCCAACTACGCCCGCGCCGTCGCGGACGTCGTGAAGGAGCTGGGCGGCAAGCCCTTCCTCACCGACTGCAATACGCTCTATGTCGGTAGCCGCAAAAACGCGCTCGAGCACATCGATACCGCCTACCAGAACGGCTTTACCCCGTATGCTACGGGTTGCCAAATCATCATCGCCGACGGCCTCAAGGGCACCGACGAGGCGCTCGTCCCGGTCGAGGGCGGTGAGTACGTGCACGAGGCCAAGATCGGTCAGGCGCTCATGGATGCCGATATCGTGATTAGCCTCACCCACTTTAAGGGCCATGAGCAGGCCGGTTTTGGCGGCGCCATGAAGAACCTGGGCATGGGAGGCGGCAGCCGTGCCGGCAAGATGGAGCAGCATGCCGCCGGCAAGCCGAACGTCGCGACCGAGCACTGCGTTGGCTGCCATGCCTGCGAAAAGATCTGCGCGCACAACGCTATCTCGTTCGACGGCACCCGCGAGCGCGAGCTTGCCAGCGGCGCTACTCGCACGGTGCACGTGGCTGCCATCGACCACGATCGCTGCGTGGGCTGCGGACGCTGCATTGCGGCATGCAACCAGGACTGCATCAAGCCCGGTTATGAGGCCGCGGCCGACGTGCTCAACTGCAAGATCGCCGAGTACACCAAGGCCGTCGTCGACGGCCGCCCGAGCTTCCACATCTCGCTTGCCATGGACATCAGTCCCAACTGCGACTGCCATCCCGAAAACGATACGCCTATCGTCAACGATATCGGCATGTTCGCGAGCTTCGACCCGGTCGCCATCGACCAGGCCTGCGCCGACGCCGTCATGGCGTCTGAGCCGCTGCCCAACACCGAGCTCACCGATAGCGCGGCCAAGATGGAGCATAACCACGAGCATCTGGAGGGCGAGCAGGCGCACGACCCCTTCTGCATTACGCATCCCGACACCGACTGGCGCGTGTGCATCGCGCATGCCGAGAAGATCGGCCTGGGCACGAGCGAGTATGAGCTCATCGAGGTCAAGTAGCACCTAGCTATTAGACAAAACAAGCGCCTTTGTAGCACAACTGTTAGTAAAAGCCGCCCGTGAGCACAGTGCCCACGGGCGGCTTTTCGGAAGTGCTAGGGGGTCAGATAGACCAGTAAACCGTACTATTTGCCTAAAAATACTCGTCGAGGAAGTCGTCGACCGTATTCCAGTAGAGCTCGGGGTCGACCTGCGCGCTCTTGGCGTGGGTGGCACCATGGATGGTGAGCTTTTGCTTGACCTTGCTGGCGCATGCGTCGTAGTTTTGGTCGAGCATGTCGTACGGCACAAAGGTGTCCTGGTCGCCGTGGATAAACAGCATGGGAACCGTCGCGTGTTTGAGTTGCTCCACACTGCTCGCCTTATGAAAGTCGTAGCCCGCGCGCACGTTGCACACCAAGTTTGCTACATCGAGCAAGGGAAAGCTGGGCAGGCCGAACACGTCCTTGAGCTGCAGAGAAAACTCGTCCCAAACACTCGCATAGCCGCAGTCCTCGATAATGCACTTCACGTTTGCGGGCAGAGATTCCCCCGCGACGTTCATGGCGGTTGCCGCACCCATCGACTCGCCAAAGACAAGAATGCGCGCCTCGGGGTCGGCTGCAACGATCCGTCCAATCCATGCAACGACATCGAGGCGCTCGGGCCAGCCCATGCCGATATAGTCGCCGCCGGAGCGCTCGTGGGCGCGGGCGGCGGGTGCGAGTACGTTCATGCCGCGGTCGTGGAATCGCTTGACGTATCGAGCCATGCCGATGGGCTCGTTGGTATATCCATGCAGGCAGACGGCGTAGTCGTGTGCGCTCTCCGACGCAGCAAAATACCAGGCGGCAAGCTCGGTCCCGTCGTCCGCGGTGAGGTTGCTGCTCTCGCGATTCTCTTTAAACCATGCCCGCGCCTCGGTATCCTCGGCATCCGGCTGCTCACCTTCTTTGTCGTTCTTGCTATCCTGCATCATCTTCATGGTGTATGGCGCGCGGGGATTCAGCGCGAAGTCAAACAAAAAGTTGCCGGCAAATCCGAGCAGCGCAACGACAACCACCAGTGCAACGATGCCGGCTATCTTGAGCTTTCGATGGGAACGTGCGTTTTGAGCCATGCGGTATTCTCCTATAAGATGTTAATACATCAACATTTAATGCAAGCGCATTATGGACGTTCGCCGTTGATGCGTCAACAGGCAAAGAATGGGTAAACAAAGAGTCACGTATGGTGCAAATTTCGCACGTACCTAGACGCTTTGATATAGTGTTGAGAACTCTTTACGTTGGAGGATGTAACCGGCATGTCCGATTCGAGCGACAGTTCTAAGCCGCGACCCAAGACCGCGGCCGTTCCACACTACACAGTGGGCGAGGAGATCATGAACTCCGTCACCCATGGTGTCGGCTGCCTGCTGGGTATCGCGGGCCTGGTGCTCCTGATCGTATTCGCCGCCCTGCGCGGCGGAGGCCCGGCCCATATGGCCGCGGCGATTGTCTATGGTGTCAGCATTATCCTCGAATACCTTGCCTCCACGCTCTACCACGCGATTCAGCCCGCGCGCGCCAAGCGCGTGTTTCGCATCATCGACCACAGCTGCATCTACCTGCTCATAGCCGGCAGCTATACGCCGTTTTGCCTCATCACGCTCGCAAACGACGGCGGCGCTGTGCTGTTCTTTGCCGTATGGGCCATCGCCATCATCGGCATCGCCCTCGAGTGCTTCCTACGCGAGCGCCAGCCGCATTGGGTAAGCGGCCTGGTCTACCTGCTGATGGGCTGGCTCGTTGTCTTTAAGCTGCCCGAACTTGTTGCGCTGCTCAACCCCGTGGCACTTGCCCTGCTCGCCGTCGGCGGCGTGTGCTACACCGCGGGCGTGCCGTTCTATATCGCCAAAAACGTGCGCTATCTGCACAGCGTGTTTCACCTGTGGGTGCTCGCCGGCAGCATCTTCCAGTTCATGGCGGTGATCCTCTTCGTAATCTAGCGACCACGCCTGCGCGCCCGCGTTCTCGTTTGGGCGCCGGTGCAATTGCCGTATCCGCCATCAACGTTTTAACCTGACGTCCCGAATCTTGGAGGTTCGAGAAACTCCCGATGGACATAACCATCTCCCTTATCACCACCCTCGTTTTGACCCTCATCAACGGCTACTTCTCTATGTCCGAGATGGCGCTCACCACGGCCAAGCGCGCCGTGTTGGAGCACGAGGCCGAGGAAGGCGACAAGCGCGCCGAGCGTGCCATTAAGCTGGCTGCCGACTCCGACCAGCTGCTCGCCACCATCCAGGTTGCCATTACGCTCGTGGGCTTCGCCTCGTCCGCCGTCGCCTCGACGAGTCTGTCCGACCCGCTCGCCACGTGGCTCATGAGCTTTGGCATCGCGCCGCTCTCCGCCTTCGCGCGCGGCCTGGCGCCGGTCATCATCACCGTCGCGGTCGCCTTCGTGTCCATCGTGATCGGCGAGCTCGTTCCCAAGCGCATCGGCCTGGCCAATGCCGAGGGCGTGTCCAAGCAGGTCGTGGGACCGTTGTCGTTTTTCCAAAAGATCGCCCGTCCGCTCGTGTGGCTGACCGGCGCCTGCTCCGATGGCCTGGCCCGCATCCTGCGCATCAAGAGCGCCGACGACCGCCAAAACGTCTCGGAAGAAGAGATCAAGTACATGGTCTCGGAGCAGGACGACCTGCTCGACGAGGAAAAGCGCATGATCCACGAGATCTTCGACCTAGGCGACACCGTTGCCCGCGAGGTCATGGTGCCGCGCGTGGACACCACCATGTGCGAGGACGACGAGACGGTCGCCGACGTGTTGTCCACCATGCGCCAGACCGGCTTTAGCCGCATCCCCGTCTATCACGAGGATCCCGACAACGTCGCCGGCATTGCGCACATCAAGGACCTGATCCAACCCGCGCTCGACGGCAAGGGTGACCAGCCCATCGCCGGCTTTTTGCGCGACGCCACCTTTGTGCCCGACACCAAGGACATCCTGCCGCTACTGTCCGAGATGCAGACCTCGCACGACCAGATCGTGGTGGTCGTGGACGAGTACGGCGGCACGGCCGGCATTATCACCATCGAGGATATCGTCGAGGAGATCGTCGGCGAGATCGAGGACGAGTTCGACCCCGACAACAAGTATCTCACGCGCCTTTCGCGCCGCGAGTGGCTCGTTGATGGGCGTTTTTCGTGCGATGACGCGATTGAGCTTGGTTGGCCGCTCGAGGAAAGCGATGATTATGAGACCATCGCCGGCTGGATTTTGGAGCTTTGCGACTCGGTGCCCGACATCGGAGAGGTATTTGAGGTTGCGGGGTACAAGTTCAAGGTACAGTCGATGCGTGGCCAGCGCATCTCGCTCATTCGCGTGATCGCTCCGGCCGAAACCGATAAGAAGGATTCCGAGTCTTCGGCAGAGAAGCCGGCGGCGTCGGGTGCGGGTTCCGCGAATCCGCACGACGGCGACGAGTAGGACAAGGAAGAGTAGGGGAGAGTTATGGCAGGCCTGTTCAACATCCTTAAGGTCACCGTCAGCGAGGACAAGATCTGCGCGCACGTGCTGGTGAACCCCGGCATGCCGCTCATGACCTCGGAGGATATCGAGGCCACGGCGCGCGTGTATTACCTGGTGCCGGCGATTGCCAAGCACCTGTGCCTGGGTGATTCCGGTCGCGAGTTCCAGGACTGCATGGGCCAGACCGAGCTTTGCCATCTGCTTGAGCATGTGACGGTCGAGCTCATGAACGAGACCGGTCTTGCCGGTAGCATCTCGTGCGGCCGCACGCGCGTAAGCGAGCACGACGAGCGCGTCTTTGAGGTTGAGCTTTCGTGCCCCGACGACGCGCTGGCCATCGGTGCGCTGTCTTCGGCCACCTTTATGATGGACTGGGCGTACCTGCACGCCGACCAGCCTGCCCCCGACGTGGAAGGCACGGTCGCGGGCCTGCGCAACCTGGTGCTGGGCATGCGCGCCGAGGCCGAGGGCAAGGATCCTCACGAGGCCGTCGCCGCTGCGAACGGCGAAGATGCTGCCGAGGACGAGGGCGCTGACGAGGGCGATGTGCCGGCCGACGCCGAGCCCGTTGCCGATGCGACCGCCGAGCCTGTTCCCACCGAGCCCCAGGGTGTCCCCAACTTTGACGACGAGCCCCAGGCGGCGATTGATACCGAGGGCGCGGTTGCCGAGAACCACGAGGCTTCCGCTGCCGTCTTTGGCGGTGCGGCGACGGTTCCGGCAGGACCTGCGCATGAGGGCAGCCTGCCGCTCGTGGACGGCGCCGGCGAGGACCCGGGTGCCACGGTGGCCATGTCGGCTATGCCCCAGGAGTAGGCCTACGCGTTTATCACCATCACGTACCTGCGCCTTTGCCGTACGCAGATGAGCGGAGCGGCAAGTGATACGCTGCGGGTATAATGGACAGCATTCAAACGGTGGGCACCGACGTGCCCGCAGGAGAGGAATGATCATGGGTAAGACTTTCAGCTTTGTCTCCGGCGCACTTTTTGGTGCCGCTGCCGGCGCTATTGTCGGCGTTGCTCTGGCCCCGCGCTCGGGCGCCGAGACCCGCGCCATGGCTGCCGATATCGCCAACGACGCTTGGGACAATATGCGCGACACCTATGAGCACAGCGCCGAGGAGGCCCGTGCTGCGGTGAATGACTTTGGCCCGATGGTCGACGCCAAGACCGACGACCTGCGCGCCAAGGTCGACCTGGCCCGCGAGCGCATGGACCAGCTGCGCGAGCAGCTCAACGACGCCATTTCGGGCGGCAACGTGACGCCTGCCGCCGACGTCGTGGTCGAGAACGCCGTCGAGGCTGATACCGAGGCTGCGGAGCCCTCGACCGAGGCATAATGCGCGCCGGGGATTTTGTCGGCGCCAAGATCTATCGCAAGCCTACCGAGGACAAGCGCACCAAAAAGGACGGCACGCCGCGCAGCCCTAAAAAGCTCGGAAAGATTCACTTTCCGGTCTTTACCCCGGGCGGTACGCGCGTGGTCGGCTTTATGGTCCGCCAGTCCGATATCGCGGGCATGATCGAGCGTCCCGACCGATTCGTGGCGCTCGACGCCATTGGTGTCTACGAGGGCGCCATTGCGGTCGATGACGTCAAGGATACGTACGATGCCGCCGCCGCCAAGCGCCTCGACATCAACCTGGACGATTGCATCATCTGGGTCGGTATGGACGTGCGCACGGAATCGGGCGACGTCGTGGGCTATTGCTCGGATGTGGAGTTCAAGCCGCGTTCGGGCATCGTGCAGGCATTCTATGTGACCGCCGGTGCTGCTTCGAGTGTTTTGGTTGGTGACACGCAGGTGCCGCCGACGATGCTGCGCGGCTACGAGAACGGCGCGATGGTCGTCTCGGACGAGGTCAAGTCGCTCGGGTATTCGGGCGGCGCCGCCGCAAAGGCTGCCGAGGCAAGCGTCGTGGTGGGCGATAAGGTCAAGAAGGGCGCCAAGGTGCTCGACGACAAGGGATCGGTTGCCGTGGACAAGGGCAGTCGCGCACTGGGCAAGCAGCTCGGCAAGACGCGCGGCATGTTCAAGGCCTTTAAGGACGAATACCAAAAGGCGAGCGGAGGCTCGTCAAAAGCTACAAAATAGCGACGTACCAAATGATGGGAGGCAAGCCGGAGACCTGTTGCTCCGGCTTGCTGTGTTTATGGGGGAGGGCACATGCGCCAAAACGGATCCAACTTAAACGGGCGTTCGGGTACGCGTCCGACGGCGCGCCGCGACCTGGGGCAGCTGCCCAGCGGTCAGCGCAAGCGTCACCGTAAGCCCGGCGCGATGTATCTCAACCATAGCCGCGGCTTTAGCGATCGCAGCGCTCGCATCGGCAACAGCCGCACACCCCGTCGTTCGTCTCGCCTGCCCTATGCGCTCATCGCCGTGGGTTGCGCGCTCGTGCTGTTTATTGCTGCCGTCGTGGGCTACGTCAACCGCAGCGTGGACGTGGAACTTAACGGCCAGAAGACCGCGGTGCGCGTGGGCTCTACGCTGCAGAATCTCATCGACGACCAGGAGTTGACTGACACCTACGACGCAGGCGACCTGCTGGCCGTCGATGACAGCGTGCTCAAGCGCCATGGGGGCGAAAAGCTGTCGGTGAAGGTCGACGGCAAGCGCGTGAAGCAGGGCAAATGGGATAGCCGCGAACTCGAGGGCGGCGAGAAGGTGACGGTCAAGGATGGCCGTAACACCTACGAGAAGCACGAGGTTCAGGCTACGGTTATCGAGCCCAAGCTCAAGGTCGAGGGCACGGGCGCTATCGAGTATGTGCAGACGTGGGGTGTCCAGGGCCGATCCGAGGTGTGGGTTGGTGAGCAGTCGGGCAAGACGCAAGACCGCGGCGAGGTTGTGCCCGCCACCGATTGCGTTGTTGCGTGCGCCAGCGTGGCGCCCAAGGGCAACAAAAAGTACGTGGCGCTGACGTTTGACGAGGGTCCGAGCGGCGCCACCAAACAGATCTTGCAGGTGCTCAAGGAAAAGGGCGTCACCGCGACGTTCTTCCTTTCGGGCGATGCGGCCGAGGCCTCGCCTGCCACGGCCAAGGCGATTGTCGATGCCGGGTGCGAGATCGGATCCAACAGCTACAGCGACGATTCGCTCAAGGGTCAGGACCGTGAGGCGGTACGCGAACAGATCACGAAAGGCACCGATGCGATTAAGTCGGCGACCGGCGTGAAGACGATGCTACTGCGTGCTCCCTACGCTGCCTTTGACGAGCAAAACTGGATTGATGCGATGGACCTGGTCTCCGCCGTGGTCTCGTGGAATATCGACTCGGGCGACTGGCTGCTCAACGGTGCCGACGAGCAGGTCTCGACGGTGCTCGATTCGGTGACGCCGGGCAATATCGTGCTGCTCACCGATAGAGACGAATGCGCCGAGCAGACGCTCGAGGCGCTGCCGCAGATTATCGACGGCCTCATTGCCGACGGCTACAAGATCGTGACGCTCAGCGACCTGGTCAAGACGGACACGTCGCTGAGCAAAAAGCTCACCTCGCTGACGAAGGTCACCATGCCCAAGGACGCCGTGTTCCCCCAGCTTGCCGAGGACAACGACACCACAGAGTAGTCATTGGGTAGTCGTTTAAGAACGTCCCCAATGGCTATGTCACGGATGCGTCAGCGTTTGGTATGCCTGCAATGTGCAGCGCATAAATTCGATGCCGCAGGGCGATGCTGATGCTATAGTTACTGCGGTTAATGAGGGTCAAGAGAAAGGTTACAGGTGAAATCCAAACCTCGACCATACAGTCGATGACCCCATGCAGGTGCTTTTTGCGCATGCACGGGGTGTAAGCGTCGAGCGGCGTGCCGCCCGCGCATGCGTATACATATCCAGAAGCCCCCGGACGCCGCACATGCGGCCGCGTCCGGAGGAATAATGATGGGGAGCACCATTGAATTATCTGAGTGAGATGCTCAAATTGCCGGTCTTGGACGTCGACGGCGAAAAGCTCGGCGTGGTGAACGATTTTGGCATTGCTACCGGCGAAGTTTTTCCGCACGTGACGTCGCTCGCGTTCCGCGGACCCGGCAAGACGCCGTTTATGATCAGCTGGCGCAAATGGGTCGACCGTATCGACGAGACGGGCGTACACCTTAAGTCGCCGGCCACCGAAATCCGTTTTTCGTACCTGCAGCCGACCGAACTTTTGCTCGCGCGCGACGTGCTCAACAAGCAGATTGTCGACACGCAGGGCATGAAGGTCGTGCGCGTCAACGACATCAAGTTTTCCATGTCGGGCGAAAATCAGCTGCGTCTGCTGGGTGCCGAAGTTGGCGCCCGTGGTCTGCTGCGCGCGATCAGCCCCGCCCTCGAGCATGTCGTCGAGAGCTTTATGAAGCACCTGGGCAAACCGCTCGGCGAGGACATCATCGCCTGGTCCTACATGGACCTGCTCGACCGTTCGACTAAGAACATCCAGCTTTCGGTGTCGCACAAGACGCTCGGCGAGCTGCACCCTGCTGACATCGCCGACATTATCGAGCAGCTCGACCCGCGCCTGCGTGCGCAGGTGTTCGCGCAGCTCGACACCGCCCAGGCCGCCGAGGCCATCTCGGAGTTCGATGACGACGAACTTATGACCGAGATGCTCGAGGGCCTGTCCGACACCGATGCATCGTCGATGCTGGCCATGATGGACCCGGACGACGCCGCTGACCTGATCGACGAGCTCGATTACGAGAAGGCCGAGAAGCTTCTTCGCCTGATGGGCGTTCAGGAGGAGAAGGCGATCCGTAACCTGCTGGGCTATGAGGACAACACTGCCGGTCGCATCATGACCTCGGAGTTTGTCTCCCTGCCCGCCACGGCGACGGTCGGTGACGCCATCGAGGCGATCCGCAAGCTCGACGAGGACTTCGAGAGCGTCTACTACGTCTATACCGAGGACCCGAGCGGTATGCTCACCGGCGTCCTTTCGCTGCGCACGCTCATCGTGGCCGACCGCGACGCCACGCTGGGCCAGCTGGCCTATCGCGACCTGGTTTATGTGTCGCCCGACGATGACCAGGAAGACGTAACGGACGAGATGACCAAGTACGACCTGGTCGCTATCCCCGTTTGCGACGAGAACCGTCATATTTTGGGTATCGTGACCTTTGATGACGCCATGGACGTTATCGCCGAGGAACACCAGGAGGACCTGCAGATCGCAGGCGTCGGCTCGGGCGACAGCGCGTCCGACGACTCGACGAACGTGCTCAGCTGGTTCGTGCATCGTCAGTACTGGGTCGTCGTGTGGGGCATCGCCTCGTGCATTATGGCGACGGTGCTGGGGACGGCGCTGGGCTCCGCGCATCTGGTGGTGTTCCCCATGTGCGCCATGCCGCTCGTGCTGCTGGCGGCCTCGCGCATGGTGTCGTTCGTCAAGAACTACTTCCTCGAGTACGACGGTCACGACGACGAGCCCAAACCGTACCTGGGATTCTTCTTCCAGAGCACGGGTATGGGCCTGATCCTTTCGCTTGTTACTTACCTGTGCGCGCAGCTGGTGCGCACTGCCGCGTTCCTCGATGCCCCTATGTTTGAGGAGCAGCTCTTTACCGGCTGCTTTAACATCGCGGCCATCATCTGCCTGGTGGGCAACATGAGCGCCGTGATTTACCTGATGGTGCTGTTCTGGCGCGATGAGCACGACCTCAATACGTCGGGTACCGCCATGAACGTCATCGCCGTCATGATCTCGTGTGTGGCGTACTGCATCGCCGCGGTGCTGCTCACCATGTCGGTCATGGGGTAGGTGGTCGCGTGCAAAATACGAAGCAAAAGCCGAGCACCAAGCAAAAGCTGACCATCGCGGCCATCTTTGGCGCCATGGGCCCCGGTCTTCTGGCGGCGCTTTCGGGCAATGACGCTGGCGGCATCGCCACGTATTCCAGCGCGGGCGCCAGCTATGGCTATAAGATGCTCTGGATGCTTCCCGTCATGACCGTGCTGCTTATCGTGACGCAGGAGACCGCGGCGCGCTGCGGATGCGTCACGGGTAAGGGCCTGGCGTCGCTCATTCGCGAGCGCTTTGGCGTGCGCAAGAGCGTGCTGGCCATGGCAGCGCTGTTGATCGCCAACACGGCGGTGACCATCTCGGAGTTCGCGGGTATCGCGAGCGGCCTTGCTCTGTTTGGCGTTCCGGCGAGCATCTCGGTGCCGCTCGTGGCGCTGCTGGTGTGGATGCTTACCATGTCGGGCAGTTTCCAGCGCATCGAGAAGATTCTGCTGCTGGTAAGCTGCGTGTTCGTGACCTACATCGTCGCCGCGTTTATGGCCGGCCCCAACTGGGGCGAGGTCGCGGTCGACCTGGTCGTGCCTAACATTCAAAATGATCCCAGCTACGTGTCGCTCGTGGTCGCAACGATCGGTACCACCATCGCGCCGTGGATGATTTTCTTGGCGCAGAACAACGTGGTCGATAAGAACGCGGGCGAGGACGATATCGTGCTGCAGCGCATCGATACCGTGAGCGGCTCGCTTGCTGCCGATGTCATTGCCGGCTTTATTATCATCACGACCGGTACGGTGTTGTTCCCGGCGGGCATTCAGATTAGCGATGCTGCCGATGCTGCCCGCGCGCTGGAGCCTATTGCGGGTCAGTGGTCCACGGTACTGTTTGCCTCGGGCCTGGTCGCGGCGAGCTTCTTGGCTGCCTGCGTGCTGCCGGGCGTTACGTCGAGCGCTATCTGCGAGGCATTTGGCTGGGAGCGCGGTGCCGACCGCAGCTGGGACGAGGCCCCGGTCTATCGCGGCATCATTACGGCCATCATCGGCATTTCTGCCGTGTTGGTGCTCATGCCTGGCGTCGATTTGTTCCAGATTATGATGACCTCGCAGGTCATCAACGGCGTGCTGCTGCCCGTAGTCTTGGTATTCCAGGTGGTTATCGCGGCGGATCGCCACATTATGGGCGCCAACCGCAACGGCCGCGTATGGAACGTGCTCACGTGGGCGACTATCGGCGTGATTACGGTGCTGACGGTCGTCATGTTTGTGCTGCAAGCGATGGGCTACAGCGCTTAACGCCCACTTTTGCTTCCGAACAGGCCGCAGCGATGGGCTGCGGCCTGTTTTTTGTCTGCTATAGGGTGTTAGTTATATAGCAATGGACAAAAAATGCCAAATATGAGTACTGTTGCTAAGTGAATAGCATTTACATCCTAAAAGATAATGAACATAGCCTTTAGTATGTTCATTAAAATTGGCTCCAATACGCCTTAAACCAGTCAGGTTGGCTGCTTTAGGGGGTTGTAGGGGTCGCTCGGACGTCATTTTGGGTGGTTTTGCCTGCTACTAAAATGGTAACAGTACTCATATTTGCCCTTTTTTGCCCACAGACCTTTGAGGGTGCGGCGAAAAGGGCTTGTTTTGATTGTTTGGGGCAGGCACGAGGCGCGGAAACGATGTCTGGAGCGACGGAGCGGCCTGGAATTCATCCGTAGAGGTCTTCATTGGCTGCGCCAGGAGTGTCCCTAACTGCCGGAGGGGGTGTCTGCCGTGGCAGACACCCCCTCCGGATGTGGGAAGTTTGCGCTGCAGGTTACTTGTCGGTGCCCAGCTTGTGCGGCTTGAGAGCGAGCGCATTGACGAGTGCGTCGGTGGCAGACTTGACGGCTGCCGGCTGCGGATCGTTGACGTGATCCTCGGGATGCACGGGCAGGTCCTTCTTGACGGCATCGTGGATCAAGTTGAGGTACTCAGTCACGCCAGTGGTCGATAGATGCGTGCCATCGCCATCGAACAGGTCGTTGCGGTTGGCACTGTATCCGTACCAATCGATAACGCGCACGTTCTTGTAGCGCGTAGCGGCGTTGGCGATGGCCTGGTTGGTAGAGCCAACCCACGGCTGCGGGCTGCGCGTGTTCACAAACACCACAATACGCTTATCTCCTGCATCGGCCATGATGGCGTCGATCTGGTCGTCGGTTACCAAGCCGTTGGTGCCCAGGGCAAAGACCACGATCTTGCCGGCAAGGTTCTGCTGGATATAGCCCTCAAATGTCGCGCGCCCCGCATCAAACTGGCGGCCCTTTTCGGCATCGATATGGCTGTGCGGGAACACGCCGTCAAAGGTGTCTACGGCACGCAGCGACACGGAGTCGCCGATCATAAGCAGATCGTAGGAGCCATCGGGGAAGCCGTCGTTGTCCTTGTCGGTGTCGTCGGCCGCCTGCTGGTCGGTGGGCGCGGTGTTCTTGGCTTCCTTGTTCAGAACTTCGGCGCCCTCGCCGCTCAGCGCAGACGTCTCGGGCACAAAGATCAGGCCGCCCAGTGCAACGACCAACACGACAGCGCAGGCTGCGCAGACAGGGATGTGCGTGCGTGCCCAGTTGGCGGGCGTGGTGGTGCCATCGCGGAATTCGGCGACGGTGCGCCCAAAGGCGCCCTTCCTAAACGGAGTCTCGATAAAGCGATAGCAGCACTCTGCCACGGCGACCACCAACAACACCTGCAAAATGTACTGCCACCACGGCGTATCGTTGATGTTGGCGACCGGGTTCATAAGCAACAGCAGCGGATAGTGCCACAGGTAGATGCTGTAGGAGCGCTTGCCAACCCACACGAGTGGCTCGGCGGATAGCGCGCGGGCAACCATTCCCTGGGGCTGCACGCAGGCCGCGATGACCATGAGCGTGAGGATCGAGCACAGCAGCGTGCCTCCGCGATACTGGAAGGCGGTGTAGCCGTTGGTGAGCGCGACCATGGCGGCAAGGCCAACCAGACCCACGACGCCCAACACATCGATGGATGCGGGCGAGGACCAAAAACGCACGAGGGCGCTCGGCTGTGCCGGGGCGGTCTCGGCTGCTTCGTCGGCCTTCTCGCCAGGTTTGCCCTCGGCGTTCTTGCCGTGCTTGGCGGCGCCAGCCAGGCGATTGAGCCCCAAACGATGAGCGAGACGCACCGGTGCCAGGTCGCGATCGGGGATAAAGGCCATCCAGGCACCCAGCAGCAGCGAGAACACGCGGGTGTCGGTGCCGTAGTACACGCGGCTGGGGTCGGCGGCAGGGTTGTAAAGCACCATCATGGCGAGGGCAGATACCGCGGCAAGGCCCAGAACCACGCGGCGCGTGTTGGGCTTGCTCACATGCATGGATACCATGGCAAACAGCAGCGGCGGCCAAATCAGGTAGAACTGTTCCTCGATGGCAAGCGACCAAAAGTGCGTGAGCGGTGAGGGGTCGCCCAGAGCATTGAAGTACGAGACGTTTTGAGCAATCTGCCACCAGTTGTTAAAGAACAGCAGCGACGGCAAGATGTCGGGGCGCATTTTGGTGAGCATCACGTGGTTGAAGACGGTGCACAGCGCGCAGGTCACTACCACGACGGTTACCACGGCGGGGACCAGGCGACGGATGCGGCGAATCCAGAAGCTCTTGAGGTCGATGCGGCCGGTCTTAGCGACTTCGTTGAGCAGCAAGCGCGTGATCAGATAGCCCGAAAGCACAAAGAAGATCGTGACGCCGAGCAGACCGCCCTGCGCCCACGTGAGGTTAAGGTGATAGAGCACCACCGCGACGACGGCGAGCGTACGCAGGCCGTCAAGGGCAGGGATGTAGCGGGATTTGGGGCGAGCAGGCGTCTGCTCCGCGGCGGGAGTGTTGGCGCGGCCCGCGTTGTTGGCAGAAGCACGATGGGGGCTCACGGTGCGTCGCGGTTCGTTGGCACGGCGTTCGCCCTTCACGCGTTCGTGCGGCGCCGGCTCGTTGCCCGTGCGGCGTCGACCGCGCGAGCCCGATTGCGAGAGTTGTTCCATAAAACATCATCCAATGACGAGAATAATCAGCACGCCTTCATTGTAGCTGCCTGCTCCTGTGAATGCTTGCTGCTGGCGCAAGCTCAAGCGCGCGTCCACATCAAAGTGAACTAAAGTTATAGGGGGTGCGAGAGTGCACGATCGACGGCTGGCGGTGGGCATAAGGCCCGCAGATGAGGAGGTTTCCATGGCAGATCGCGGCATCGTTGCGGTGTTCGGCAGCATGAACATGGACCTTTCGGTGGCGTGCGAGCGCATACCGCGTGCGGGCGAGACCGTCGGCGGCAGCGGGTTTATCACCAACGCCGGCGGCAAGGGCGCCAATCAGGCCGTAGCTGCCGCGCGTATGGGCGCTTGCACGCACATGATCGGCGCGGTCGGTCGCGACGCGTTCGGCGCGTCGCTCGTGGCGGGGCTCCAAGACGCCGGCGTGGACTGTGACTTTGTAGTGCATCGCGATGATGTGGAGACGGGAACGGCGACCATCATTCGCTGCGAGGGAGACAACCGCATCGTGCTGTCGCCGGGCGCCAACCATGCGCTTGCGGGCGAGGACGTTGCCCGCGCGCTGAGGCGTCTGGTGGCCGATGAACTCGATAGTGACGCCAGCGAGATTGCCCCGGCTGCCGGAAGCGTCTTTATCGCCCAGGGCGAATGTGACCTTGCGGCGACGGCCGAGGCGCTTGTTTGCGCTCACGAGCTGGGGTTCTATACGGTCTTTAATCCAGCGCCTGCCTGCGATGTGCCTGCGGAGGCCTGGTCCGCGGTCGACCTGGTCTGCCCCAACGAGACTGAGTGCCAGGTGCTGACGGGCATTCTGCCCACGGATGATGCGAGTTGCGTCGCCGCGCTCAATGCGCTGCTCGACAAGGGCGCCGGAGCTGCGGTCATCACGTTGGGCGGCGCCGGGTCGGTTACGCTCGGCGATGACGGCGAGCTGCTGCGCATGCCGGCACTTTCGAGTACGGTAGTCGATACCACGGCCGCCGGCGATACGTTTATCGGCGCGTTGGCGGCGGCTCGCCTAGAGGGCTTGCCGCTCTTTGAGTGCATGGCTGCGGGTGCTCGCGCCTCGGCAGTGACGGTGTCGCGCCTGGGCGCTCAGCAATCGATTCCCACGCGCGCCGAAGTTGAACATTGGTTTGGTTAAACGATAAAGACGGAGAAGCGGAGTAGAACAATGGCAATCAAGAAGCTGATCCTTGATCTGGATATGGGTGTGGACGATGCGATGGCGCTGGCCTATGCCATCGCGAGCCCCGAGGTGGAGCTCGTGGGCATCACCACGTGCTTTGGCAACGTGCGCGTCGAGCAATCGGCGCACAACTGCCTGGCGGTGCTCGATCTGCTGGGTCGCCCCGAGGTTCCGGTGTACCTGGGTGCCGACCGTCCTCTGCAGGCGACTGAGCCCTATACGCCGCCGGCGTCCACCGCGCTCATTCACGGCAAGAACGGCATCGGCGGCGCGAGCGTGCCCGCGTCGCCCTACGAGCCGGTGGGGGCGACCTCGGCCGACGGCAACGCCGCGGTCGATTATCTGATTGATGCCGCGCGCACCTATGGTCCCGATCTGGTCTACGTAGCGACTGGCCCGCTCTCCAACCTGGCGCTCGCCCTGGAGCGCGATGCGGCGGCGATGATGTCCATCGGCCGCGTGGTCGTGATGGGCGGCGCCCTTACCGTGCCCGGTAACGTGAGCGCGGGCGCCGAGGCCAACATGGCGAGCGACCCCGAGGCAGCCGACGCGGTGCTGCGCTCGGGCCGTAAGCTCACCATGGTGGGTCTGGACGTGACGCATCGCGTGGTGCTCACACGCCGCGACATTGCCGGCTGGACGGGCTCGGGCACCATGGCGGGCTGCGCATTTGCGAGCATGGTCGAGCACTACATTGGCTCGTACGAGATGAACGCACCCTACCTGGGTGGTTGTGCGCTGCACGATCCGCTGGCCGTTGCCGTGGCGATCGACCCCACGCTCGTAGGTGCGCTCGGCTGCAACCTGCGTGTTGATCTGCTGGGCGAGTACCGCGGTCGCACCATCTGCGATGAGCGCCGCCTGTCCGATCCGGACAAGAGCACGCTTGTGGCACTGACCGTGGATGCTCCGCGCTTCCTGTCCGAGTTCAAGACGCGTATGGCCCGTGTCCTTGGCTAAGTTGTCTTTTTGGGACGGGGCTTTTTTGACTGTTATGATTGGTGCGACCATTCGAACCAGCTAAAAGGGCCCGTCCCAAATTGACTACCGAGAGGATCTGCCATGGAGCGCATCGCGAGTTTTTCCGTTGACCATCTGCTGCTTGAGCCCGGCGTGTATGTGAGCCGCATCGACCGCGATCAGGCGACCGGTGCTGCCGTCACCACGTTTGACCTGCGTCTGACCACGCCCAACAAGGAGCCGGTCATGAACACCGCCGAGTGCCACACCATTGAGCACCTGGGCGCGACGTTCCTTCGCAATCATGCCGAGTGGTCGAGCCGCATTGTCTACTTTGGCCCCATGGGCTGCCGCACGGGCTTTTACCTCGTCGTATTTGGCGAGGTGACGAGCGAGGAGATCCTGCCGCTCGTGCGTGAGCTGTTCGAGTTTGTCGCCGACTTTGAGGGTGATGTCCCCGGTGCCGCTCCCGATGAGTGCGGCAACTACCTGGACCAGAACCTTCCCATGGCTAACTGGCTCGCGCGCCGTTACCTCGACCGCGACCTGGCCGATATCGACGAGAAACACCTGCACTATCAGCTGAACTGCCTCCCATTTCTTGGACATGAGAAATGGGAGGCTTTTTATGCGTGTCG
>OCSH01000905.1_pt1 | contig 25995 bp, 26 predicted proteins | sample 1538371 | NCBI WGS metagenome assembly OCSH01 (sample SAMN04571687, study PRJEB22368) | human gut metagenome | biome: human gut; material: stool | host: Homo sapiens | place: Luxembourg | collected 2012-06-01 | reverse complement strand
ATTGTATGTTTTTCCATCATCCGCAGTTTGTGCAAATTTTGCACAAACTGAATTTCCATCTAATTCTCCCTCTTTAAAAATATTGCTCAGATGTTTTGTAATCACACTTCTATCTACATCAAAAAGCTGCGAAATTACTTTCTGCGTAAGCCATATATCGCCATTCTGAACCCTGACTTCTATTCCGTCTTCTCCTGCATCTCTAGTAAAAACTAGAAAATCCACAGTGCTATTTCTTATCTGTAATTCTTTGCTCATAAAAGAGCTCCTTTCCAATCAGCTTCCTTAAATCCAACTAACACAATATCATGAGTTATCATCATTGGACGCTTTACCAACATTCCATGCGTAGCAAGCAACATTAACTGTTCCTCTTCACTCATTGATGTTAGCTTATCCTTTAATTGCATTTCTTTATAGACCAAACCACTTGTATTAAAAAACTTCTTTATTGGCAGACCGCTCTGCTGATACCACACCTTTAATTCATCATATGTTGGATTTTTCTCCGCAATGTGACGTTCTGTATACTTTATACCATGTTCATCAAGCCATTTCCTCGCTTTCTGACATGTTGAACATTTGGGATAACATAAAAATAACATTTTGAACCTCCTGTTTATCTTACAATTTTTCATTCATCTTATTGTACTGAATATTCCCTGTTTTTCTTAACTCTCTGGCATGTTCCTTTTTCATGTCAATATATATTTTGCAATATCTGATAAATTTTGGACGTGCATCCTTATTTATGTAATCTATCTCTTTTTGTATCTCTGATATAGCTTTATTCATTTCCTCTAATCTCCATTTTGATTTTTCGAGATTTTTTATCTGTTTCTTAATACTCTGCAAATCTTGTTGTGATAAATATACATTGTCAGTTAATCCCTGATTTTTATATAATTCTATAAGTTCTTCTGTATTATTTTGTATTTTTGTTTCTGTTTCCAACAATTTTATTCGTTCTTGCTCTTTATCTAAGCATTCAAGAAAACTCTCACCTATATCAAGCATATTAAAATAATGTTTTTCTATATCATAAAATAAGTTTCTTAATTCAATCATAACTTTTCTATCTATGCAAGGTAAATACCTACAGTTCTCGCACTTTTTAAAATCATCACACAATTCTGTTAATATTTCAAATTTTATATGCATTTGATCCATATTAGCTCTAGCATTTGTCAACACCATTCTGCCATCATAGATATTAGCGGACTTTGACTGTTGTAATAGTGCTTTATAAACTATACTGGTATTAAAACCTTGTGTTACATCAACCAAAACATTTTCTTCCTGCCTTACTCCCTCCAAATATTGTGTGCTTGCTCTTCCTGCAGTTTATGCTTCCTATTGTCCATTCTCTACAAAATATTTTGATAGGTCGATGTGATCCATAACTTCACAAAAAGTGTATACCGGATCAGAAATATCAATTAATTTTTCGATTTCTAATGGTAATTTCAGCTGACGAGTTGTATAATTATCATTGGTTTTATTAGTTAGTGGCATAATTAATTATACCAAAAAATCGCTCAGACCTCACGGTCTGGGCGATTTTTCTGTTAGGGGAGTTTTTTTACAGCCCCTTCCGTAAATTTGCTATTTGCTTTTTCGTTCCTTCTTTAATTCTTCCTTAAAGATCTTTTTTATGGTTTCTTGACCATTCTTCGAGTACAAATCTTCGCTTTTCAAATCACCCTTGTAAATCATTTCCATCAACTTGATATATGCCTCGCCTAAAGCAGTTGTCAAGAGACTGGCTGTTGATCCAGAAATTAATCCGCCTGCAGCAGTTCCAACTCCTGGGATTAACTTAATGATATTAGAAACTATTGTTTTACCCAACACCGTAGCTCCAGCAGTACCGATTGTTGATGAGACAAATCCCGTTATAACGCTTTTGTTAATGTCCATACCAAAAATTGTAGTAATCGTGGCAATCATAGCTACTTGAGTAGGAACAAGTACGGCTGCATCTGAAAACGGAATTGGTGCAAATCCCTCTCCAAAAGCTGCCGCTACCGCCGTTGCCACGGCAGCTTGAGAGTATTTTTTTTTCGATTCCAATGAAGCCTTCTGTACATTTTGTAAAGTATCTTGAAGTTCATCAGGTAACGACTCACTCATTATATCAATTAATCTATCCAAACCATATGCTTTCGCAATATACTCATCATCAAAATCCATATCTTGTGCCAAGACTGGTACAACCTTAACTATATCCAAATTTTCTTTTTCAACCAAAGTTTTCATTTCTTGTGCCTTCGACTTAGGACATGATTGTGTAAGTACAACGATAATTGGAACCTGTGTTACTTTATTGCTTTCAGTTAATTCTCTGAGCCAAGCAATCTCTGTTTCATCAAATGTACGATTTCCTCCTACATTAATACAATACCAAATGCAGTGTATAGCATCGTTAATATCTTTTGATGCAAATCCCTTATTTATTAATTCGAGAATTTCATCTTTTACCTTGGTCTGTTGTCCCTTTGATAATTCAAATCCCGGTGTATCATAAATCGCCATCGGATAATCTTTTTTCTCGATTTTTCTGATCTCATCTGTTACTGGCCTTCCCAATCCTGTTTCTGCAAAGTTGCTTCGAAACAAGCTATTGATTAAGGTGCTTTTTCCGACTCCAGATTTTCCAACAACAATGATATTCAGCTTTTTGAGATTCCTTAGTTTTTCATTTATAGCATCTATGCATTTTTGAGCTATTTCGTCTGTATTTATTTCCATCTTATGTTCTCCTATTCGTCCTCATTTTTTTTGACAAGTTCTGGACCCCAGTCATCATCCTCATTTTCGTTTTTCTTTTTTATACTTTCCTTATATGCTTTATTTGTAACTGCTTTTGTTATTTTAGGAATAACAAAACAAGCAACAGCAAATATTGAAATGCTACCAATAACATATAACAGAATTTTTTTAGTTTTCATGTTTAAAACCTCCTTCACCACAGAGTTTGTAAATTTTGCGGATTATTGAAATCTATTCCACACTCATTATATAATCTATTATACCTTATATCGGCAGATTCGGATATCCATTTTTATGTAATATTTTTGCAATATAAAAGGTCAAACTCGTCAAGCCCGATGGTTACTCACGAATCTGACCTTTTATAATCAAATTTCTGAATTTTTTCTTCTATCTATAATATGTGTCAAATCAGGATTTAATTTATCTCGTTTTTATTTCAAACCCGTTCTTGAAGATAAATCGTATATCACTCTTAGCCTTTACCACCACTTCCTGCATCAAACTGCTCCAAAGTCCCTCATCGAATTTCTCTATCAAAATGCCCTGTTTTTCCAATGCCTGAATGAATCCCTTGAATAATTCTCTCTGGGCCTTTTTGCTTTCAATCTGTTCTGAAATCTTGTCATAATCTGCTTTGATGGTATTGTACATTTCGGTAAGGTCAACATATCTTCTATTATATCCATTCTGGTCAAGTGCCGTCTGGCTGTTCTCTGCTATGGCTGTCTGCATCTGCTCTACACTAATTATACATTACTCTCCCCACAAATAGAGCCAAACTAGAGCCATTTGATAAAACAAATGCCGGAAGCCCGCATAAATACAGGCTTTCGGCATTTTAATCCGTTATATTCAGGCAACCCTCTTTATCCTCAAAAGGCAAAATCCTTTATCCTCACCTATTTTCTCTTTCAAGGCATCTTTGGACTTCCTTCAAGGTCTTGGCTTACTCTCTCTTTCTTCTCTCTTATCTCTCGATATTCCTCTATTTTCAAGGCTTTCTCCATGGTTTTAAGTAAAAGAAAAAGACCTCATAGAACGGTTTTTCCGCTCTACAAGGTCTTTATTTTCTCGTTATTTTATTCATTCCCTAGGCTAAAGATTTTTGCCCCTTGAGGATAAAGGGGATTGCCTTGGGATATCCGTTATTCAAATTCGCAGAGTCTAGTTTGATTCAGGTTATTTCAATATGGTTATCTATACCATTTTATATTGATAACTCATACCTTTTCCACACATTATTTTTCGTTTCACACACTTTTAGTACCAATCCAGTACCATTGCATTTTTCATTATTGTGCGTAGTTCCGGTGGCTTGCAGGTCATTTGACTATTCAAAGAATACTCATCTGTTAGTTTGCAAGTTCATCAAAAAAATAATAATCCAAAATGAGATATTTGACAAGCAAAAATTTACGTCGCTTTTTTCGTCGCTTTTTTAGCGACGAATTATTTTAATTGATACATTTTCATATCATTTGACCACAATATAACGCATTTCTTTCCCTACACCAACCTTTTCAATACATCCTTTCTCCAACAAATCCGAAATCATACGCCTTACTGATGCTGAACTGCGACCTGAAGCCTCCGCGAGTTCTTTTAATGTAATATTTCCATTTTTAGAAATGTAATCTTTTACAAATGCCTCTCCTCGTGCTATTAAATCACTTTCTGCTTTTCTATTACGTTTCGACTTCTTAATAACCTCATTTACAACAGCTATTTGACTAGGATTTTTTCTTCTTGAAAGCCCTCTTAAAAATTTTTCAACTTGTTCACAGATTTGATCAATATAATTTCTTTCTTCATCCCGCATACCATCTATACAAGTTTTTTGACGCAATAACCAATAATTAATTATTTCCAGTTTTCTTTCTATCGAGTACAATGAATTATCAATTGCTAATACCATAGCTTTCATAGGCCAATCCTCTTGCGATACCAAAAAAGACATTTCCAACATACAATTTAAAAATTTTACATATTCTTCTGTTAAAACTATGATTACATTATCGCAATTAGCGATTTGGACCATAAAATCATAAATATCGTCATTTGCGATTAACTGTGATTTATCTCTCTGTACATTGAATTCTTCCTTTAATTGCGTTTCTAGTTCATCCGCATATGTATTGCCATCTTTCCAGCAATACGATATAAAAAGGCTCTGTTTATCTACAATTTTCTTCCTCCATCATTTTTCCTAGTCTCAAGTAAGTCTCATAGAATCAGCAAATAAATGAGACTATGTGATACTGACTTTAGACTGATAATCCCTCTTATTCTTACATAAATTCTCATTTCATCGCATTTCTGCCACTTTGTTTAGTCTCATCAAGTATCAAATCTCATGATACTTTGTTAAGACTAACTCGAAACTGTATGAGACTAAGTCAAGCTTTTCACTACAAATTCCAAGTTGAAGTCTTTTTATCATAATCTGCCCCAGTTACTTTTTTGTTCTTAGCATAATCTCTGAATACCATTGCTCTTGATATATACATCTTTGTCACAGTAATATCGCTTGACATTTTAAAATACTTTGATATTTGCTCTTCGAAATATGCTATTTCCTGCATCACACTACTGATATACATTGTATAGAAATTCCAGTTTCTCAAAATAACTTCCAATCTTTTTTACTTATGTCCATAATCTAACCTTATCTCTCCGTGGTTTCCGATTTATCAAAAATAATTCACTTTATAATTTTTAATAATTCGATGTCAAATATCATACGAACATTTGCAAAATTGATTTTATGGTTTGTAAAATGGATTAAACCCGGTTTTGCCTTCTTCCGTCATAGACTGTTCATGGTCTGGTGTTAATCCTAAATCGCCACTCATTTCATCATCAAATAAAAAGACTTGCAAATCATCTTTTCCTATATATTCAAAAGCCTTTTCAAATATTTTACCAATCGCTAAACTATTATCTTTATCAAACGGCTTCGAAATATGATCTATTACCAAAAAGGGTATAATTGGATATTTATTTTCTTCCAAAAGTAATTTCAAAAATCCTAGATATCCAGAAAGTTGCATTAATGTATGTCTTGCCATACTTCCAGTATAATAATTCATCTGTTCACCTTCATCAATAACTGATGGTTGTAATACATTTCCGTTTTTAAAATATTTAATTGTAAATCCCTTTTTTTCACAATCTGTTCCCACAACTTCAGAGCAATCATGTGCGGTAGAATAAAGTTCTGTGATTATTAACCCCAAATTTTTAAGTTTCGTTTCATTATCAGTATTTTGCAAAATTCTAAGTTTTTCTTTTAATTCGCGTTTTTGTTTCTTTTTTTCCTTTAAATCATCTTCATTAAAAATAATTTCATCATCAAGCAATTCTTCAATAACACTAATATATTTTGCTTTCTGTTCAACAGAATAACAGATAAATCTACTATCATTTTCTCTGATTTCTTTTTTTGTTGCCAACATTTGCCTTTTCAGGACATCAATTGTTTCATCTTTTTGTAGATACTCGCTAAAAGAAATTGTATTATTTAATTCTACAATCAGTTTCTGTATTGGTTCAATCAAATAATGATATTGACCATTTTCTTCTATAAAATCATTTAATTTTTCTAATAACAATTTTTGATTTTCACTATTCTTCTTTAATTGTTTTGAATCTTGCTTTGCATTTTCGTATACCCTTATCTGTTCTGATAAATTGTTATATACAGTTTCCAAAACAGCAATGTTATCCTTTTTTGTTTCCACCCTGTTTTCCATATTTTTCATGGCTGATAATTCTTTTCGAATTGCAGATGCATTATCCCCAGTATACCGCTTATTTATATCTAATTTTGCTAATCTAGAATTAACTCCATTTAACACAAACAGATACTTAGTTTGTTTATGTTCTAGATCTCTGATTTCGTGATCTAATTTTTCCAGTTTCTTTCTAATGCTTGCAATTTCATTTAAATTGTCATTAAAAATGTAGTTCAAAATTCCAGGAAGCTTTACTGAATATTTTACTTTATCACATTTATCAAAGAAATTATTTAGAACGCCTTGCCTAGTTTCTCCCAAGAAGTTAAATAATGTGAATGTTCTATATGAAATATCTTCTTCTACAAATTTTCTGAACTCTTTAAGTGTTTCCTCATCAGGTGTAAACACAGAATTCATCCTTTCTTTATACAAATCTTCATTTACTGGCTCCAAATTAATATCGTCTGAATAGCCAAAAAAATTCTTATTGGAATCAATTGTTCTTATAGCCTTATATTTAATATTGCAATATGTAAATTCCATTTCTGCCTTTTTTAATGAGCCACGAAACCAAGGATCCTTTGATATTGGAGCTGATGAGCCAAACATGTAATCAATAAAATTGTAAAATACTGTCTTTCCTGTACTATTACTTCCAACAAAATAATTTAGTCCTGTCGAAAAAGAATATGTATATTTCTCATCATCCAAATTATATAATGTCAAAGTTTCAATTCTAAACATTTTCCAAAACCTCCTTCAAAAATTGTCGGTCTGTAAAATTCCCACTTTCATCTAAAACATGTCTAAAAAATAACGGAATATCCATTTTAGATGGATATGATTTATCCTTGAGAATTAACAAGCCATTCTCTTCAACAACAACTATTTCTTTCTGAACCAAAATATCTATTGCTTTAACTATATACTCGATATTATAAAAATAATCATCTCTCAATCCATTCAATAATGTTAATGCCTTTATTACAATATTTATTTTTGAGTTTGCAGTAAATACCTTGCATTTATAAAATCTATTTTTCTTTAAAATGTATGCAAATACCATCACCTTATTAATTGACATTTCCTCAATATATTTTAAAATGCCAATAATTATATCACAATACACGCTTAATTGAATAACTTCAGCGTCAACATTTGTCTGCATCATTTTCATCATCCTTCCATGATATCTTTATATCATCGTCTATACTCTCTCCTGTTAAGTATATTAAAGTGCCATACCTAATTTGTTCTGTTGAGGCATAGGAATTACTACATCTTTTTGTTTCTTCAAATCTATTTCTAGGTGTATCAATATTCTCTGCTTGAACCCTATCTTTTGTTTGGATAAAATTCTCAAATGAAGTCATCTCGATACTATTCATAGCATCAACTCTACCATTTTCCAAATTCATAAGTCTGTACTGTTGATAATACTGTCTATATCCCAAATTAATTTTCATAGAAGGTTCTGATAATCCACAATACTGTAATTGCTTATATTCTCTAGTTCCAATCAATTCATTCATATATACAGGATTCGATTTAATAAAGTTCGGATAGTTCAACTCTATTTTATTATTTGTAATTCTATTACAAATCAATTCTGCTTCCTGCATGAACTCGTTATAGTCACATACATACGGAAGTCTTTTTTCTATACAAGAAAATAAATTTTTAATAACAAAATTATGCAAATCATTGATTCGTAAAATATATATTGAATCTGCTACTCCGCCCTTCATAAAAATAGATGAATACGCTCGATAAATTTCATCGTCAATTTTTCCCACATTTTCAAATCTATAATGCTGTTTTATTTCTGTAATGTACTTTAAGAATTTATTTTTGTCGCCATTGAACAGTTTCTTAACTCTCATAATAAGTGCATCACTACGCTTTTTTGTTGAATTTTGAATTTCATCAAAAAAAGCATCAAAATTTATATCAAAAATACTATCTGTATTTTTGTAATCTTTTTCTGTGAAAACTATGTATTCTTCAACATCACCTCTATCTTTTAGCAATAACCAATTTAAAAGAATACCTTTTGCAACATCAACCGTGATAGTTGTTCTTTTTACCTGAATAGCAGTGTATGTATTACTTTCTGTCTTTATAGACATATACCCATTACATTTTTCATCAAAATTAGATTCGTTTAACTTCTGAATACTTACATCATCTATTGTTTCATATCCCATTCTCTCATTATCTTTTATTTTAGAAAGATATAAAAGAAACACTTTAATTTGATATGAAAACCCTCGCAAGCTGTCAATTCCAGCGCTACTAACGCAATCTATGAGTTCTAACTGATCCAATAGTTGACCTCCTTTCTTGTCCTCTTATAATCACTTTTTGTACAATATCCAATTCCGATACACCAATAATGTAATTATACCACTCAAACTCTGTTCTTAATAACTAGGGTTATTTGATGTCAATTCTTCAATTCACCTTCAGAATAAACCTGTATCCTCTATTAGGTTATTATCAAAGATTGTTTCTTCCACAACCTTAACACACTCATCTGTATGCTTCTTTATATCATCACCCCAAAACCGGATAACGGTCCAGCCTTCAAACAGCAATCTCTTATTTATTTCATCATCCCGCTCTCTATTACGGGATATTTTACTTATCCAAAACTCACTGTTATTACCCTTTTCCAGTCTTGGTTTTAATACTTCCCAATCCTTCCCATGAAAAAATTCTCCATCACAGAAGATTGCTATCTTATATTTTGTCAGTACAATATCCGGGCTCCCTGGCAGCTTTTTATAATTTTTACGATACCTATACCCTTTTTCCCATAATGCCTTCCTCAATATAACCTCTATTTTGGTATCTTTTCCATGAATATTTTTCATGTTTTTATGCCGTTGTTCTTTGGTTAAAACATCTGCCACAAAATCACCTCAACAATTATTTTCCATTAACTTAGCCAGCCTTTCTATCTTTCACATTTTATGCCTCACAATTTTATTCGCCAACTCATAAAAGATATCTATAAAGTATAAAATTACGATTATTCTTTATTCATCGCATTCACATATGCCAAAATTCTTTTCTTAAGTGTTTCCGTATCTCTCTCATCATTTACAACATGCATTTTCCTATGACAATTAGGACACAGTGCCACTGCATTATCTATGCTGTCATCCCCTCCATCAGCCAGTCTGACTAGATGATGCTCCTCTAGATAAGGAAACCCATTAGCATTATTAAACGGAGCAGGTTGTCCACACAAATCACATTGTCCATTTGCTCTTTCTTTTACAGCCGCTGCAATAACAGGATCTCTGTTAAACACAGTTGTATTAACACGAGACTTACCAGGTTTACCACCTCTGTTGTATGCATCATTTAACAAAGCCGCTCTATTTGCACCTCTTTTATCCTCAACCTCTTCTTCGAACTCCTGATTAAACTCTGAAACAAAATCTACAGAAGACTTTAGACTCATCAAAAATGTATAACAATTATGTCCATTTTCATTTGTTCGCAGGATTCTTAATTCTGTATAATTAGGAATCAATGTATACGCAACCACTAGAGAATAAATATCAGAGGAATTGCAACCTATAAATCCTCTGTCTAATGTAGACTTTTTTAGATACATATCAAATTCTAAATTTGATGCATGTTCAATTTCCTCTCTCCTATACTTCCATCCATCTTCGTCTATCATTTTCCATTTGTCGGAATTTCTAGTGAATTTTTTGTAATCATAAAATAAGTTAAGTATGAATTCATCTTTTATCGAATCCATATATTCTAAAAGATTTCTCTTATCGAATCTATATACATTCGATTTATTTAAAGAATATACTTCTTTTCCAGCAATTGTTTCTATTGAATTCACATTTCCTCCAAAGAAATCTATATCACTTATATTAAAATAAATTTCCCCTCCAAGTCCACTTGAACCTTTTGTTACAATATTTGAACCATATAAAGGGATATTTTCAAAAAAGATTTCATCATCATTAATTCTCTGCATTCTTTATTTCTCCTTCAATACATTAAATAAGTTTACCTATTTCCTCTACATTTTGTCCCCATGATGCATACATCATATTGTTATTCTTTCCATATCCAACACACCAAATGGTCTTGCCTAAACAAATAGTTATTTATTACGGTGAGGCCAAAAACGCTCGTATATCTATTACTTTTGGAGAGTGCGGGCTAAAACTATCATTGCCATTAATGCCATTTATATCGCTAATGTTTTTTGATTCTCTTGGCAAACAATCCTTAACAACCTTTACTTGCATTACATAGTAAAAATCCGCATTATGGTTATCTACAGACGTTAAGAAGCCTTGAGAATTAAGCTGATTTACAAGTTCCTGCTTTGAAACAAGATTATTAGAAACTATATCGCAAAGAATTGGTTCTAAATCATATGTTTTTGTAATATCAATATTGTTTTTGTAAAACCTGAATGTTCCAGCTTTTGCAATATCATGGTGATGAGAATATACCGTGTTTCCCTTTATTGCATAGTAGTAGAACAGAAATTCCTTTCCTTGCTTGAGCAAATCATTCTGTTCAAGCGAGTGGTAGTAATCGCTTGGTCTTTCACTCCGAATATATCCAATGACACATAATGCCTTTGCTAATCCATCTGATGAATCTACTTGCGTATTCTTAAATGCAGCCGGTTCTTGCATAACCATTTCTGCATAATACTTCAGTCGATTGAGTCGGGAATTATCTTGTCCCTTTTCTTTTATCATGTCAGAAATAAATCTGCACAGTTCCTTCTCTCCTAGCTCACTATTACTTGGCTTTATTGCAAATGCACCTACACCTGGGAGAATTTCATCATAAAGACTAAACACCTTATTACCCATATCTGCTTGTTTTGCATTTCCAGGATATAATACATAACTTCCAATCGTTCTACGAATTGCGTCATTATATGTGTGCATCTTTAAAAGATCGCCACGTTTATATGTATTTGTGACCTCTGATGCTTTCTCATCTTCTAATTCGCTGTCGTCAAAATCGGTAGCATTATCAACTTTTCCAACAAAAGAAGTTAATTCTGTAATACGATACTTGGCGTCAAAATGGATATAACTTACAGCACCATCTTTGACGGCCTTACTCTCTCCTCCATCATATCCTCCCTGATATCTGCATGGAAAGATAGCTAGTGTATAGTCCGGCCTGAATGGTCGTGAATACGACCCCTCATACTTTGTAGTACGAAAATCAGTTGGCACAAAAGTTCTATTATAATAAAGATTAATTCTTGTATTGAGATTTTTAATTACATATGCCTGGCATGATTTCTTTCCTTCCTTCAGTGATACAGTCAACTTACCATTATCAGTTGTGAGAAATGGTGTATCCTCTATAGTAATCGCTTCACATCCATCTATAGATTTAATTATACTGCCTAGTTCAAAGAAAAGCCAATATTCATACAGGAGAGCAACGTTTTTTGATTCTCCCTCATATACAGAATCTTCTCCTTTCCAATCAAGTTGCAGTGCCAGGTCAACCATGGAATATGCAAAAAATATATCCGAATAGCCTGCTCTCTTTTGAAGAACCTGATTATTCTGAGGCATAATCTCAAGCCTTCCAATTTCATCAAAGAAACGATCATTCAAAATATCATTCAACATCTGCTGAATATTAGCAGCTTCGCGCAAGCATTCAGTTTGCTTTTCCGCACCTGCGGACTCAAGAGATTTGATTAATTCTTCGCAGATAACTTGAAACTTCTCCAATGCATATTTCAAAAATCTATTTGCGACTGTATCAACGCTGTCCCTTTTTTTCGAAACTGCAATCATTGACGGGAGATAATGTGTGTGCAAGTCCTCAGTCTCATATTTTCTCCATTTTTGTCCATAACTAAAAGGATGTGTAAAAATTTTCCTTGAAGGCACTCCGTATCCTATAGGCTTAAATTCCGAATCTTCTATCAATGTACGATCGGGATTTCTCTTTATGGCTTCAAACAGTCCTAAAAGATTCTCACCGAAACAGAATCTCCGTAAAAAGATAAATTGTTCCAGCAAGGTTCTTGAATCTTCATTCGATATGCTAAATACATTCGATGTTAATCCAGAATACTCCAATAACAATTCCGAACAATGCTCTGCAATGGATTCTGTAAGCTCAATATAATCACCTTCATAATCCATTTTATTAGGAACTACTTCAAAGACAAAATTTCTTTTTTGATTGGAATCAGAAAATGAAGCCTTCGTTCTCCCCAGGTAATTTATATACTGGAATGTGACAGAGTTCTCGTCTTCATAAATTTTCGGAGCCTTGTTATTTTCATTCTGTAAAATCGGTAACGATACGAAATCTTTGCTCTTATTATCCAGCTTGATAATATATTGCTTCGTTTCAATAAGTCGTAAAATTGGTTTTCCATCCAATCCATTTACTATATCAATAGCCTCAATATTATCTTCTGATTTAGATAAGTATACCGAATAATCTGTACCTAACTGGCAAGGTAATTCATTTTCCCAGTCTATTTTGTTGTATGTTCCGACAGGGTAAAGGTACGCATCATAATCTCCATTCACCCTGAAGCGTAATGCTGCAACCATATTTTATATAAAGCTTGCATACTGGATCTGTGCAAGTTTTCCTTTCATCTTCTCAATCTTTTCTCTGCTTAATGGCAAATTATACTCTACACACAATGTTCCCAGTTCTTCGAGCAGTCTGCCAATTTCTTTATTATTCCCGTGAATTTTAGGAAGAATCTTCTGCATAAGCTGCTCATCAATTATGGAGTAAAAATCAAAAGTTTCCTTGTCTTCCGTAAGTTCATAAGCTGCTGATAAATATTGTCGTATCTCACGAACAGTTCTATATGCAAATTCGTATCCACTCTTTTCAACAATCTCATAAATTCGCTTGAAAACGCTTTGAATTCCGACAAGTATACCTACATCCAAATTACTTTTTCCAGTTCTGATAAGTGCAGCCATTTTTTCAAATGCTTCTGCTGTTCCATCACTAGCAGGGTTGATGTTTTCATTATCTGTTGGATTAACAAATAAATCCAATACAGAATTTTCTTCCGGCTTGAATTCAATTACATTAGCCCGATCCAGTACCTTTGGACTAAACATATATGTAGTTTCATCGATATTGACTGTTCCAACCACAAACAGGTTCTCAGGATACCTAAGCAAACCTGGATATCCATCCAAAACAAACTTCAAATCTGGTGTTTCCATATGACTAAGAAAATCTGCAAAATATCTCTCTACATGACTTAAATTCATCTCATCCAGTATAATAAAAAATGGTACACTTTTATTTTCCGGAAGATTCGCTCTCTCAATCAACTTCAAAATGGCAGTCTTCTCATACTCGCCTTTACCATCAATTGCTAATGGATTGTAAAAACCAAGTATCTTTGTATTGTCCGTCCAATCTGCACCGACAGGAATCAGTAACCAGTTTTTTTCATCATTTCCAAAGTCAACCTCAAGATATTCTGCAAACTGCTTAGAAATTCTTGTTTTACCAGTTCCACTGTTTCCAGTTAAAATCACAAATGGTTTTGCCAAAAGTGATTGAATATATCTCTGAGCAAATCTTGATTTAAAACACTCTGGCAAATCAGACAATTTGAAGTCTTGTTTCAAATACTCTAAGTACCATCTTCCAAATTCTTCGTATATTTTTAAAACATCAGAATAATATGTATTTATGGTCTTCATTAATGCTTGAAGATAATTTGCACTTGCGGTACCATCTCCAAGTTCAGAGCTTACCCACTCGGTTGATAATCTACATTTTTCTGTCATGCCATCAACATTAATTTCATAGTCTTTATCCAAAAACACACGTTTCTTTCCACCACTGGTATTCTCATACAAGTCAGATGTTGATTTAGCAAACATATATCTAAGATAATTTCCGCCTAAATCATCTGTAATAATCTTGACATTTTTACCATTATTCTTCAGAACTTTGGAAAATCTTTCAAAATTATCTATTCGATATACACAATCCACAAGTTGACGTGCGCATTCCTTGCTTTGTTCAAAATGTAATTCCACTCGTGAAGTATCTGCTAATCGAATTTCTTCACCATCTTTGACTTCCGAATTTTCATCTTTGCCATAAAACTTACAGAAATTTGCATATGAGAATCTTTCAAAAAAATTGTGTTCAGACTTCGGATTACCGATAGGGAAGTTTGCTTTAATAAAGCTTACTTCATCTTCAATAGCATTAATATCTGATTCAGAAATATATAAATTATCATAATTTCCAACTTTTCTGTACTTCACAGGTGCAGCATATGCTTTTATTGCATTGAGTAAAATATCATCACTCTTTCCCCCGATATTCTTTTCTACAAAATCTTCAAAATTCACTGAATGGCTTTCGCTCTGCAAAATATCTTCGCAAAGACGACAATAAAGCAAAAAAGCCTCATCAGATGATTTCACATGTGGATTTGGTGCAAAATATGTCTTAAACCAAAATACAAGATATTTTGTAAGATTCTCATCATCAAATGTATATAAATAGTTGTGTATTCTAAAGCTATCTTTTGTTCTATCCTCCAAACCAAGCTGACATGCCTGTTGATAGGCGGTCCTCTTATAACCTTTTAAATTTGCCTCTGCAAAATCCTTTGCCTCCTCCCACGGAATACTTCTTGCCATATCAGGATAAACTTCAAGCAAAGCCTTAAGATTTGCCAATGTAAAATTTCTATATCTAGCAAATGGTGTAAATGACATAATTCTATTCCTCCTCGACTAAAGATGGACAACTCTCAATAACTTTGTTCATAATATGAATCAAAACATCAACTACTATCGAATTACCTGCCTGCTGATACATAGATGTGTCTGATACTACTATCTTAAAGTTGTCTGAGAATCCCATAAGACGTAAGCACTCTCTTGGTGTAAGCTTTCTCAATCTTCCATCTGTTGTAACATAATTATCTACCCCAGCTCTATGCATTTTGTGCATGGTCGTAAGTAATGGTCTCGCAACATCTAAGTCAGTCTTTGGTTTACTATAAAAATTCTTTGTTCCTGTAGCCATTACATATTTAACTACTTTTTCGGACAAAAAATATTTTTCAAGTTCTGGTATCTCTTTCTCTTTCGCATCCTCTTCTGACTGAAAAACAAAATCCCCATGCCAATTAAACTGTTGATTCTTCTTCTGACATAGTTGTACTTCACCATCAATTTGCGTGAATCGTTTTGAAAGATTTTTTTCTTTTGTTACAAATTCTACTCCTTTCTTCGGGAGAAAATATCCTCCAGGAGCATTATTCATAAGAAAGTCCTTCATTTTTTTTCTTAACGGAATTGGATTTGGAAAACTAAATTCTTTTACCAGTTCCAAATCCTCGCGAAATCCTACAACAAATAATCGTTCTCTATTCTGCGGAATACCATAATTCTTTGAATTCAAAATTGACCATGTAAATTTATAGCCCAATTCCGAAAAAACCTGTTGCATTTTCTCCCATGTTTTTCCTCCATCATGTGTGGTAACAGCTTTTACATTTTCATAAATAAAAATCTTCGGTTTTATTTCATCAATCAGTCTGGCATACTCATAAAAAAGTGTTCCTCTTGTATCATCCAAGCCACGCTGTTTACCTACCAAAGAGAATGATTGACAAGGACTTCCACCAACAAAGAGATCCACCTGACCAGCATATTGCTTGCCATCCAGGAAGGCAACGTTCCAATGGAACTGCTCATCTTTAATATTATAATTTGCCATATATGATGCTTTTACCTTATTTCTCTTTTCCATTCCTTCATAAAGAGAATCTACATATTTCTTTCGGGCAGTCCAGTCATCACCCATGGCTACAAGCTTCTTTTGGACATCCATATAATTAATTTTCTCGTGCAATTGGCTTGCTCTCTGCGATAAATCCTGTACCTTACGAATTATCTTCTTGCCATCTAGGGCTTCTAATTTTTCGTAAGCTGAATATACCAACTCTGAAATGCTTCTCCAATCAATATCATCGCCACTCTCAAATTCAATATCTTTTCCAAGATCCTCAAGTGAATTATCTTTTTTATAGTCATTAGAAACCTCAAGTATAACCTGCAATTCTCTAAGTTTTGCCTGCTGCTCAGATCCATGTCCAAGTTCAGCTAAAAACTTTTTATATTCTTTTACTCTTGAAGCTTTTACTCCCTTCATGGAAATAACATTTTTTAAAATTTTTTCTATCAACTTCGAATCTTGTTTGGGAAACGAATCAATCTTACTTAAAACAATTTCATATTCATTTAGTGCTTCTGCTAACATGCCATCCAACTGATTTTTATACAAATCCTCGACTTCATCATTAAATTGTATCTTTTTAATAATCTTCGATAAAGCTTTTAACTCATTTCCTATTTCATCTATATTCATGTCTATTTTCTTCGTAAGAATTGACACATCACCATTATCACAAGCAAAAATTATCTCATTTTTTATCTGCATTCTCTGTAATGCATGTTCTATTGCACCTATACCACTAAAAACTGTCGCTAATCTAATCATTATGTTAGTTCTCTCCTTCTGTATTTGAATTACTCTCAACCATCTCCATAATGTCACAAACATCACATTCAAGTGCATTACATATCTTTTGCAGAATTTCTGTATTTACATTTTCATTCTTGGACAATTTAGCTATAGACGTTGGACTAATTTGAGCTTTTTGTGCCAAATCCTTTTTTAACATATCTTTATCAATTAACAGTTTCCAAAGTTTTTTGTAACTTATCTTCTGCATTTTCTGCCTCCATTTGTATTATCTTTTAATTTTTCTTATATTAAATTTTATTATACCATACAAACGCATGTTTGTATATATTCATTTGAAGATATTTTCGCGTTCCTGTTAGTCAAATCCGCAATTACTTCTTTCATTTTCGTAAAATTGTTTTTGCGGCAATCCCTACAAAATACCACCTATATTATTTTATGTATAGCAGAAGAATCATTTTCCTCTGCCTATATCCCACATCCTATCTTCCATTTTTCCTTTATCCGCATCCATGCTAACACTCTTATTATAAATTCTTTGGAACTCCTCATAAATCTCATCACCATCCAGCTTTATTCCCAGCCTCTTTATAACATCTGAAAACAGCCTTATATTTCCACTTACATTCGCAATATCAAATCCGAATATATTCGCCTTAACAGCAATATCAATGTCTTCATATACCCCATATTCAGATAAGCTGTCAGCAATTGCTTCAACATTATTAGCAGCTATCGGAATATCTGCCTCTACATCATCTACAATTCCATTTTCGCCTGTGTAAATCTGTTCCGAAGCAGCATTATCCATAATCTGATGTTCCACGTCGTATAAATTTGCCTGTTCTTCCATCCCCGGTATCTCAACATCCCTGTCAGCAACAATCTCCTCATTCTCCGACACCGCATAATAAGCCATATACAAATCTTCTTTCATAATACCATCAGCAAGCTGTATCTGCCTCTTAATTTCCCTTTTCTCCTGCTTCAGCTCGTCAAGTTCTTCCTGCACTTCAACATGCCATATCTGATACTCACGATACTGCTCCTCGTTCTTAATATTCCGTTTCCGACTTGAGCTTTCTCTATATATCTCATGCTGCCTGTCCTCAATCTGCTGAATCTTTTCTTCCTGCTCACTTATGAAATCCACAAGTTCCACAACACTTTTGATGTCATTATTCACAAGCAGCAGATATTCATCCTGTAACTGATGAAACCTCTTCAAATCCTCTGCATACTTTGCTCCACCAACTACAAAACGCTTCTGTTCTACAACCCTTAATCTGTATAGCTTTGCATAAAACTTCTTTTGGAATGGTGACAGCTTCGCCCTGTGCAGCCCTCTGATATCCGACGAATAAAAGTAAGGCTTTGCCATCCAAGGCATATCCACATGATGCCTTAGCATATCTTCCGAAAACATCTCGTCCATTTTTGCAAGCTTATGATAATACTGAAATCCCGGTGCCTGTACCTCCATCCACGCGTCTTTCTTAAATACATATCCAAGTCTTTTCATCAGATATTTAAAATGCTCCACATTCCCGGCTGCATATGCACACATCTTGGCATCACGAAGAATTATTTCTTTCATGGACATTTCCTTTTCCCACTTGTCCCTGCTGATATTCTTTGGATTCTTGCTGTACTCTGCCGGCATTATGGAAAGTCCAAGTTCATCACAATATTTATTTGTGATAGGCTGGAGATGATTCTTCCAGTTGCTTTTCGGTGAATTGTATTTCTTGCCGGTTGTCATGCTGACACTGTTCCAGATAAGATGTCCATGCATATGCTCTCTGTCTGTGTGGACTGCATACACAGCCTCATAATCATCACCAAGCACATCCTTCGCAAAGTGCTCCAGGACGTACATTGCCTGTTCTGCAGTTACTTTTTCTTCCGGCGAAAACGATATAATCACATGATAGCCTTGTCTTTTACCTGTCTTATGAAATATATTCTTTGTCTCCTCCATCTGCTCAAATGCCGTATCCGGCAGGCAGTTAATACCGCCCACCAGTACACATTCTTCTGTCTTATCCGGATTTTGGATATATTCCAAAGCATTCTTTAGGTGTGATGCTGGATTTCTACCTTCTGACTCTTTTATATTTAAGATCTTTGTAATCGCCATACTTCCAGCACCTCCCCGAATGTTTTCTTTACATCATCCAGACTGTTCTGCAATTTATCAATATCGCTGTAATACAATCTTCCCTGTGAATTGCCAAGCTTTACCGCCTGATTAATATTATTTGCAATACCTGCAATAACACGAATTATTTTTGCCCTGTCCTCTGGATAACTTGTATCAATGTTGCCTCCTGTCCGAATTAATTCTCTTATATAGGCACTTGCTGTCATTCCTGTTCGCTTAAGTGCCGCTTTCAGAATATCCATATCTTTCTCTGACAACTTCACCGATATCTTATAATCTTTCCTGTCAGACTTGTATCTTCTCTTTCCATCTGCCATACGTTTTTCCCCTTTCGTAATTATCTAATGCTGTATCAAACCAATCTCTTTTTATCTGTATCATTGCTTTTCTCATCCTTTCTTAAAATAGTGCTCACTGGTTTTGCAAGATGCGGAAAAAGTCGGACCTTTTCCCGAAAAAATATAAACGCATCAGCGTTTACATGATTTTTCGTCTTGGCAGGAGCGCCTGCACCTTGTATATGATATGTGGGGGCGCTTTTTTGCCGTCACTTTGCTGTTTTGACGGCGCTTTTTGCCCCCATTTTCATGTTTTGACGGCGCTTTTTGCCCCCACACTAATGAAACTGCATTACCACATCCATAATAACGATTTCCTCCGCCATCATCCTGGTCTGTGTTCTTAGCTGTAACTGTTCCGTAAAGGAATTGGGATTCTTTGGCTTATGCTTTTTCAGCCACTTAGCTTCAATATCATCGAGCAGCTCATATGCTGTATCATTGACTTCATCCGCTCTCTCTTCAAGCTCACCGAACCGCACCAAACTCTTATATCTCATTGGATATTCTTCCCTGATATATTTAATCCACATACGCCCATACTTTCCTGCATCTATATCTGCCTTCTCTGTTCCTGCGACAAGAACCGGATAGAAGATTCCATCCCTTTCTTCATATGGGATACCTAGCTTTTCAAATGTTGTCTTACTCATATTGATTACCGCCTTTCTCATCACTCTGCAGAATATCAAGCACATGCTTTAATGGAACCAGCAGTTCTTCAACATCTCTGTCTGCTTCATCTAATGTCTGTAATTCTTCCAGTATCGTATCAAGATGCACCTGTACTTTCTTTGCCACCTTCATTCCACCAACAACCCTGATTTCATGCTTCAGAAGACATTGGATGATATAATCCTGTTTTGAAAGTCCGCTGAGTGAAACCTTCACATTCAGCTCCTGTGCTTCCTCCGGTGACATACGAAACGCTACTACAACATTTCTCCATCTGTTCTTGGCATCCAGCCTTTTCTCGCTCATAATAATCTGCTCCTTCCGATATAAAATCTATTCTTTTAATTTCTGCTTCATATATCCAGCAAAACTTGTACCCGCATTATCAAACTGCCTTGTACTTATCAATGCTTATAATCTTTTCCGTAGCCGCATCCATATCAATCATAGGTGCTGTTTCCTCTGTCTGCATGATTTCTACATCATCATCCTGCTCTTCACAATCCTCAAAGCTTGCATTGACAGCATCAAGTCTGTCCGCCATTGTCACCTGCTTTGACGGAAACAGATGCGAATAACGATATGTGATATCAATGCTCTCATGACCAACCCTGTCAGCTATTGCAACTGCGGAAAACCCGAGGTCGATCAGATGTGAAATGTGCGAATGCCTTAGATCATGGATTCTGATTTTCTTCACACCGGATAATTTGCAGCCACGCTCCATCTCATGATGAAGGAAGCTCTTTGTAACCAGAAAAATCCTGTCTGTTGGTGTCTGGTCATATAACATTGCAAAATATTCCTGCATTTCTTCGGTAAGGAACTTCGGCAACTTGATTGTTCTGTTGCTCTTAGGTGTTTTCGGTGTTGTAATAACATCCTGCCCCTGCAGCCGCTGATACGATTTATTTATTCTGACTGTGTTCTTTTCAAAATCAAAATCTTCCATCGTAAGTGCAAGCAGCTCACCTAATCTCATTCCTGTCCAGTACAGCATTTCAAATGCATAAAATGAAACCGGCTTGTCAATCACCGCTTCTGAAAACTTTTTATATTCTTCAGTTGTCCAGAAAAGCATTTCCTTCTTTTCTTCCCTGCCCATATTTCCAGCCTGTCTTGCCGGATTCGATTTCAGATTATAAAACCTGCACACATAGTTGAATATCGCACTTAAGATGTTATGCATTGTCTTCTTGTAAGTCTGGGAATAACTCTTCCCATTCTTATAACGGAATGCAACCATCTTATTCTGCCACTTGCGTACATCTCCCGGTGTAATCTCATTCATCTTAAGATTCCTAAAATATGGAAGTATCTTTGTCTCCACAATGTGCTCTTTTGTAAGCCATGTATTGAGTTTGACATAATTTTTCACATCCTCTGAATACAGCTTCCAGAACTCTCCGAATGTCATATCCAGATTATTCTTCTGCCGTATTTTGTAATTACGCTCATAATCAAGTGCTTCCCTCTTTGTTGCAAATCCTCTCTTCTTTATCTGTTTATTTTCCCCAGTCCAGTCCTTACAATAGAATTTGACAAACCAGGTGCCTGTCTTACTGTCTTTATAAGCTGGCATATTCATCATCTCCTTCTTTCCATATGCAGAAGCAGATGCCTAAGCCGTATCGCTCCTGCACCTGCCTCCGCATTAATCTTCTTACCTGTTGCTTATCCTGCATCACTCATACCATAAATGCGTTCTTCAAAATATTTTCTGCTTACTTTTCCACGGATCACAATGTAACCCTTCTTTTCAAGTTCACTGTTGATCTGTCTCATAAGCTTGTATGCCGCTGATCTTGAAATTCCAAGAATCTGCATCACATCTCGTACTTCTAAAAACTTTTCGTTCATGCCCTTTCACCACCTTTCCTTTATAAATTTGTTTTGGCGTTTCTCCATACCAGTTCTGCTGATGTCACAACCAGCCTCCTTACCTGAGATAATCTCCTATAATACCGCCCGCTCCTGCTCGAGGTACTCGGTCCACTTGGGGGAGTGTCTACACTCGCTCGCTTCACATTTAATTCTATAAATGAATTTCACACAAATGTCATGGCAAATGCCTGTTAGATTTCTGATACCGCTCATTCAGTTATTTTCAATACTATATCGTATAGATAAATGAATTATGATTATTCTATATCCTATGGTATTGAATTGCCAAGAGCTTTTTCTAATGTTCTCGTATAGAAAAACTTCCCTTTTCATTTTTTTCGTGTTATACTGTGTTCAACAGTCCATACAGGATCACAAAATGGAGGTAACTACACTATGACAATAGGTGAAAGAATAAAGAAAATACGGGTGTTCCGTAAAATGACAATGGATGATCTAGGCGGTGCTCTTGGCTTTGAAGGAAAAAATATGTCAGTCCGTATATCACAATACGAAACTGGTGCACGTATTCCCGGCGAAGACATGATTCAAAAACTTGCCGCCGCTTTGCACTGCAATTACAAGGCTATCTCTGATTACAGTCTCGGTGCTGCTGAGGATATCATTGAAACACTTTTCTGGCTTGAAGAAAGTGCAGCTTCACTTCCAGCAAGAGGAAAAGGCACCAGATTTCCTGAGTACACTGCTCCCGGCAATCTGATTCACTTAACTGCGATGACTCCGGCAAAGCCATCTGAAACAGCCAGACCAACTTATAACGAAGATGATTATGACTGTGCAGGTGCACCTGTTGCATTAACTTTTGAATATGGATTGGTAAATGATTTCCTTTCGGAATGGTGTGAAATGAAAACGAAATTAAATAACGGAGAGATTTCTCCAAATGAATATTTTGAGTGGAAAATAACATGGCCTCATGCATAAAGTATTTCACAGAAAGGACTGACTGTTATGTATCAGAATGATTTTAAAAATATCGTCTTGAAAAATTTCGACTTAGGAAATTCAATTAGCAGCACTGAAGATTTCCATAATATTAAAACCTGGTTACGATATCAGCTTTTTCCATGTAAAGATGCCGATAACATACTTAAAGATTCCGACTTATTAAAACAGCTTAAATGGCCACATGGAAAAAATATCTATATAGACTGCATTTTTTCTATGAAAACCTATTTTAATATGTTCCTACGAATGTACAATATAAAAACTGTGCAATCATATGCATGGTTACTACTTTACTTTGATGAGATATTTTCTCATGAAAATATCTCAGAATTCTGTCACAAAAATTCTATTGATGAAACGATTCTAAAAAATTGTCTAATACAACAAGAGCGATTTGCAAGTAACACAAATACTCTAGGCAATTATATGACCTGTCCTGATAACAAATATAACACAATTAAAGGATTATCTGGTTATACTTTTTTTAATGACAGAATAGAACTAATACTCAACGCTTTTATAAACAAAGAATATGATAAAATTCAATTCATCGGAGAGCGAAATTGTGATTGGATAGAATGGTTTAATCAAAATATTAATAATTTGCAACTACAGACATTATTTGTTAATGATACTTTTGACAATCTAAAAACCTGTAAAATAAAGCAAGAATTTTTAGCATTCCAATTGCACAATAAAAAAATTAAAAATAGCTACCGCTTTGTTCCTTCTGAACTTCAAACATATACTGCATATTTGACTAACATAAATAAATGGATTGAAAATAGAACTTCTTGTCTAAATACTCTTATTTCGGAATATCCTCATACATAGTACCACAAGGCAAAAAACAAGCTCGCAAATGCCCATTTTACTAGGCTTTGCGAGCTTTTGAAATGTTTCGAGGCAACCTTCCTTATCGTCTTTTGGGGCAAAACTTTTATCCTCTCCACCGGTTTCGGCTCTCCAAATCTCGACACAGATTTCCTCGCAACACCATAACGCTAATATCGCATATAATTACTACAGGTTCCCCGGTTCTTCTCTCGGACATCGTTACCGATGTCGCTACAAACCGCATATACACAGGCTTTTCTCCACATCTACACTGTAGAACGCAAAAACGACCTTGCCAGTCCGGAAGGAACTCCGAACCAACAAAGTCGTTCTCTTATACATATTTGCTTCGTGTTTTGCCACAAATTTCATTCAGTTCACAGGCTAAAGGTTTTGCCAAAAATGAGGATAAAAGCTTTGCCCTAGGAATATCCGCTATTCAAACTCGGCAAGTTGTCGCTTTGACTTAAACTATTTTGTTTAAGTTTTATTTAAAATCTGCTGATATTTTACCTCATTTGCACATTTTATTTTGGCTTACTGATTTTCTGTTGCCAAAGTGTTGCCATGAAACAAATTATAACTATTGACTACAGAAAGGTCAAGCCACTAATCCATCTTCACGTTATATATTTATTGTTTTCTGAAACGAAAACTGTGATGCTCTGATTTTTTTAGGATACACGTCCTTATACCTGTAAATACTCATAATAATTCCTACCAATGCATAGCACAATAAAATATTACTTCTGCCAATGGATAAAAATGGCAAGAAGGAGGATGCTGGTGGAATTATCCCCAAAGCACCTAACAAGTTTAATAAAATATTTAATAGGATTATCATTCCACAACCGAATCCCATAACCATGCCAAGTTCATTTTTTTGTTTAACAGAAGCACCAAAAATAAACATTACAAGTGCTGCCAAGACAGCAACAACAGCGATTCCGGCAATACTTCCATAGCTATTGAGAATATAAGAAAAAATGTAATCACTATTAAACTCCGGCAGACTGCCAATCACATCATTTCCGCTATTACCTACAAACAAAATGTCTTTGCTAAATGTTCTTAGTATTGAAGTAAGATAAAATCCTTCTCCTGAAACAGAAAAAAAGGAGCGAATCCTTGCTTCCTGATACTCTGCCAACAAATGAAATGTATACATCACAAACAACAACATAATAGGTAAAAACATGAAAACTGCCCACAGACTAACAATTGTCTTTTTTACCGATATTTTGAACCACCCCTTTAGAATAGCCACCGTAAGCTGAATCAACATACTAATCATCATAATTATCGCAACAATAAGATTCGGCATTCGAAAAGTGATAAAAACAGGAATAATCAGACAAACAATCGACTTTAACAATGCAGAAAAACTACCATCTCTATATTTATATAAAATTGCTCCATAAATTGGTACATAAAACATCATCAGCGAAGTAGCAGAGATTCTGAACATTCCAAATCCGATACTATACCGTACTCCATTAATATCACCACCAAAGAAACCGGCCAAAAGCAAAATCCCCATAGTAATTATGAATAAACCTATTATCTTGGAGTATTTTGCAATTACAGTATAATCAATAAAATAAATCCCACACATTAAGACAAAACCAATAAAAACAGAATAAACAAAACTTTCCGTCTCAAGTTGATACATCTCCTGCATAAACGGTTCCAAATTACTATATCCACTTTGATAAAATATAGACTGCTGTAGCAAAATTCCTAGTAGGCTCAATATTCCTACAATAACAAGTAATTTCCAAGCAATCTGGGGCTTATGAATTTTATCTAATGAAATACCAACCGTAACTGGATCACCCATATCTGCAACAGCATTTTTTTCTGCTTCTTCATATGACATTCCATCAGCAATATTGTCTTCTATCTGACTTTCAATATGTCCCCTTATCTCCTCGGCAATATATGGTCTTGCTTTTTTACAACGAATTTGCAATAACAGTTTTTCCAAATATTTTTCCATATCTACACCCCCATTGCAAGAACGGTAGTGTCAAAAACTACCCATTTTATTGTTCTAAAATTCTTTTAAAACCTTGAT
>OCSH01000902.1_pt1 | contig 26033 bp, 17 predicted proteins | sample 1538371 | NCBI WGS metagenome assembly OCSH01 (sample SAMN04571687, study PRJEB22368) | human gut metagenome | biome: human gut; material: stool | host: Homo sapiens | place: Luxembourg | collected 2012-06-01 | reverse complement strand
GTCGCGCCCTTGAAGTTGAACGTCAGATTGTCCAAATGCGGCCCGCGCAGCGTCGCCCGGTCCGCCGTTCGGCAGAACGGCGGAATCTTCCTGGTCATGCCGCCGAAGTTGAAAGGCAGATTGCCGCTCTGGCGGGTTTGCAGCGTCGAGCCGTTACGCGGTTTGGTAAAACCGCGTAACCACTAGTTTGGTACCTTGACATTCATTTCTCATGCTCCTAGATTGGTTGGGCACAAAACAATTCCACTACCTAACTAAAGAAAGGAGCAACACTAATTCATGTGCGATGAACCTCTTAACCTTTGTTCGCACGAGCCCGGCGGCGACCCGTCACAGCCGGCGGATGCACCCGAAGCGGTCAGCGCTGAAGACAAACTCGCCAAGCGCATCCTCAATAATCTGGGCTTTTGCGGCCATTACATGCATTTTCATGGCGGAGGCGTGTCCGGCAAGGCGCCCATCATCTGCCTGCTGGCCAAGCAGCCCGGCGGCGAGATGTCGCAGCAGGAACTCGGCATGCACTTCGACCTCAAGCCGGGGTCGCTTTCCGAGATCCTGTCCAAGCTCGAGCTCAACGGCCTCATCGAGCGCAGCCGTAACCCCAAGGATCGACGGCAACTCACCATTCGCCTGACCGAAACCGGCCGGGAAAACGCCCGAATCGACCAGGCAGCCCGCATCCGCTTTAGAGAACGGGCCTTTAGCGCGCTCACCCACGACGAGCGCGAGGACCTCGCCGAAATGCTCGATAAAATCCGCGTAACCTGGGAGGAACTGGATGATTAAAACCCTCACGGGAAGCATCCGCGACTATATGAAAGTCACCGTTGCCACGCCGCTGCTCGTGCTTGGCGAGGTGCTCTGCGAGATGCTGATTCCATTTATCACCGCCAACCTGATCGACGCCATCAAAGACGGCGCCACCGTAGCCGAGATGCTTCCCACCGCAGGCTTTTTGGTGCTCATCGCGCTAACATCGCTTGCTTTTGGCGCCGCAGCCGGCGTCACCTGCAGCCATGCGAGCTGCGGATTCGCCAAGAACCTGCGTCACGACCTGTTCTACAAGATCCAGACGTTCAGCTTTGCCAACATCGATGAGTTCTCGAGCTCCTCGCTCGTCACGCGCCTGACCACCGACATCAACAACGTTCAGCAGGCCTTTATGATGATCATCCGTATCGCCGTGCGCGCGCCGCTGGTATTGATCTTCGCCTTTACCATGGCGTTTATCATGGGCGGCAGCGTCGCCATGGTCTACCTGGTCATCATTCCGCTGCTGGGCTTTGGACTGTTCTTTATCATCTTTAAGGTGCGGCCCATCTTCTCGCGCGTGTTCCACAAGTACGATGCCCTTAATGAGTCCGTCGAGGAAAACGTCACCGGCATGCGCGTGGTTAAGAGCTACGTGCGCGAAGACTTTGAGAAGGAGAAGTTCGCGACCGCCGCGCGCGACGTCCAGATGGACTTCACCCGCGCCGAGAAGCTGCTCGCCTTTAACAACCCCATGATGAACATCTGCGTCAACGGCGCGTTTGTCGTCATCATCTACCTGGGCTCCAAGCTCATCATCACGAGCCAGGGCACGCTGTTCGACGTGGGCCAGCTCTCCTCGATCTTTACCTATGGCTTCCAGATCCTTATGAGCCTGATGCAGCTGTCGATGATCTTTGTCATGGTGACCATGGCCGACGAATCGGCGCACCGCATTACCGAGGTGCTGGCCGCCGAGCCCACAATCGCCAATCACGCCAAGCCCGTGCTCGAGGTTGCCGACGGTTCCATCGACTTTGACCACGTGAGCTTTAAGTATTCCGCACATGCGAAGCGCCAGGCGCTCGACGATATCGACCTGCACATTAAGAGCGGCGAGACCATCGGCATCATCGGCGGCACCGGCTCGGCCAAGTCCACGCTCGTAAACCTCATTGCCCGCCTGTACGACGCCACCGAAGGCACCGTGCGCGTGGGCGGCATGGACGTGCGCGACTACGATCTGGACGCACTGCGCCACCAGGTCGCCATGGTGCTGCAGAAAAACGTGCTGTTTAGCGGCACCATCGCCGAGAATCTGCGCTGGGGCGACTCGAACGCCACCGACGAGGAAGTCCGCGAGGCGGCACATCTGGCCTGCGCCGATGAGTTTGTCGATGGCTTCCCCAAGGGCTATGACACCTGGATCGAACAGGGCGGCTCCAATGTTTCCGGCGGTCAGAAGCAGCGCCTGTGCATTGCGCGCGCCCTGCTGCGTCGCCCCAAGATCTTGATCCTGGACGACTCCACCAGCGCCGTCGACACCAAGACCGACGCCAAGATTCGCGCGGGGCTGGCAAGCTATCTGCCTAACACGACCAAGCTCATCATCGCCCAGCGCATTAGCTCCGTGCAGGATGCAGACCGCATCATCGTCATGGAGGGCGGCCGTATCGCGCAGATCGGCAACCATGACGAGCTGCTTAAGACGAGCGAGATCTACCGCGAGACCTTTACCTCGCAAAACAAGATGTCTGCCGAGGGCGAAGGGGCCGTCGAGGCCGACACCGAGGCATCCGCAACGCAAGCTCAGACCCAGGAAGGAGGCGAGGCACATGAGTAAGGCAACGACCGCCGAGCGCGCGCTCAACCGCAAGGGCGGCACCATGTCGCGCCTCATCAAGACGCTTTTTGGCTTCTACCCCGTGCTTTTGCCCCTCGTCGTCGTCGGCGTGGTGCTCTGCGCCATCATCAACTCCATCGGCGCGACCTTCCTTCAGAGCGCTCTGCAGATTATTAGCGAATCGTGGCAGTCGGGCGATTGGGAAGCCGCACAGCCCAAGATCGCACAGCTCGTGACCACCCTCGCCTGCATCTACGGCGTCGGCATCCTGTCCTCGCTGTTCTGGAACCGCGCCATGGCCACCGTCACGCAGGGCTCGCTCGAGAAGCTGCGCGAGAAGATGTTCAACCGCATGCAGGACCTGCCGATTCGCTACTTCGACACGCACCAGCGCGGCGACATCATGAGCCACTACACCAACGACATCGACACGCTGCGCCAGATGATCAGCCAGTCGCTGCCCAACTTGCTCATGACGACCATCGTCATCGTCACGGTGTTCTTTATCATGCTGTACTACAGCGTTTGGATGTGCCTGGTCATTGTGGCAGGTGTCGCCTTTATGACCTTTATGACCAAGCTGCTCGGCTCCAACTCCGCGCGTTTCTTTATTGCGCAGCAGACCGAGCTCGGCGTGGTCGAGGGCCACATCGAGGAAGTCATGAACGGCCAGAAGGTCGTCAAGGCATTCTGCCACGAGTCTGCCGCCGAGGCCGATTTTGACGAGCGCAACGAAAAGCTCTTCGAGGTCTCACAGAAGGCCAACATGTACGCCAACATCCTCATGCCTATCCTTATGAACCTGGGCAACCTGCTCTACGTGCTGGTCGCACTGGCGGGCGGCATTTTCCTGGCGCTGGGCGTGCCTAACCTGAGCATCTCGGGCATGACGCTGTCCATCGCCGTCGTAGTGCCGTTCCTCAACATGACCAAGCAGTTCTGCGGACAGATCGGCCAGATCTCGCAGCAGATCAACGCCGTGGTCATGGGCCTCGCCGGCGCCGACCGCATCTTTGAGCTCATCGACGAGAAGCCCGAGGCCGACGAAGGCTACGTGACGCTCGTCAACGCGCAGGTGAACCCCGAGACCTGGCAGTTCGAGGAGGCCGACCACCACACCGGCATGTGGGCATGGAAACATCCGCACCGTGCAACCGGCGAGATCGAGTACGTACCGCTACGCGGCGACCTGGTCATGGACAACGTCGACTTTGGCTACACGCCCGACCACGAGGTGCTGCACGGCGTGTCCGTATACGCCAAGCCGGGCCAGAAGGTCGCGTTTGTCGGCGCCACCGGTGCCGGCAAGACGACCATCACCAACCTCATCAACCGCTTCTATGACATCGCCGACGGCAAGATCCGCTACGACGGCATCAACGTCAACAAGATCCGCAAGGCCGATCTGCGCCGCTCGCTGGGCGTCGTGCTGCAGGACGTGAACCTGTTCACCGGCACCGTGATGGATAACATCCGCTACGGCAACCTGGACGCCACCGACGAGGAGTGCATCGCGGCGGCCAAGCTCGCGGGCGCGGACGACTTTATCACCCGCCTGCCCGACGGCTACGACACGATGCTCACCGGCAACGGCGCGCAGCTGTCGCAGGGCCAGCGCCAGTTGATCTCGATCGCGCGCGCCGCCGTCGCCGATCCGCCGGCAATGATTCTGGACGAGGCCACGAGCTCCATCGACACCCGCACCGAAGCCATCGTGCAGGCGGGCATGGATAAGCTCATGGAGGGCCGCACGACGTTTGTCATCGCGCACCGCCTGTCCACCGTGCGCAACTCCGACGCAATCATCTGTCTGGACCACGGCCGCATCATCGAGCGCGGCAACCACGACGAGCTGATCGCCAAGCGCGGGTATTACTACCAGCTCTACACTGGAGCGTTTGAGCTGGAGTAGGTAGGTTTGTTCCACGGAGGTCTCCCAGGCGGGCCGGGGTGTAACCTCCGTGCTCAAACATTCTCGCTTCGCTGCGAAACTGCGCGCGGAAGTTACACCCCGGCCCGCCTGGGAGACCTCCTGCGCGCAATCAACCCGTCATTAAAACAGAATAAAAGTTGGTGAGGCCCTGGCCGTTTGGCCAGGGCCTCGTTTTGTAAGGGCGGCAAAAGTAGTAAAAAAGCCCCGTCCCAAATGAACTACTTGAGAAGCTGAGCCATGGCGTTGACGAATTTTTGTACTTGGAGGGTTGGCTCGAGCGGGTAGTGCAGAAAGACCGGTACCTCGCGGCCGCACAGGAACGGCACGCCCACAAAGGCCGGGTGCACCCCCGACCATGCGCCGCAGGTGAGCACCGCGTCGCCCTTTTCCTCCGCCTCGTTAAAGAGCGCGAAGTCAAAGCTGTCCACGTCGATCACGTCCACGCCGCCGTCGGCCAACAGGTCGATGCGCAGGCTGTCCATGGCATCGTTGCCGTGACGCAGCACGCGCAGACGCATGCCCTCCAAGTCGGCAACCGTGATGCGCGTCTTGCGCGCCAGCGGGCTCGTGCGCGGCAGGTCGATATAAAACGGCACGTTGACAATGCGGAGCTTTTGACAGGTGTCGCCCCAGCGCGGGGTCGAAAAACTCGACTGCACCACATCGACCTCGCGGCCCAAGCTGCGCATGACTGTCTCGCGCTCGTCGTAGAGGTCGCTTACCGGCACGATCTCAAATCGCAGCGACGGCTCCAGATCGTGGATGCCCGTCCACATCGACAGCGTTTGGCGCCCCGGACACATCATCGACACGCCCAGGCGCACGGCACCGCCATCGCCCGCCGCGCGTCGGGCGCGGCGCAGCGCGTCCTCGGACTGCCGCATGATCGAGCGCGCGTCGTCCACCAGCAGAGCGCCCGCCGGCGTCACCTTAACACCCGAATGCGAGCGCTCGAACAACGTGATGCCAAACTCGGCCTCGAAACCCGACACCTGTTTGACGAGCGCCGGGGTCGACACGCGCAATTTTGCCGCCGCACGCGAGAAGCTTCCCAGCTCCGCGGCGGCCGATATGGCCTCGAGTCGTCGATCGTACACGTCATTCTCCCGTTTTCGCACCCGTGGCCACATGGCGCCACAGGGGGTTATTTTCGCAGGTCACGCGCTCGGTTAAGCATAAACTACATTGCACAGCGTAAACCTACGGTTAACGCCATTCTAACAAATATGCAATTCACCTGCGCAAATGCAAAGCATACGATAACCAACGAAAACCACGTGGGTCGGTTAATGGGAGCGACCCACCGGGAGGCACAAGAAGGGAAGTTCCTATGAGCAATTGGCTTAAGCTCGAGGGCGATGTCTGCGCCGTAACCGGCGCACTCGGCGGTATGGGCGTCGAGATTTGCCGCGAGTTCGCCCGCAATGGCGCCAACGTCGTTCTGCTCGACCTGGACGAAGAGAAGGTCAAGGCCGCAGCCGCCGACCTCGCCGCCGAGTTTGGCATCCACGCCGAGGGCTACAAGATGAACGCCACCGACGAGGCCGAGGTTCAGGCCGCCGTCGATGCCACCATCGCCGACTTCGGCCGCGTCGACGTCCTTGTCAACACCGCCGGCATCCTGCGCTTTGCCGCTATGGAAGACCTGCCGCTGAGCGACTGGGAGCAGGTGCTCAACGTCAACCTCACCGGCTACTTCATCACCTCGCAGCGCTTTGGTCGCGAGATGATCAAGGCCGGCCAGGGTCGCCTGGTGCACATCTCGACCGTTGCCAGCCACTCCCCCGAGACGTTCTCGGGCGTGTACAGCTCCACCAAGGCGGGCGTCAACATGATGTCCAAGATGCTCGCCGCCGAATGGGGTCCCTACGGCGTGCGCTCCAACTGCGTCGAGCCCTGCTTCGTTAAGACCCCGATGTCGGCCAACTTCTACGCCGACCCCGAGGTCGAAAAGAGCCGCAGCCGTCTGATCGCCACGCGCCGCATCGGCGAGGTCAGCGATATCGCCAACGCCGTCATGTTCCTGGCGTCCAAGCGCTCGGACTTTACCACCGGCGACGCCATCAAGGTCGACGGCGGCTTCTCCAACATGATGGGCGACCTCACCGCCAAGCCCGGCGGCCGTCGCGCCTATGCCGACAACTACCTTAAGAACAAGGGTGTCGAGCTTTGGTCCGATGAGTCCGGCGTCGCCAAGCCGACTGACCAGTAAACCAACCTAACAGGGAGGCCCGCGGACACGCCCGCTCCTCCCCCGCATCGATTAGAAAGAGTCCAATGGCTTCCACCAACTCCAACAAGGGTCGCGCCGTCGTGCTTTCCGCCGCGTGCGTCACCATGTTCTTCATCAGCTCCATCGCGCTGTATTCCGTCGTGAGCAAGAACCTGCTCGCCGTCTACCCCGAGTGGTCCAGCGCTCTTACCTGGGCCTTCCCGGTCTTTCAGACCATCATGGCTGTGACGGGCATCTTCGCCGGCCGCATCTCCGATAAGATCGGCCCGCGCAACGTCGTGATCGCCGCCGCCGTGTGCTACGGCGTGGGCTGGTTCATGTCCGGCACCGTCACCGAGCCGTGGCAGTTCTACCTGTGGTTCTCGCTCGTCGCCGCCATCGGCAACGGCCTGGGCTACAACCCGGCGCTCACCACCGGCCAAAAGTGGTTCATCGACAAGAAGGGCCTCGCCTCCGGCATCACCCTGGCCGCTTCGACCGCCGGCCCCGCCGTGCTGTCCCCAGTGCTCGCCTCGCTGCTCATCCCGAGCCTGGGCATCTTTGGCGCCCTTAAGGCGCTCGGCGTCATCTTCTTTGTGATGATCGCCGCCTCCGCCCTGTTCCTGAAGGCCCCCGAGGCCGGTTGGCTGCCCGAGGGCTTCGAGGCCCCCAAGGGCGGCGCGCATGCCGGCACCTTCGGCGACCTCACCCCGGGCGAGATGGTCAAGACCCCGCGCTTCTGGGTCCTCATCGTCACCTTCGCCTTTGCCGCCACCGCGGGCACCCTGCTCGTGGGCAAGGTTGCCTCCATCGCCGCCGTCCAGCTCTTCGCCGACCCCACGAGCGCCGCGGCCGTCGCCCTCGGCGGTGTGGTGGTCTCCGTCAACACCTGCGCCAACCTGGTTGGCCGTCTGTCCTTTGGCCAGATCATCGACAAGCTCGGCGCCTATAAGTCGCTGCTCATCAGCCTTGTCGTCACCATCGTCGCACTCGTCATCATGTCGATGAGCTTTACGCAGGGCATGTTCTTTGTGGCGCTCGCCCTGCTCGGCTTTAGCTTTGGCGCCCTGCTCGTCATCTACCCGCCGCTCACCGGTGGCGCCTTCGGCACCAGCAACATCGGCGTCAACTACGGCATCATGTTTTTGGGCTACGCCGCTTCCACCTGGATCAGCCAGCCCATCACCGCCGTGCTGTATCACGCCGAGGCCGGCAGCGCCGCCTACCAGCAGTCCTTCTACGGCGCTATTGTGATCGCCGCCATCGCCGTCGTGCTCACCGTCTACATGATGGTCTCCGACAGCAAGAAGAAGTCCGCCTAGTTTTACCGATGCGACAAAGGGACAGCCCCTTTGTCGCATTCCACTGGTCACCAGTATTAAGGAGTCGAAATGCCTGAGCTCAACCCCGTCCGCATTGCCGTTATCGGTGCCGGCGCCATGGGCCGCAACCACATCCGCTTTGTCACCGAGGAGCCCGAGGCCGAGCTCGTCGCCATCGCTGACGCCTTTGAGGGCGCCCGCGCCACGGCCGAGGCCGCCGGCGTGCCGTTTTATACCGATCCCGCCCAGATGATGGACGAGGTCAAGCCCGAGGCCGTCATTATCGCCACCCCCAACGACCTGCACCTGGGCGTTGCCCACGAGGCCATCAAGCGCAACATCGTGCCGCTGGTCGAAAAGCCGATCTCCAACGACCTCGAGGATGCTCAGGCCTTCGCCGCCGAGGCCGAGACCGCCGGCGTGCCCGTGCTCGTGGGTCAGCACCGTCGCCACAACCCCTTCGTCAACAAGGCCAAGGAGATCATCGAGTCCGGCGAGCTGGGCAAGCTCACCGTGTCGAGCTTCCACTATATGATCTATAAGAATGACGAGTACTTCGATGTCGAGTGGCGTCGCAAGAAGGGTGCCGGCCCGATCCTGGTCAACCTGGTGCACGACGTCGACCTGCTCCGCTACCTGCTGGGCGAGCCCGTTGCCGTCCAGGGCATGCAGTCCAGCGCCGCCCGCGGTTTTGAGACCGAGGACTCCGCCGTGGTCAACGTCCGTTTTGCCGATGGCGCGCTCGCAAGCATGACCATCTCCGACGCCACCGCCAGCCCCTGGAACTGGGAAGCAACCGCTCGCGAGGATCCGCAGTACCGCCCCTTCGACGCCGACGCCTACTTTATCGGTGGAACCCTGGGCGCCCTGTCGCTGCCCCGCCTGCACCAGTTCTCCTACAACGGCGCCTCTAACTGGCACAAGCCGCTGCAGATGGAGATTCCGGCTGTCGACCCGGCACTGCCGCACAAGATGCAGCTCAAGCACTTTGTGAAGGTTGTCCGCCGCGAGGTCGAGCCCGTCGTGACCCCCGCCGATAACGTCAAGACGCTCACGCTTCTCAACGCCATCAAGGAGGCCGCCGAGACCGGCCAGCTCGTCGAGCTGTAATGCCTTAAGAGCGGCCGTGGCAGAAACCCCATGTCGAGCCCTTCGGCCCGCCACCAACAAGCCCCTCTTCTTTGCCCCGCGAGCAGCCTCCTGCCCGCGGGGCATTTTGCTACCTTGCCGACGATTTTTCTGGGGCGGGGGCTATTTTGCACCTCGACTTGGTTCGTTCGCCACGAAATGGGCCTATCTACTACGTTTAACCGATTACCCTCAACCATGCCAAATTTCGAGAAATAAAAACCGCAGGTAGATGGCTTGCGTATTCTCGGAAAACCGGGAGATGGTCGGCCCATGCAGTTCAAACGTAGTAGATAGGCCGTTTTCGTGGCGCGGGCCCAAAACAGTCTTTTGGGACGGGTGGTATCCTTGGTAGCCCTGTGCTGCAAACGCACCTTAAACGCAAGGAGTCCCATGGATCTTATCGCCCAGCTCGCCCGCGAGCTCAACCTTAAGACCGCCAACATCGAGGCGGCCGTCAAGCTCATCGACGAGGGCAACACCATTCCCTTTATCTCGCGCTACCGCAAGGAAGCCACGGGCGGCATGGACGACGTCGCCCTGCGCGCACTCGACGAGCGCCTGTCCTACCTGCGCAATCTTGAGCAGCGCAAAGAGGACGTCATTCTGCTCATCGACGCCCAGGGCAAACTCACGCCCGAGCTCGAGCAGCAGATTCGCGAGGCCACGCAGCTCCAGCGCGTCGAGGACCTCTACAAACCCTACCGCAAAAAGCGCATGACCCGCGCGCAGAAGGCCCGCGAGGCCGGACTGGAGCCGCTCGCCAATATGATCATCATGCAGGCCTCGGCCAAGGGCAGCGCGCTCGACGCCGCCGCGGAATACGTCAACGAGGAGGCCGGCTTCGACACGCCCGAAAAGGCGCTCGCCGGCGCCGCCGACATCGTGGCCGAGACGGTGGCCGAGGACCCCGAGAACGTCGCCGACCTGCGCACCTTTACGCAAAACACCGCCGACATCGTCGTCGAGGCCACCGACCCCGCCGAAAAGACTCCCTACGAGCCCTACTACAGCTATGATGAGCCGCTGCGCCGTATTCCCAACCACCGCGTGCTGGCTATCGACCGCGGTGAGCGCGAGGGCAAGCTCCGCGTGCGCGTGAACGTCGACAGCGCCGCCGCCACGGCACGCCTCGGCAGCCGTTGGCCCCGACGCCAGGGTGTGTTTGCTCCCATCTTCGATGCCGCCATCGCTGACGGTTACAAGCGCCTCATGGCCCCCTCGCTTGAGCGCGAGGCCCGCGCCAAGCTCACCGTTCGCGCCCAGACCGAGGCCATCAACGTCTTTGCCAAGAATCTCGAGGGCCTGCTCTCGGCACGCCCCGTACGCGGCGCCCGCGTGCTCGCGCTCGATCCGGGCTACCGTACCGGCTGCAAGGTCGCCGTCATGGACGAGACCGGCAAGCTACTCGACCACGACGTGGTCTACCCCACCAAGCCGCGCCACGACGTCGCCGGCACCAAGCGCGAGCTCGCCCGCCTCGTCAAGAAGGACGGCGTCAACACCATCGTCATTGGCAACGGCACCGCTAGCCGCGAGACCGAGGAAGTCGTCTCGGAGTTCATTGCCGAGCAGGCGCCTGGGTTGCGATACACCATCGTCAACGAGGCCGGCGCATCGGTGTACTCCGCCTCCGAACTCGCCAGCCAGGAGTATCCCGACTTGGACGTCACTGTGCGTGGCGCCATGAGCCTGGGCCGCCGCCTGCAGGACCCGTTAGCAGAGCTCGTCAAGATTCCGCCTCAGTCCATCGGCGTGGGCCAGTACCAGCACGACCTTGACCAGGCCGAGCTTTCGCGCACCCTGGGCCACGTGGTGGAGGACGTCGTCAACCGTGTGGGCGTCGACGTCAACACCGCGAGCGCAAGTCTGCTGGGATACGTATCAGGCATCACGCCGAGCGTGGCCAAGAACATCGTTGCCTACCGCGAGGAAAACGGCGCCTTTACCGATCGTCGCCAGCTCAAGAAGGTCCCTAAGCTGGGACCCAAGGCATATCTCAACGCCGCGGGCTTCCTGCGCATCAGCGGCGGCAAGAACCCGCTCGACGCGACGAGCGTCCACCCCGAGAGCTACGAGGTGGCCACGTCCGTCCTGGAACGCGCCGGCGTTAAAGCAAGCGAGCTCAGCCGCGGCGGCGTGCCCGACATCGAGCGCCGTCTGGGCAGTATCTCGGCGCTGGCAAGCGACCTGGACTGCGGCACCCTCACGCTCATCGACATTGTCAACGAGCTCAAGAAGCCCGGCCGCGACCCGCGCGACGACGCGCCCGAGGTGGTCTTTAGCCGCTCGGCGCTTTCCATCGACGATCTGGAGCCCGGTATGGAACTCAAGGGCACGGTGCGCAACGTTGTGGACTTTGGCGCCTTCGTCGACGTGGGCGTGCACCAGGACGGCCTCGTGCATATCTCCAAACTGGCCAACCGCTTTGTCAAGCACCCCAGCGACGTCGTGCGCGTCGGTGACACGGTCAAGGTGTGGGTCGAAAAGGTCGATCGCGACCGCAAGAAGATCTCCCTCACCATGGTGCAGGGAAAATAACCTGGACCGAACGCAAAAATGGGACAAACAAGTCAGACTTGTTTGTCCCATCTCTTTATACGCAGGCAGTGGACGCGGTTCCGCTTTGCGGGTTATTGCAGATTCACCCACAAAGCGGGACGAACGGCGTTAGACGTAATGTCAACGCTGTTGCCGCCAGGACCCAAGCGACCGACGTCGTACACTAAATCCGCACCATGACCGGTGCCACCATCAGGCACTGAGCGAAGCCACCAGAAGCATCCGTCACCATTATATCCGCCTGCACCATTCTTCTTAGCCCATTTAGTAGGGCAGCAAATCCGATCTTCATCAGATTTGAAATACTCGTTCGCTTCATCTCGGGAAAGCAACGTGGGCGCGCCATCGATGATTTTCTCTTCATCGTCAGTGAACGCTTGGGTAGCAAAGTCGTTCTCAAGCCAGTTCTTAAGATCCGACGACTCCCATTCGTTGCCCTTGTCATAATCTGAGTTAAACGCATGGGCATCAAGCGCCTTGTCGCTCACGACCAGGGCCCGGCTACCCTCGACCGCGAGCACACGCCATTTTATGGGCTCCTCGCCATTTGAGGTGTCGCCGTCCTGCTCATAGGAGCCGAACTCAACCTTGTCGCCCACCTGGACGCCCTTAAAGGGATTCTTATTGGAAGCTTTGCCATCGGATGCGCTGGCACTCCGATCGTACGAACCGGACTCAACCGTTTCGTTCGCTTGGCCATTCTCAAAAGAGTTCTTGTTGAGACCCGGAATCACGGCGACCAGCGCGACCACGACGACCGCCGCCGCGGCACCGATGATGAGCGGGACCTTCTTCTTGGTACCCGGCATCTTAGCCGGCACGGGAGCAGCACTTTGCGGGACAGGCTCCGCACCCGAGGCTACCGCCGGATTACCGGATTTCCCCGAGGGGGGGGCGGGCTCACCAGGCATCATGGGAAGCGGGTTGCCGCACGCCGCACAGAACTTGGCCGCGTCGGCGTTCTTGGCACCGCATTTGGGACAGAACATGGGGTCTCCTTCCTTTCGTTTTCCTTTCGCACGTTAAGGCTAGACCCAAGGCAACCCAACTTGTTGCGCAACATGTCCCGGAGAAGAAAATATCTGTGCGAGCGAGGATCGCGTGCTGTCCCGCTTGCGTCGCACCCCACTCACGCTGACAAAATTATCCGTGCCTTCGATGCATAGCCACCGCATCCGTCGTCCAATCTGCAAGTTTTTCTCACCGGATGGAAAGAACTTGCAAAGACTGCAACAAAAAGGCACCGCCCCATCAAAGAGGCGGCACCAGCCAAGTCTTATTCAGCTCAGAACCTACCGGCAGCTCGTGTCGGCAGCCCAGGCCTTTCCTTTGCCTAGCGCGACCCTCGCGAAGCGCGTGAGCGATAGGGAAAGGAAAGGCCTGGGCGAACAACCCTCGGCGCAGCCAGTGTTCGCGTTACGGCAGGATATGGAAGCCCAAAGCGGCGATATCCTTGGCAAAGCCGCGGACGGTGTCGAGCGAGACCTCGTACGGGTCGCGGCCGATGTTCTTGCGCTTGGCCAGGATGCTGTTGGGCACCGTGATGATCTGACAACCGCAGGCTTCGGCCTGGTAGATGTTGATGAGCTCGCGCGTGGACGCCCACAGGACCTCGCAGTTGGGCTTGACGGCGGCCTTCTTGACCGACTCCGTCATAAACGGAATGGGATCAACGCCGGTATCGGCGATGCGGCCGGCAAAAAGCGAGATGATGGACGGCGTCTCGGCGTCAACGGCCTCGACCATCTCATCGACCTGCTCGGGCGTAAAGATGGTGGTGACGTTGACCTTGATGCCGTCGGCCGAAAGCTTGCGGACCAGCTCGCCGGTGGACTCGCCCTTGGTGGTCACGCACGGAATCTTAACGTAGACGTTCTCGGCCCAGGTAGCGATCTCGCGGGCCTCGACCTCCATGGTCTCGACGTCGTCGGCAAAGACCTCAAACGACACGGACACATCGGTGATGCGGGCCAGGACTTCCTTGGCAAACGCGCGGTAATCCGTCACGCCGCCCTTCTTCATAAGGGACGGGTTGGTCGTGAAACCCTGAACGTTGCCGTTCTCGTACATGTCGAGCATGCCCTCGAGGTTTGCACCGTCAGCGAACACCTTGATTGCCATCTGCCTGATTCCTTTCGTTTGCACGCTGGCATTGAACTGCTAAACACTTTACCTACGTTTATCAAGGCGTGAACTGCGGGTTTTTATCTTCTCGGCGAGCGGTATAAACACCTCAGTGTTTGGATTGATAAATCGATTGAGCATGCAAAAGCAAAGAGTCGCAGTTTGAGCAAACGTCAGAAGGCGGGATTCATTAGATGAGGCCGAAATGCTGCATGGCGGTGACGGTACCGTCGTGTGCGACATCGTCGGTCACGTAGTCGGCGACCGCCTTGACCTCGGGCATGGCGTTGCCCATGGCGACAGCCGTCTCGACCGCAGCGAGCATGCCCAGGTCGTTGCCCGAATCGCCAAAGCCAAAAGTGCGCGCATTTCCCTCGCGGCCCAGATACGCCAGCGCTCGCGCCACGCCCACGCCCTTGTCAATGCCCCTGGGGCTCAGCTCGCGATTCTGACCACCGGTGTTGCACAGCTCAAACTCGCGATCGATAAAGCCGTCATCGCTGGCTACGCGCGCCAGGTCGCCCGCGGTGATGCACACCTTGCCCACGCGCAGACGGCCGTCGACGCGCATCTCCTCGGCGCTGTGCACCACAGAGGTACCGATTAAAGACGAGCACTCAACGCCCACAGGCTCCAGCGCAAAAGTCGCAGCGTTGGACTCGAAAAAAACCTCGATGCCGACATCCACAACGCGACGCGCAAGCTCCTCAACAATGCCTTCGTCAAAGCAGTCCTCATGCACCACGCGTCCCTCGATCTCGAGCGTCGCCCCCGCCATGGCAACGATACCCGCCGGGTTCAGCGCGCGCAGGCCATCGGCAATCAGCCACAAGGGACGACCCGTGCAGATAAATGCCTGGTGACCCGCATTGCGCAAGCGACCAAATGCATCAACAACAGCCTTCGACGGATGTATTGCATTGAAGTCCTTGTCGGTCATATCGTCGGGATCAAACGACGTCAGCGTGCCGTCCACGTCAAAAAAGAGCACGGCGGAATCAGAGCACGCATCAATCATATGAGTTCCTTTCGAGGATAAGGGCAAACGAAGCATCCATCATATAATGAAGCGACGCAATCAGAGAGGTCACCCATGGAATTTTATGCAAGCTGCCCCGAGGGCTTTGAATCCGCACTCGCCGACGAGCTCAAGCGGCTCGGGCTTTCGCATGTCCGCCGCCTGAAGGGCCGCGCTACGTTTGAGGGCGAGCTCGAAGAAGGCTACCGCGCCTGTCTATGGTCGCGCCTGGCCAGCCGCGTGTTTGTGGTGCTTGGGCGCTTTGAGGCGCAGGATGCCGATGAGTTGTACGACGGCGTTTACGACATCGCCTGGGAGAGCATTGTTCGCCCCGGCGCCACCATCGCCATCACCGCCCGCGGCGTGACCGAGCAGCTGCGCAACACGCGCTTCTCGGCCCTGCGCGCCAAGGACGCGCTGTGCGACCGTCTGGCCGAGACCACGGGCCGTCGCGCCGATGTCGACGCCGCCGATCCCGACGTTCACCTGCTGCTTTCGCTGCGTCAGCGCCGCGCGAGCATCAGCCTGGACCTTTCGGGCGACCCGCTGTTCAAGCGCCTGCCGCCCGCCGCGACCCGCGCCGGCGAGGGCACGCACGTGCTGCGCCCCGACTACGCCGCCCTGGTGCTTGCGCAAGTCGGCTGGACCGCACTGTGCGAGCGCGAGCTAACGGCCGACGATTACGAGAATGAAGCTCTGCCCACGCTGGTCGACGCCTCGTGCGCCGGCGGCGGCCTGCTGCTGGAGGCCGTGAATATCCTAACCGACCGCGCCCCGGGTGCCGTCCGCGAGCGCTGGGGCTTTGAGGGCTGGCAGCTGCATGACGCTGCCCTGTGGGAGCAGCTGCGTGCCGAAGCGCGCGAGCGCGAGACGACGGCACGCGAGCGCCAGGCGCGCATCGTTGCCGTGGATGTTGACCCCGCCGCCCGCAAGACCGCTGAGCGCATGGTTAAGTGCGCCGGCTACAAGCGCTTTGTCGATTTTTGCGCCGCCAAGTCCGCCACCGTACTGGACCATGCGGGCGCCGTCGCCGGTGCCGCCGTGGTCGCGGATACGACCGAGACACCGCTTTCGCTCATGCACGACGCCATGACGCTGGTCGGCGAGCTGCGCCGCGCGCCCGAGCTTGCCGCGGCGCCGGTCGCCGCGCTCACCCGCGACGGATTGCTGGCCCGCGCGCTCCACGCCGAGCCCGAGCGCTCAATCGCCGTCATGCCCAACAACGAGGAGGCGACCGTCGAAGTCTGGCCTTCGCTCGACCACGCTGCCGCAGCGTTTGAGGCTGCGACCAGCGCGGATGCCGAGGCCAAGGTTGCGGATGCCGACGACGTCAACGACAGAGCCGCCGCTTCCGCCATGCCCGAGCCTGCCGCCATGCTCGACCTGGGTGACGGCAAGCCGCTGCCCGTGCTCATTCCGGAGTCCGAGCAGTTCGCCAACCGCCTGCGCAAGAATGCCCGTCTGCGTCGCAAGTGGGCCAAGCGCGAGGGCGTGAGCTGCTACCGCGTCTACGATGCCGACCTACCCGACTACTCCGCCGCCATCGATCTGTACGAGGGCTGCCCGCAGACGCCGGGCCGCTGGCTCGTCATCGCCGAATACGCCGCACCCAAGACCATCGACCCCGCGCTAGCCCAGGCCCGCATGCTCGATATTCTGGCCATCGCGCCGCGCATCCTAGATGTTCCCGCCGAGCATGTGCACGCCAAGGCCCGCATGCGTTCGCGCGGCGGCTCGCAGTACGGCAAACAGGACGCCGGCAAGGGCGGCTCGGGCGAGCGCACCAATATCGCACGCCGTCGTCTGCCACTCATCGAAGAGGGCGGACTCACCTTTGCCGTCAACTTTGACGACTATCTGGATGTGGGCATCTTCCTGGATCACCGCGTCACCCGCAACCTAGTGCGCGAGCACGCCAAGCAGGCGCGCCGCTTCCTCAACCTGTTCGCCTATACCGGCACCGCCACCTGCTATGCGGCCGATGGCGGCGTCGAGGAGACCGTGACGGTCGACCTTTCCAATACCTATCTGGACTGGGCCGATCGCAATATGCGCCAGAACGGCTTTGTGGGGCCTCAGCATCATTTTGTGCGCGACGACGTGCTCGCTTGGATTCGCGACCAGCGCCAGACACGCAACCGCTGGGACCTGATCTTTGTCGACCCGCCCACGTTCTCGAACTCGTCCAAGATGGGCCGCCGCACTTGGGATGTCCAGCGCGACCATGTTGAGCTTTTGGCCGGCGTATCGCGTCTGCTCGCGCAGGGCGGCCATGCCATCTTTAGCTGCAACCTGCGCGGCTTCCGCCCCGAGACGCGCAAACTCGCGCGCGCGGGCGTGGTGCTGGAGGACATTACGGCACAGACCATCCCCGAGGACTTCGCGCGCAACCAGAAGGTGCATCACTGCTACATCGTGCGCCGCCTGCCCATCGAGGACGCCATGGCAGAGGTCGGCTTTAGCGCCGAGGAAATTGCCGAGCGCGTCGAGGAACTGCGCAACTCCGAGGCCCGCAAGCCCCGTGCGGCAGCACCCGCGCACGCGCAGGCCGGCAACGGCAAGTCCAACTTTGCCGGCAAACCCTCCCCCGCCGGCAAGCCCAAAAAGAAGAAGTTCTACGCCAGCAAGCCCAAGGGCAAATAACAAAGTTGCGGTGGAATACGGACTGTTTTGCCTGGAATTAGGCAAATTTAGACCGTATTTCACCGCAACTCATATTGGGATGGTGGTTGGCGATCTAGCCTTGGGTGACCAGGCGATAGCCGATACCCACGTGCGTTTGGATATAGCGCGGATGCGCGGGGTCGGACTCGATCTTTTTGCGCAACGTGCCCATAAAGACGCGCAGGCTCGCCAGGTCGCTCTTAGTTGCCGTGCCCCAAATCTCGTGCAGGATAAACTGGTGCGTCAGCACCTTGTCGGCGTTATGCGCCAGCAGGCACAGGAGCTTGTACTCGATCGGCGTCAGATGCAGCTCCTCGCCATCCATCGTGGCGATGCCGGCGCCAAAATCGATATGTAACTCACCGGTATCGAACGAGCCCTCGGAGACAACGCCGCCCGTTTGCGCATACGAAAGACGCCTGAGCGTCGTGCGAATGCGCGCGAGCAGCTCCTCGACCGAAAACGGCTTGGTCAGGTAGTCGTCGGCGCCGGCATCGAGCGCGCGAATCTTGTCCGCATCCTCGCTGCGCGCCGAGACCACAATGATCGGCATGCCCGACCATGCGCGCACCGACTCCACCACCTTGACGCCGTCCATATCGGGCAGGCCCAGATCGAGCAGCACAATACTCGGCGTCTGCGATGAGGCGGCGGCGATGGCGGCATGGGCGGTCTCCACGGCCATATGACGCAAGCCGTGCGCCTCGAGCGCGGCAACGATTAAGTTGCGAACGGCGGGGTCGTCCTCAACGACCAAGATGAGCGGCTTTACGGCAGAGTTCGGCACGGCGCTACTCCTTATCAAACGAAACGTCAGCGACGGGAAGCTCAATCGTAAAGACCGAGCCGTGCGGATCCGCCGCGGCAACCTCTATGCTACCGCCATGCGCTAACGCAATGGAGCGGCAGAGCGAAAGACCCAGACCCACGCTGCGATGGCTGTCGGCCAAACCGTGGTTGGCGGTGTAGAACGACTCAAAGATCCGCTCGCGGTCCTCGGGTGCGATGCCCGGGCCGTCATCGGCCACCGAGCACGCCACGCGTCCATCGTCGACGCTAATCGAGATCACGATGTGCGAGCCTGCAGGCGTATAGGTGATGGCGTTGTTCACCAGATTGACCACCAGCTGCACCATCAGGCGCGCATCGACATTGACGAGCGCCGGCTCATCGCACGCCACCACCTTAAGGTCGTGCTCGCGCACAGCCGGATTTACGTGGCGCAGCGCCTCCTCGACGATATCGTCCATGAGCTCGAGCGTAGTCGACAGATGCATACCGTCGCCCTCGAGCTTGGTGATGGCAAGCAGGTTCTCGACGGTGGCGTTGAGCCATTGCGCATCCGAGCGAATGGACAGGAGCAGGCCGCGACGCGTCTGGGCGTCGAGCACGGCGGTGCCGGTCGAGCCCTGGTCGAGCAGCACGTCGGCATTACCCGAAATACTGGTGAGCGGCGTACGCAGATCGTGTGAGATGGAGCGCAGCAGGTTGGCGCGCAGCTGCTCGTTTTTGGCGAGCACCGCCGCCTCCTCGCGGGCTTCCATAGCGCGGGCGCGGTCGAGTGCCAGCTCGCCTTCGCTCACGATGGCATCGGCAAGTGTCCGCTCCTCATGCGTCAGCACGTCGGGCTCGGCAACGATAGCCAGCACGCCCACCACCGAGGCGGGGTTGCCCGAGCGCACGAAGCCGTCGCCCGTGCGAACCGTCAGGTAAATGCCATAAAACGCTGAGCCGCCAAACGTGGCGTCGAGCGGCGTTCCCACATAGGCGGACGCCGTGAGCCGCGGCGGCATCTGCGGCGCCAGCTCGTGCACCGGCGCGGCATCGCCCACGGCCGTGTATGTCGCACGCGGCAGCAGGTCATCGCCCTCGGCGTCGGCGCTGTACCACACAACCGGACAGCCCGAAAGACGCGCCAGCTGCGTGGCCATGGCGTGAACGATCTGATGCTGATCGGCGCACCGCTGCAGCATGCGGTTGGTCTCGAGCACCATATGCGTGCGGCGGTCGCTGGCGGCAGCCTGTGCCAAGGCGCGGCGCAGGGCCAACGCAATCGAGCTCGACACAAGCGAAACCACGAACATGATGAAGAACATGCCGGGATAGCCGCGGTCGATAAGCGACAGCGAGTAGCGCGGGTCGACAAACAAAAAGTTGTAGAGCGCCACGGCGGCAGCCGAGCTCAGCAAGCAATACAGGCGACTCCAGGTAAAGAATGCGCACAGCTGAACGGCGAACACATAGACGATCATGATGCTCGGCGCGAGACCCGGATGGTCGAGCAGCGCGCCCACAATCGTCGCCGCGACCAGCAGCCCCACCGATACGCAGGCGTCATACAGAGGAGTGCGGCGCGTCAGCGTTGTGCGCCGCCACCAAAAGCTATCGGCAATATCGCCGTCCGTACGGACGTCCATCAGCGTCCCGCCCCTCTCTCAAAAACAAAAACCACCACAAAGGGACAGGCACCTTTGTGGTGGTTTTCCCTCGTGGTGGTTCTAAGTGTACAGCCTTCTACGACCGGCAGCCGCTAGACAAACAGCACGTGCGCGAGCAGGGCACACACGCACACCGCTCCAAATACCAGTGCCATGATCGAAATCACGCGATCGGCCATGTCCATGTTGGCACGGTTCGTCAAAAACCGATCTTCGTCAGCATTGGCGCGTGCCTCACGCACCATCTCGGCAAACACCTCGCGGCCATCAAGTATCTTTGCATCCATGCTTGCCTCCCCGGTCTCAATCTTGTCCATCGAAAATCAACTCCATGCAACCCGTCGGCGCCTACGGGCGCTCGTTGGGAGCCAGGCGCTGCATCTTGTTCACAGCCTTGAACTTGGTGAATAGCGGCACATACTCAAAGCTCACGTTGGAGTTCTCCAGGCCGTACCAGCGCGCCGGCGTGCCGGCGGCGCGGCGGATGATGTACTTGAGCGTGATGGCCGTGCGCTCGCTCGGCTCCACGTCACTCTCGGGCGCTAGGAGCTTGCGAATCATGACGAACTTGAACGTGCCGATGTTGCCCGGATCCTTGTAGACCGAGTAGTCGTGCATCTGCGGCGGCAGCTCGCCAGTGGCGGCCAGATCCTGAACAACCTGACGTAGGTAGGCGTTCACGCGCTGGTTAACCTTGTAGCCCAGGTACAGATGCACGCGGAACACGTAGTCGGTGCCAAACGTCTCGACCGAATAGGCAAAGGTATGCGGCTCGTCCATGGTCTCGACGTTCACGAACCACCAGGCGCGGGCGCGTTTGGGATGCTTGTCCAGAATCGAGTAGACGATATCGCGGTCGATGTAGTCGGTATTGGTGTCCTTGGTCAGGTACACGATGTTGTCGCTCATAAGCTCGTAGCGATCGTCGTCGCGCAGGCGCTTGAGCTGCGGCAGATAGCTGCGCAGCGGCAGCAGCGTAAACTGACGCCGCTCGACCGCCGTGCCGTTGTACCAGCACACCATAATGCCCATGATGAGTGCAGCCATAAGGATGGTGAAGTAGCCGCCGTGGAAGAACTTGGTGAGCGAACTCACAAAGAAGAAGCCCTCGAGCATGAGGAAGAAGGCAACAAAGATATACGGGACGACCTTAAGGCCACGATCGACATGCAAGTAGAAGAAGAGCAGCAGCGTCGTGCACATCATGGTCAGGGTGATCGCCAAGCCGTAGGCGGCCTCCATGTGCGCCGAGCTCTGGAACAGCAGCACCACGATGACGCAGCCCACAAGCATGACGTTGTTGACCATGGGAATATAGAGCTGGCCCTTGGTCTCGGCAGGATAGAAGACCTGCATGTGCGGCATGAGGTCCAGGCGACTGGCCTCGGACACCAGCGAGAATGCACCGGTGATGAGCGCCTGCGAGGCAATGATGGCCGCGACGGTGGAAAGGCCGACGGCAAAGGGACGCAGGCCCGGGGTGAGCATCTGGTAGAAGGGGTTGAGGTCGGCGATACCCATGAGCTCCGGGCTGCCGGCGTTGTTGATAAGCCAAGCGCCCTGGCCCATATAGGACAGCAGCAAGCAGCACTTGACGAACGGCCAGGTGGCATAAATGTTGCCGCGGCCCACATGGCCCATGTCGGAGTAGAGCGCCTCGGCACCGGTGGTGGCAAGGAAGCAGCTGCCCAAGATCATGATGCCCGCATGGTTGTTGGGACTCAGCAAAAAGCCGACGCCGCGTAGCGGGTTGAGGCACAGCAGCACCGCGGGATACTGGAAAACAAAGAACAGACCCGTACCGCCCAGGAACAGAAACCACAGCGTCATGATGGGGCCAAAGGCACGGCCGATCTTGGCCGTACCGATGCGCTGCACCAAGAAGAGCGCAATGATGATGGCAAGCGTGATGGCCACGACGCGGCCCTGATCGTCGCCCAACACAGCATGGACTGCCGGAATGGTGCGCAGGCCCTCGATAGCCGTAGTCACGGTAACGGCGGGCGTGAGGATGCCATCGGCTAGCAGTGCCGCGCCGCCCAGCATGGCGGGGATGATGAGCCATTTGCCGCAGCGCTTAACCAAGCTGTACAGAGCAAAGATGCCACCCTCGCCATGGTTGTCGGCGCGCAGCGAGATGAGCACGTACTTGACGGTCGTCAGCAACGTGACCGTCCACACAACAAGGGAGAGCGCGCCGAGCACGAACTCCTGTGTAACGCTTCCGATGCCGCCGTTGCCGGCAACGAGCGCCTTGGTTACATACATGGGGCTGGTGCCGATATCGCCATACACCACGCCCAGCGTGACGAGCATCGCCGAGATGCTCACAGGAATCGCAGCGTGCGAAGCTGCCTCCTTGACCTTTTGTTCCATAAGCCGGTTTCCTCCCAACTTTAACGTTCGAGGGGATTATAGGTAATCGGCCCATGTTTTAATGCACTGTCTTCCCAGCTAGATAAAGATTTATACAGTCTTTAGGCTACCGCGGCGATATGGAATGTGACAAAAGGACTGTCCCCTTGTCACATTCGTCATTTTCCGAGCCAGTTTTTGAACCACCACTCCATGGAGCGACTCATCTCGGCCATAAAGGGACTCGTGTGTTTGCGGGTATAGATGTCCACGACGCGCTCCCCCACCTCGCGGGCATGCGGGCGAAACATCGCATCCATCTCGGCCACCTGCGCGTCCATGGTCGCGGCATCCGCACGGCGGTAGCGCTCCTCATGCACCAGGTTCACCACGGGGTGTGCAATCGCCGGGCGCTCTTTGCGAGGCGTGCCGATGATGAGCATCGATAGCGGCATGGTATAGGGCGGCAGATCGAGCAACTCGGCAACTTCCTCGGCATTCTCGACAATATCACCGATGTAGCAGCTCCCCAGCCCCAGGGCCTCGGCGGCAACCACAGCGTTTTGCGCGGCGATCACGGCATCCTGGGCCGCGATGGCAAAGTCGCCCAAACCCGGAGCGCGGCGGGGCGCCTTGCCCGTGCGCTCGACAAAATCGGGCTCAAAGCAGCCCACGTGCTCAAACAGATCGATCCACTTGGCATAATCGACCACAAATATGAGTGCCCAGGGCGCCTTGGCGATCATAGGCTGGTGGTCGCACAGGTCGGCCAGACGGTCCAGCGTAGCCTGCTCGCGAATGCTCACGATGGAATACATCATCATGGCGCCCGCCGACGGCGCGCGACTCGCCGCATGCAAAATCGCCGCCCGCTGCTCGTCGGTCACCGCTACGGGACGGTCGTTGTCATCGCGCGCAAAAGCGCGCGTGGACGAACGGTGCTCCAAAATGTCCAGCACCGCGTTGCCCGTAGTCTCGGCCGAATAACCGCCGGCGTCCACGACCGCAGCTCCGTCGCCGCCCATGTCCGCCTTGCAAACCTGCTCGCTCATCGCCCTACCCTCGCCATCTCTTTAAGAAGCCTTTACGTTTCCGTGTAATTCCCGTCCATTATCGCGCAGGTGGGCACTCCATTGCGCCACACCGCCACACATGCGCGTTAATATGGCTGGTTGTTGTGCGCAGCCGTCAAATGCTGCGCATATCTCGGTAACAATCGGGTAAATCCCCGCTTTCGTAGGTTTTGCATTTGTGAGGAGTTTCAGCATGTTCGCTGCCGCCATCTCGCTCGTCGGTCTTGCGGCGACCGTCTGCCTTGTCCTGCGCGAGGCCAAGGCCATTCGCGCACAGTCGGGCACCGTTGCCAAGGGCGCTATCGCCTGGAGCGTCTCCTTTGGCCTATTCCAGCTCTTTTTGACCGTCTGGGGCGCCGTGGGCCTCGTCGCTCAAAACGAGCCGCTCGCCTTTGTGATGCTCATCCTGACCAACGCCATCCTCACCGGCTGCGCCTGGGCCAGCATCGCACGCGACCGCATCGCCCCGCGCGTCTTTGCGTTCGCCGCGCCCGACGCCCCCGCCCCCACCGGCAAGCTCGCCCGCCTGCGCGGCGCCTTTGTGGGCAAACCGCTCGTCGCCGCCGTGCTGTGCCTGCTGCTCGCCGGCGTCTTTGCGCTGCTGGGCATGGAGGTCTCGTCCAACCACGACTTTACCTGGGTCTACCCCCTGTGCATCCTGCTCGAGTGGGCCATCATCACCACGCTCATGACCGGCTTGTTCTTCCTGTTCCAGCGCCACGGCGCAGCTCCGGCCGTCCTGGCCTTCGCCCTCTTTGTCCTGGGCATTGCCGAGTTCTTCGTCATCACGTTTAAATCCATGCCCATCCAGCCGGGCGACCTTTCGGCCATCTCCACCGCCGCCGCGGTCGCCGGCACCGGCTACACCTTCTCGATCTCACTGTTCTGCGTGCTGTCCATGGGCTTTACCTCCATCGCCATGCTGCTGTGCGAGTACGCCGGCCTGGTGGCACCGCACCGTCAGAAGGGCGCCGCCAACGCCAAGCGCATGCTGCTCACCAACCTGCTCGTCGCCGTGCTGTGCCTGGGCGGCGTGACCGCGCACGTCACGCTCATCGACTACTACAACACCCTCGGCATCACCGTCTACACCTGGCGCCCGCTCGAGAGCTACTGGCGCGAGGGCTACCTGCCTGCCTTTATTAGTGCGGCGCAGTCCATCAAGCCGCCCAAACCCGCCGACTACTCCGTCGACGATGCCAAGGCCACGCTCAAAAAGTACGCCAAGGCCTACGACAAGTCCGACGCGGCCAAGAGCGACGAGCGCGCCGCCGCCCAGGAGCAGTTCGACAGCGAGAAGCCCACGGTCATCGCCATCATGAACGAGACGTTCTCGGATCTGTCGATCTACCAGAACATGCGCGCCGGCTACGAGGGCCCGCAGTACTTTAAGAACCTGCCCAACTGCCTCAGCCGCGGCAAGCTCTATGTGAGCGCCTACGGCGGCGGCACGGCCAATACCGAATTTGAGTTTATGACCGGCAACTCCATGACCAACCTGGGGTCGGGCGTCTATCCCTATACCATCTACAACATGGAGACGACCGAGAATCTGGCCGAGCAGTTCAAGTCGCTCGGATATTCCACCACGGCCATGCACCCCAACCACGCCACTAACTGGAACCGGGAGAACGTCTACAAGGACTTTGGCTTTGACCAGTTCCTGTCCATCAACGATTTCCAGGGCGCCGACACCCTGCGCGGCATGGTGACCGACCAGGCTACCTACGACAAGATTCTTGAGCTGCTCGACCAGAACGCCGACCCGCAGTTTATCTTCGACGTGACCATGCAGAACCACTCGGGCTACGATACGGGTCTGCTGCCAGTCGACAAGCAGATGCACCTAAACATCGACACGACCGACCTGGACGCCAAGACCATCGAGGACGGCACGCTGTCCGATGTCGACGAGTACGTCTCGTGCATTGAGCAGTCCGACCAGGCGCTGCGTTACTTCCTCAACGCCCTGAGCAAACTCGACCGCAAGGTGGTCGTGGTGTTCTGGGGCGACCATCAGCCCTTCTTCCCGTCCAAGTTCAACGACAAGTGGTTTACCGGCGAGGACGACGCCACGCATCAGGAGCGCTTGTGGCAGACCGACTACATCATCTGGGCTAACTACGACGTTGCCGGTTGCGACCAGACGAGCAAGGTCGACGACCTGTCCACCAACTACCTGTCCACCCAGCTGATGCAGCTGATCGGCGCACCGCTGACCGACTACCAGAAGGCGCACATGACGCTGCGCGAGTCGCTGCCCGCTATCAACTCTGTGGGCTACGAGGACGCCAGCCTGCGCTGGGCGCTCTCCTCCAACGTCACCGGTAACGACGCCGTTGCCGCAGCTGCCACCAAGGCGCGCGAGGATTACGCCAAGATGCAGTACTACGAGATGTTCCGCGACGGCAAGAATGTGTACACCGAGCACTTCCAGACCGAGGCCAACGAGACCGACCCCAACCTGGCACCGGGTACAACCAAGATCAAGTAGCGGGTCACTCATAACTGGTTCGTCTGCCCGGGTGGCGCGGAATGTAAGATTCCCTGCTCGGGCAGTCCTGCTCGCACGGAGAGCACATTAAGTGCTCTCCGGCTCGTGCGGAACTCG
>OCSH01000884.1_pt1 | contig 26439 bp, 18 predicted proteins | sample 1538371 | NCBI WGS metagenome assembly OCSH01 (sample SAMN04571687, study PRJEB22368) | human gut metagenome | biome: human gut; material: stool | host: Homo sapiens | place: Luxembourg | collected 2012-06-01 | reverse complement strand
GTGGCCATGGCGTGCGTCGAGGGATCGAGCCAGTACCACGCACCGTTTAGGTTGAGCCAGCCGGAGGCGAGGGCGCCGGAGCCAGTCGCGTAGTACCAGGTCCCGCCGTCGAGGACCCATCCGGTCGCCATCGCGCCGGAGCTGTTGAACCAGTATGCGGAACCGTTGCACGAATGGAGGCCCGTCACCATGGCGCCGCCCGCGTCGGGGTCGAGCCAGTACCAGGAGCCGCCGGTGTAAAGCCAGCCGGTCGAGGCGATACCGTCAGCGAACCAGTACCAGGAGCCGTCGACGAAGCCCCAGCCGTTAAGGGGACCGCAGCTGCCGAAGTAGCGGCGGACGCCCTGCGCATCAGTCTGGTAACCCGTCAGCATGGCCCCCGTCCGGGCGTCGAAGCAGTAGGGCACGCCGCCGACGGATACGGGGCCGCGCGCCAGCGCGCCGGAGCCCGTCGCGTAGTACCAGGTCCCGCCGTCGAGCACCCAACCGGTCGCCATCGCGCCGGACGAATTAAACCAGTACAGGGAGCCGTTGCACTCGTGAAGGCCGGTAGCCATGGCACCGCCCACGTCGGGCTCGAGCCAGTACCACGTGCCACTCTGAAACAACCATCCGGTATACGCCTTGCCATTGGAGGCTGCATAATACCAGGTGCTGTCAATTAGTTGCCAATGATAAAGGGAGACATCAACATACGCGTAGTTCATATCAACGTTGCCGTTGATTCCAGGGACTTTTCCGTTGCTCTTATACTGCCAAAAACCGTAATTGCCGGTATAGTCACATTGCGAGTTATATTGAGCAATCCAATGATCCCAAGAGCTACTCTTAAATACAGAGTCAGTCAAAATGTTGTTAAACCAATTTAAATTTGCATAAATACCAGGCTCATATCCTGCGGCAGAAATCCTATTACAAAAAACCTGCGCCCTCAATGCAATTCCGGTTTGACGTCCATTTGCAATTATCGAGTTATCCTCAAGATCGTAATACACCGGCAATCTTGGATTATGCCCAGAAAGGCAACTGATCACCATTGATGCCTCATCGGCTGCCTGTTGATTATCAAAAGCATATGAATAGACATAGACGCCGTAGGGAATTCCGAGTCGCTCGCACTCAGAAATATTTCGATTAAATTGATAGTCAACTCGACCGCCGAAAGACGGAGCGCCAAACCCAACGCGCAGAATAGCGAAATCGATGCCAGAAGCTTTAACTGCGTCCCAATCAATACGCCCTTGGTGCTCGCTGACGTCAATGCCCTGAGCTGTAACCCCATCGGGAAGAGCGTCCATAGACAATAAAGCTATTCCGTCTTCTTCGGAAGAAGCATCATCTGAAACTAATTGTCCACCCTCATAACGCCAAGAATTCTCAACCAGAGTCTGAGCAGCCTCTGCATCCGCAGGGCATACAAACATAGAAACGGGCGCAAAGAGCATCAGCACCAACAATGCCGAAAACAACTTAAGATGTTTGTTCATGTAAACCTCGTCATTCGCTCTTGATTGCGTCTAGCTTACAGCATAGCTATGAAAGATTCCCGAACATCTAACAGGACAAGATGCCATCTAGGACAATAAATAGTTGGGCGCAATGCTGCAAAGAAAAGAAGAACTTACCGGCAGGGTTGAACCCGCAGGCTCATTGCCCCCTCCTCTTGCCCCCAAGAATACCGACTTCAAATAAACTTTCAAACCAGATGTCAAAAAGGTAGGGGGCCCAGAGAGTCCCCTACAACTCGGAATTCTAACGAATCAGTATTACTTTCGATGGGCCCAAAGCGGTCAAACCGGAGATGCGATTTCCATAACCATCACTATGCCAGAACAAATTTTCGCTCGGCGAATTGCCCCAGAAAAAGCCAATGTGGCTATCGTCCGCATATGGGTTGTAAGGATTGAAGAACACAATGTCCCCCTTACGAGCCAAACCACTACGTAACAACTCATCAATAGAGTTGAAATAAGTCACGTTCGCACACGTATCGATAGCGTAGCCGTACCAACGATAAGCGTTTACGCAGCCGCCCCTTCCGGGACCTCCACTCCAAGGGGAATGGCTCTGCTCGGCGGCAATGGGAGCTAAATTCCCGCCCGCCTTCATATATGCATGCGATACAAATCCACCACAATTCATGCCCGTATAACCGTCCCAACGCGGATCACCCTTTGGGTACATGCACGTTTCCTGGCTGAGATGCGTGTCGTAGCGTGTTCCACGGTAATAGCCGTCGTTTTCGTGGCTCATAAGCCAATTGACCAAGCTGGACCTATTGACCCCCAAAACAGAACCAGACGTATTCAACCATGCACCACTTGCATTGAAGTAATAGTCAACGCCATCGATTTTCAGCCACCCGTTAGCAAACATGGCACCCGAAGGCTGGAGCCAGTACTACGTACCGCCGTCATTAAGCCATCCAGTTTTCATCTTGAATGTGGAAGGGTCCATCCAATACCACGCACCGTTGACATATTGCCAACCAGACTTAAGGACACCATTGGAAGATGCGTAGTACCAAGTATTGCCACTTTCGTCAGAAGCGTCTTTCGACATAATCCAACCAGACGCCACGTTAACGACACCATTCGCATCCGCATAGAAAACCGCATCTCCAATATGAATCACACCTGGCAATGAAGACGAGTCAGTACGATCAGCGACTACAGGAGATCCATCAGATGAAGTAGGCAACGGCTCGCTCAGTGCTCCAGACGAATTCGCCCATGCCATACCATCGTTCAAGTTGATCCAGCACGAAGATGCCATTGCACCGGAATCATAAGAAAAATAGCGCTTGCTTCCTACTGCAAATTCACCAGTACGCATTGCGCCGGATACATCATCAAGGTAATACCAGGCGCTTCCGGACTTTATCCATCGCCCTCGTTGAATAGCTCCGTTTGATGCGGCGTAATACCAAGTACCATCAGCAAGTGCCCAGCCTGTTGCCATGGCACCTGAGCTCGTAAGGAAATAGGTGGACGAGCCCACTTGCACAAAGCCCGTGAGCATAATATGGCTTCCTGGATCCAGGTAATACCAAGAATTCCCTAGAAGTAACCAACCTCCATGCAGTAAGCCGTTGGAGTCAGCGTAATACCAGTTGTTGTCAATAAGTGCCCACTGGGAGGATAGCATGGCCCCTGAACTGTTAAAGATATAAGAGGTGCCATTGCATTCATTCAGCCCGGTGGCCATAGAACCGTCTGCAGGATCAAGCCAGTACCAACGACCCCCATCCGAGAGCCAGCCCTTTACCAGAGCGCCAGAGCCGGAAAAATAATGCCAGACAGAAGCATCAAGATGCCATCCGATAAGCATTGCACCAGAAGAAGAGAATCCATACGTGGCTCCCCCAATCTGCAGCATCGCATCGTGGACCATCTTGCCCTCATCATCCAGCCAATACCAGTTGCTGCCGTCTGAAAGCCAGCCTTTTACCATGGCGCCAGAACCGGAGAAATAACGCCAAGCAGAAGTGGAGCCCGTAGAATCTAGGTACCAGCCGACACGCATTGCGCCCGAAGAGGAGAAGGCATACGTCGCACCCCCGACTTGAACCAACCCATCCTGAGCCATTCGACCTTCGTCGTCGAACCAGTACCAGCTACCGTCTATATGTCTCCAAGAAGAAACAGCGATTGTTCCGTCGGACAAGCCCCAACGCCAAAAACCAGCCCCTTCTTCGGGTGATATCCACCCCTGATGCCAAATAATTTGATTCGAAACCTCGGAAGGGGTCTCATTATCCACCTGAGAGTTCTGCTCGACAGCGAAGGTCGATTCGCGCTGAGCATCAACGCCTGACTCGACAGAAGCAATAGCAACGTTAGATGCGGGACCTTCGTCAGTGTTATTCGAATCAAGGGCGTATAACATCGAGGGCGAACCCAAAAGGAGCCCCAAAGAAACAAGGCCCGAAAAGACCAGCACCCCGAATGACCATTTCTTCATAGCAGCACAGTATCCAATCACGCAGTGGCCCCGTCACCTCAGGGCAACGGGGCCTCAATCAAAACTAGCTCAGTAATGTACTAGCCAATTTGCTGGCAGTTTTTGCACTCTCGTGAAGCGCCACGCCTCTGGGCCTCCTGGATAGAGATCTGCGAATAGCCCTTTGCGTCCTTGCCAACGGTACGGCACTTATGCGTATGGTAAACATGGCTACCGCTCTTATACCAAACTAAACCATAGCCCGGAATCCACTTGCCGTCCTCGCCGACATAGTAGGAGCCAACCCAGGCATTCGTAGCCATGGCACCGGAAGACTGGAGGTAGTAGTCGCCGACCCAGGCGTCGTGGGCCATAGCGCCGGAACCGCTAAAGTAGTACCAGGCGCCGCCGACCTGACGCCAGCCGGTAACCATCGCGCCGGAATCGTCGAACCAGTACCAAACTCCACCAACGTTAGCCCAAGAGTTAGAGGCCATAGCGCCCGAACCTCCGAGCCAATACCACGTGCCGCCATTGCTGAGCCAGCCGGTTGCCATGGCGCCCGAACCGCTCGCATAGTACCAAGAGCCGCCTGCCAAGAACCAGCCAGTGGCCATTGCACCGGAGTCGCCGAACCAGTACCAGGAGCCGCCGAGGCTGCGCCAGCTGTTAGCGACCATGGCGCCCGAACCGTCGAGGTAGTACCACGTACCGCCGATGTTGAGCCAGCCAGTGGCCATCGCACCGGAAGCGTTGGCGTAGTACCACGTCCCCGAAACGTTGATTCAGCCGGTCAGCATGACACCATACTCGTCGAAATAATACCAAGTTCCACCGATATTATGCCAACCGGTCAGCAGTTCGCCACTGGAGGTCGCATAGAACCACTTTCCATAGATGGAGTCATAGAGCCAGCCGCTATGCTGCATGCGGCCATCGGCGTTGGCACCAGGGGTGTTCAGGAAGTAGTTCTTGCCGTCAATCTGAACTCGGCCGTATGCCATATCATGGCTTTCGGGGTAGAAGTAATACTTGTCCCCACCGATAGACTGCCAGCCCGACACCGCGATCCCGTCAGCGCCAAAATAGTACCAGACAGCTTCGTATTCGTTATGCCACTGGTTCGTGACCATGGCGCCAGTTTCGGGATCGAAATAGCGAAGGTTGCCGTCCTCGCACCGAACGAGTCCAGTCTTCGGACGACCGTCGGAACACCATTCCGTAATCGGTCCACCGCCTCCGCCACCGCCAGCAATATCAGCAAATGAGGGCGCCGGGGCAACCGTCATGCAGACAGCGGCAAATGCAACAACTCCCAGCACTGTTAGTCCGCGCCATCTTTCTCGAAGGTTTTTCATACGACATCCTTTCTCCGAGATTTAAGGCTCTCTTAAGTTATTTTTAAACTATCAATTCAGTATTTCAACGGGAAATCGATAAAAGGTGTCTTTGTGACTGCAATTTAAATATGAGTCGCCGAACCCCAACCGTTACGCCAAATAGCTTCTAAGGCAAACTGAGCGCATGAGCGAACCGATTTAATACAACCACCTGTAAAAATCTTGAGGCACGTTTTCGATATGACAAGAGCTGCTTGAACGAGGAGTACTTGAACCCCACCGCCCTTGCAGCTCTTGAGGATACTTTGCCGGAACTTGGCATTACTTCGCACTAAAACGAGAAGTACTCACTGTCGGAGGACAAGTTCGGCCCCAACCATGAATCGCCCGTCAAGAAGAACTCAGGCCAGCGTTGCATGAACAGTGCCTGTTCGCGCTTCCAGCGGCGCAACTTTTCCTCGTTGGCCTCTTCCCTGCCGCGCGAGGTGAACTCGTAGTGATACAGCTCGGCATAGGGCGTATAGATGGTGCGGTAGCCCGCCTCCCATACGCGCAGGCAAAAGTCTGCGTCGTTAAAGCCAACGGCGAATTCCTCGTTGTAGCCTCCGACCTGCTCAAATACGTCGCGTCGCACCATCTGACAGGCACCCGTCACGGCGCTAAAGTTGCCCGGGCGCACAGCACGAGCAAGATAGCCCTCGCGCTTTGCCGAGAAGTCTTGGTTGGCATGGGCAAGTGCGCCGCGCACACCGACCAAAATGCCAGCGTGCTGCACCAGATGGTCGGCAAAATAGAGCTTGGCGCCCACCACGCCCGCATCGGGACGCTGCAGATACCCCATCATCTCTTCGATAAAATCGGAGCTTATGACCTCGGTATCGTTGTTGAGCAGCAACAGGTAGTCGCCCCTGGCGTGCTCCACACCAAAATTGACGATCTGAGAGTAATTGAACTCGCCCGGCCAGTACACAACGCGCGCGGTGCCCTTACCTTCGGATGCTGCAGCCACGCGCTCCGGCAGGGTTTCGTAATACGCAAACGTCTCCGGGGCTTCGCTGTTGTTCTCCACCAAGACGATCTCGTAGTTGGTATACGTGGCCTTCTGAGCGATCGACGCCACACAGGCATCGAGCGTCTCAACGTGATCCTTGGTGGGAATCACGATGCTCACCAGCGGCGCAGGCTCCGGCAGCGCATAGCGCATGCGGTAGACAAACGGCGTCTCGGTCTCCTCGACCGTTCCGCAAATGCCCAGTGCGTTAAAGTGGCGCTGAAGCGCAAGGCGCCCGGCTTCAATAGCATACGGCTTGCTATCGGCAGAACCATCGGCGGTCGATCCCGGATGAACGCGCCAGTGATACAGCACGTGCGCAACATGCTCAAACCGCGCGCCCGCCGCAAGGCAGCGAAGCGTAAGGTCGTAGTCCTGGGCACCCGCAACATCTTCTGGGGACGTGCCAATGTAATCGATGAGCGCCTTCTCCACCATCAGGAAATGCGTCACACAGTTATGACTATAGAGCAGATCGGCGTTGAGCTTGGTCTTAAAGACCGGCTGACCCCACTCCCCCGTTTTCTGAAACACGTCCTCGTCGCAGAACAGGACCTGGGGGCGCTCGCCCTCGGCCGCCTTATTCAGCGCGGAAACATACTGGAATAACGCGTCCGGTTCCAGAATGTCGTCATGGTCCAAGAACGCGATGTAGTCTCCAGTCGCCTGCTGAATACCAGCGTTGGTGTTGAGCACAATGCCGCCGTTGCCAGGCAGCTCAATACGACAAACCCGCTCGTCATTGGCGGCAGCCGCAAGATTGGCCACCGCATCCCATTCGGGCGAGGCGTCCATAAGCAGCAATTCCCAGTTGCCATAGCTCTGAGCTAGCACCGAGTCCAGCAGCTCGCGCAGGTAGACCCGATCAGTTTTATAGCACGGCACCACAATACTCACGAGCGGTCTATAGGCAAAGGCCGCCGAAGCGACACGTTGGCACGCCAAATCGCCCGGCTTTGCGCGATGTTGCTCAAACCAACGTCGATAAGCTGCGTCGTCCGCACGCGCGTCCTTCATGCGGTTCCAACTGTCATCGACCATGCCGTTGTACAGGCGACCATCCATGGCGCAAAAACCGCTCTGGATCTGCCCCGCGGGGTCGATTGCAATCGCGACAAAATCACGTATATCCTGGGGCATCTCAACGCTCAAATACGTTTTATTGACGCGGCATCCGTTCTGCTGCGGCACATCGATCTGCGATTCAAACACATGCACGGTGACATCGATGGCATTCATATGCGTATCGAAAATCTGGAGCTCAGGTGCGCACTGAGGGTCTCCAGCCCAGGTAACCTCATAGCGCCACGCCGCGCCGGCGTCTGCCGGCAAATAGCGAATGGCATCGATCTCGTAGAGGCCGCAGTGTTCGCCACGCTGCGCATCGCGGATAAGCGCACACAGCGCAGGCTTTGCTTTGTAGTTAATCTTGGATTCCAGCTTGGCCACGCGGCTATCGAGGCGAATGGAGCCCAACCTTTGGCCACCGGATGCAAAAACGACATCCATCGACGAGCCGTCCAAAAACGGAAGCACCAAGACGGCGAGCTCGCGCTCGTAATCGAAAACGGAAGGGCAAAGCGCCAGCACACGGCCATGATCGACCGGGAGCACCAGCGACAGCACACAAGAACCGCTCGTCGTCGCATGGGCAAACGCTTGAGAACCCTCCCGCTCAATAAGCGCGGCGACATCCTGACCGGCAAAACGAAGCAGCACAAACAGACGGCCCTGACTGCGGCAAAGTGCCAAACGCTTGATACTCATCTACAATTCTCGCTTTCCCAGGGCGTTCGCTGCCATGCGTTTGCAGGCACCCAGGCGCCCAAACCTCAAGACGTCGTAATCGAACATGAGCTTTTTGCACCCACGGGCATTGGAGGCCTTGCTGGTAAGCGCCGCACGCACCATAGCAGCAACAGAAGGAGCGCATTGTGCGAGCGCAGCATCGCTGCCCACGGCAGAACCGGCAAGTGCCGTGGCAACGGCAGCAAACACCTTGCCGCAGTCCGAACCCAGCAACCTGAGCGCATCGTACAGCACCAGGTCGCAGAGGAAGTACGCCAGGTCATTGGCATGCTGAGCATCGAGACCGTCGCGCTGCCAGTCAGCCAGCACCGCGGAGTAAATCTTCACGTGCTCCAGCAGACGTGTCTCGTCGTCGTAGCGCATGGTGTCCATGAGCGAACCCTTGCGCGCCACGCGGTAGTCGTACAGCTTGTTCGAGATAAGCGCGGTCTTGTGCGAACGACCGTACACGGCAAAATCGAAGACCTGGTCCTCGCCGTACTTAACGGTTTCGTCGAACACGATCCCGTTGCCCAGCAAAAACTCACGCTTGCAAGCGGTGCGCCATGCAAAGGGGCGAGATGCTTCCTTAAACAGCAAGTCAGAGTTATAGCCTTCAAACGACACATCGCGCGGGCTCAGCACATAGTTAAGCCACGGATACCCCGCCTCCAGCGGATACGGGTTCGCGCCAAAGGTCAAAACGTCGCAGTCCTCGCGCTCAAAGGCATCGACGATCACGCGGCATGCATCGGGCGTAAATCGGTCGTCGGAATCCAAAAACGCAACGATAGGCGCCGTGGACGCGGCGATGCCTGCATTACGCGCACTCGACAGGCCGCCGTTCTCCTTATCGACCAGCGTAAAGCGCGCGTCCTTTTCGCAATAGGCAGCCGCAATATCGCGCGAGCCGTCCGGCGAGCCATCGTTGACCAGCACGCCTTCCCAATCGGGCATGTCCTGCGCAAGCAGGGAGTCCAGGCACCAGGCCAGGCACTCCTCCACTTTATAGATGGGAACGACAACGGAAATCTTGTGGGTAGCCATAGTCACTCGCTCCTACTGTGCGGCCGGAACGTCATCGGGGTGCGGGTTGTCGCCGTAGGTGCACTGATACGTCAGCACACGCCAGACCAGCGGCAGGCCGCCAATCTTAAAGTAATGCTTAAACGTATTGAGCTTGCCCGGCTTCTTAAAGTCAAAGCGCGAATCGATATAGGCGCGGGGCGACTTGACCATCAGGCGCAAGTCGGTCTCGCCACGCGGATCAAACAGCGACAGATCAAAGCGACCGGCATCCCAGTCGGCCTTGAGCTCGGGCGAGGCCTTCTGCCAAAACTGCTCGCGCAGTTCATCGACCAGGCGCTCATCGTTCCAACGGTACGTATCGACCTTCATGCGCATTAAAATACCCTGAAGCTGAGCCTTAAGCTCGGGGCGTTCATCCAAAAAGCGCTGCATCTCGGCGTATTCGTCGCACACGCAAAATACCTTGTTGGGCGAATTAACGGAGCTCTTCTCGTTGTCTTGGCGATAGCACAAAATGGGGTCCGCGATAAACGCAGCACGCTCGGCGCATGCCCAGACCTTAAAGTTAAAACCCGCATCCTGATACGAGGCACCCGGCGTGGGAAGGAAGCGAATCTGATTGTCGTTGAGGAACGCGCGCCGATAGATAGCCGACCAAATGGAAGGTTTGCGGTAGAAGATGCCCGGGCGATCGACGGGGCGATACGCGGCGCCCGTCATATGCTCGTCGATAATCCCAAACAGCTCACGTCGCTCGCTGGGCGTGGACCAATACAGATAAAAGTCGCCCTTTACCGCATCGGCATGCTCAGCATCGGCCTTGGCGACCAGCTTTTGAAGCGAATCCTCAAACATAAAGTCGTCGGACTCAAGGATGCCCACGTACTCACCGCGCGCCATCTCCAGGCCACGGTTCATCGAGTCGCCGTAGCCGCTGTTGGCCTTGTCGATCATCTTTACACGGGGGTCGTGCTCCATGTACTCGCGGATGATATCCGGCGAGCTATCGGTGGAGCCGTCGTTGATGCAGATGATCTCGATGTCATTGAGCGTCTGCGCCACGGCGGAATCGAGGCACACGCGCAGATAGCGCTCGACATTGCAAATGGGGACAAGCAGCGAAACTTTAGGGGTATCAGAGTTCTGCAAGAGAACCTCCCGTTGAATAGCGTGTAACAGGGTTATTTTAGCAGCCGAGTTGCGGCGGGCGGCAGCGCTTGGAATTATAGAAAGCGCTCCAGGCAGGCTTTGAGACCGCGAGTCGAAAGATAGAACAGCGTGGCGTCTGCCATCGAAACGCCCGAGGTCGCCGCAACGAGCTTGTGGGCAACACGGCGAACGGCACCCTTAGCAGGCATATCCGCCCACTCCGTTCCCAAAAACGTCGTGAGGTCCATGTTGACGCGAGCCGCCACGCGATGGAAGTCATCGGCATCCAAGCGCGCCAGATCGAACACAATTAGGTCCAAAAACCAAGTTATCAGCTCGCCGGGACACAGGTCCAAAAGACCATAGGCCGCCCAGTCTTCCAAGACCTCCTCGAGCATCTTCATGTGGGCGTCAAGCTTTTTGGCGCGCGCCTCGGCACTGTTGAACTCGTGCGTCGCCGATTCGCTCTCCATCACGTAGTGGTAGAACTTGTCAGGCATGACGACGGTCCTGCGGGCAAGCGCATAAGCCGCAAATTGGAAGACGACGTCCTCGCCCAAAGCCAAACCGGGGGCGAAGCGAATGCCTTCGCGATTGAGCAGCTCGCGCGAAAAAGCCGCACGGCAGGCATAGGGCTGCGCATTCGAATGGAACAGCAGTTGAGGATCGCGGGCGCCGAAGGTACCAGCTTTGGGGCTCATGAGTTGCTGGACGCGTTTGGGGGCAGCATCGGCAGGTTCACAGACGCCGCCAAAAACGGCGGCCTCGGCATCCGCAGACTCCATGGCATGCAGCACGCGCTCGACCGTCTGGGCATCGATGTAATCGTCGGCGTCCACAAAAAAGACGGTCTCGCCCTCGGCGACATCGATACCGGCATTTCGAGCACACGAGACACCCGCGTTTTCCTGGTCAATCACCAGTACGCGATCGTCGGCCTGCGCGATCTGGCGCAACACGTTCAACGAATCATCAGTCGAACCGTCGTTGACGCAGACAACCTGAATCGAACACTCAGACTGGACCAACAGCGAATCGAGGCATCGCTGAATGGAGCGTGCAGAGTTGTAAACGGGGACGACAATGGTAACTTTAGGACACGAGGCCTCTCCCATGCCGACCTACCCCCTCAGCGATTCGATGAGGAAGGCGGCGACCACGCCTGGGCCTCCAACCGAGGCGTAATACTTAGCACGCCCCAAGGCACCATCCGTCGCAAAACTCGGATGCTCGTCAACCCAGCCCTCGGGATCTTTGAGGATGGCAGCGAGATTTGCGCGCTTCCACGGTTTGAGGTCGTCAAGCAAAAACTCCCCCGCGTCCAAGGCCGCCTGAAATTCCTTAGCCATCTGAACCAGGAACTCCTTATAGAACTTAGGCGCCAGGCGCACGTAGTTCCACATGTATGAATCGTACTTAATGAGCTGGTTGAACTTGAGCATGCGCGCGACATCGCCGCTTGCGTGGTCGCGGGCATAATCCTCTCGAATCCAACGCTCAATCTCGGCATACTCGGTATTGACGCAAAAGACCTTAGCTGAAGAATTGACCGAGGAATTCTCGTTGTCCTGGCGATACGACAACACGGCATCGTGCAGGTAAATAGCCTTATCGGCGCACGCGATCACCTTAAAGGCGAATGACGTGTCCTGAAAGGATGCCCCCGGAGTCGGCAGGAACGTAATGCCGTTGCGCTCAAGAAAATCGCGACGGTACACGGCCGACCAAATCGACGGCTTTTGCTTAAAGAACTGCGTCGTATCGCTCGGGTGCACTGGCTTGCCACAGTCCTTGGCTTTAAACATCTCGTGCAGCGAACGGCGCTCCTCGGGCTTAGACCAGTAGAAATCAAAGTTCGCCTTCGCAAAGTCGGCATTATTGCTATCGGCGGCCGAGACAAGCTTTTCGAGTGCGTCGGGCGCCATAAAGTCATCGGACTCCAAGATACCAACGTACTTGCCACGCGCCATCTCCAGACCGTGGTTCATCGAGTCGCCGTAGCCGCTGTTGGCCTTGTCGATCATCTTGACGCGCCCATCGCGCTCCATATACTCGCGGATTATCGCCGGCGAGTTGTCGGTCGACCCGTCGTTAATGCAGATGATCTCAATATCCTTGAGCGTCTGCGCCAGGGCGGAATCGAGGCACTCGCGCAGGTAGCGCTGAACATTGTAAATGGGAATAAGCAGCGACAGAACAGGGCTGCCAGAGGCGTTAGTAGACAAATGTGCTCCTTAGGAAATACCTGTCGTTTCATGGTATCAAAGGGTCAGCGCGCCAGCGGGCGTTTATATAATCTATGGAGCCTCTTGCGGGCAAAGCGGCCCCACGTCATGCGGCGGGCCCATGGCAGGTTCCTGCGTTTTATTCAAAGCTTGCCGCCAAGGTGCGCCGAGCCTTTACAATAGGACAGTCCCAAGGACGTATTCGATAGCTTCCGCGCTGCACTCACCCGCCGCGCGTGAAAGGATATATTGCCCCATGCCTTCAACCCTTCCCGCTCCCATCGATAAGCTCGCCATCGTCGTCGTTACGTACAAGCGCCAGGAACTCCTGGCCAACTTGTTCGACTCTATGACCGAGCTCACGGCAACGCCCTGGCGCATCGTGATTGTCGATAACGAGAACTCACGCGAGACCGAGGCCATGTGCACCGCATTCAACGAGCGCCTGGCTAACCTGTGGGGCATCGACACCGAGCAGCCCGACGCGCAGGGCGGCACCGACCGTGTCATCTACGCCCCGCAGCTCGAAAACGGCGGCGGTGCGGGCGGCTTCTCCGCCGGCACCAAATGCGCCTACGACCTGGGCGCCCAGTGGTTCTGGGTGATGGACGACGACGTGCTCGTCATCCCCGAAGGCATCGAGCGTCTTGCCAAGTGGACCGACCGCTACGATGTCATCCAGGGTTCGCGCCTGGACTTTGACGGCGGCGCCTTCTTTTGGCAGTACCAGCTCATCCTTTCGCTCGGCATCCCTAACCCCATCGCCAAGTGGGATCTGGGTCCCGAGGGCTACCGCGCCATGAACCAGCTGTGCTTTGAGGGCGGCATGTTCTCGCGACGCGTGGTCGACAAAATCGGCCTGCCCGACGCGCGCTTCTTTATCTACGGCGACGATGCCTGCTACGGCTACGTAGCCAGCCAGCACTTCCCCGCCGCCGTTGTGGCCGACGTGGTGCTCAAGCGCGCCCGCGCCGTCTCTAACTGGGACATCGCCGGCAAGCGCCAGCTCAACTCCACGAGCGACACCAACCGCTACTACATCATGCGCAACCGCGGTTATCTGGCCCGCTACATGCAAATCTACGGCGACTATCACCCCGTGCTGTTCCGTCTGGGCAACGCCGCGACCTTCTGCAAGGAGTTCATTCGCCTGGCAGCCGTTGACAAGTGCTTTAAGACCGGTATTCCGGCGCTGCGCCGTGGCATGAAGGACGCCCGCAAGATCATCAAGGACCCCGACTGGAAGCCCATGCCGCCCATGAAGGACACCGAGTAACGGAAGCCGGAAACACCTCGGCGCTTAAAGCCGCTGGCACACCGTAGCCACATGCTGCCCATCAAAACCGAACCCCCAGCGCATGCGACCCACGCCGGGGCGCGGTACACGGATTTCGTCGATGCCGTCGCGCTCTATGTCGAGTAGCGACTGCACGGCCAGCAATTCCAGTCCCAGCGCATCCACATCGGGGTCATACATTAAGTTAATCGTTATCAGCGGGCGCTCGTCCAGCATGCCAATCGTATCTGCTACGTCGAACACAGCACCCGTAGGGAAAACCTGGATGTCCCAGCGACCTGCGCCACACTTTCGCCTCGAGGCAGGATTGGCATAGCCCGGTAAGCCAAAGCAGAGCCCCTGCAAGAGCAGATGATATGGCAGCGGCTTATCTGGGTCGGTCTCACCGATTCCCGCATCCCCCAGGATGCGGCTTAGCGCCCGCCTCACGGTATCCTCGTTCCCACGGCACAGCCCGTCGCGAAACGCATCGACGTCTCGAATGTCTTCGGCAGCGCACTCAAACCACTCAACAATCACTAGACGCAAGGCCTGTCTAAGCTCGTTATTGGGCAATCGCAAAGCACGGAGGCGATTGCCATGCTCTGGCTCCTCAGTCATATCCGTCGTGAGAAAACCGGACAGATACAGCGCTGTCCACATGCCATCGTCAGGCGAGACATCTGGCTCTGCAGTGCCCAAACAAAGCGGGACCTCAGCGCACCCATGGGCCTCGAGCAAATCAAACAAGACCGAAAGGCGGTCGAGATTCCACCCGGCAACTACCCTACTCAGGCAATCCGCATACCCATACAGATCGGCGCGCACAGGCGCCGTGCAGCCTCGGTCCAGAAAACCGATCACGCGCGCCGGACTCGAACAATAGACCCTGCCAAACCGATATCCCTCGAGCCATTCACGCGCATCATCAAGGTATTCCTCGCGCCCAGCATGATTCAACAGAGCCTGGACCTCGGCATCCGAAAAGCCGAACCAACGGTCACACCACGTCGAAAGTGGCGTCGACAGACAATACGAACAACTGCGCGAAGAAAGCGCCGCTTCGGCAGGACCGGGACACTCCCCCATCAGACACGTCAGCCGCAACGAATCGCGCGCAGTGGCAATGGCGTCGAACAGCACGCGATCGAATAGCCCTGCCGGATCGGCGTCGGAAGCGTCCCTCGCGCTCGCACGGCGAGACCACGCCGCATCGTACCCATCAACGAGCAATACAACCTGCTCATCGCAGGCCATCTCCAGCAGCTCAATGAGCACACCGAGCACCGAGTCAACCTCGTCCGCGCTCGCCACGCCACGCGCAACACGTTCGATGTGACGCACCTTATCTCGAGCTAAATCAGGAGCCTCCAAGAGCGCCAACAAGCGAGCGCACTCGCCCGAAAGGGCATCGCGCACGACGTCGGCAATAGCGGCACCACGCCTCGCAGCGCCAGAAAAGTCCAGCGATATCACCGGATAGCAAGCATATTCATCCCGATAGCGCCCACCGTCTGCATCCCAAATCTGAGCATTGGCAAACAAACGCTGATCAGCGCGACCAACCGCTGGACGCTCCAGAAAAGCCCTGAGCGTCGACAAGTTCATGCTTTTGCCAAAACCCTCGGGTCGACAGCACACCACAACGGACGCGTCGCAGTCCAACACATCGGCAATAAACATGGTCTTATCGATCAGCATGCAACGACCAATGGCATCGGCAAAATCATGCACGCCGACCGGCAAAACCGCATCATCGATATGGTTGACAAGCCGTACACCAAAAGTATCGGCACTGTTGCAATACTCCTGTTCAGACACTGTAACTTCTCCCTAAAACGTAGCACGAGGCCCATTGTAGCGAGCAGTTCAAGCGCAACGCTGGATACGCGCAAAGGCATCGGGCAACGGTAGGAACAAAGGCCTTGAGGAGGCATTACAAATCGTTGTGCAACAAAATGGGGCCCGATGCAACCGCACCGGCCCCCCATTGCGAATCTTTAGTTGTCGGGCAACCGAAAGGGACTACTCCTCGGAACCATCATCCCCAGCAGCCTTCTTCTGCTGATCAAGCTTGTGCTTACCACTCACAATGGACGTGGCACCAAGCGTAGCCAAGCTCGCACTGGCAAGGCTCGCCATCACGATGAGGTCGCCCGTCTTGGGCATATTGCCGCCATCGTTGCCAGCATTACCATTGCCGGAACCGGAATCGTTCTTACCGCCGCCATTGTTATCTTTGTTGTCGCCGGCACCATCTTTGTTGACACCGGTATTTTCCTTGTTGCCTCCAGCGATATCGGCGCCGTTGTTATTGTTCTCGACACCGTCGGACTTGTTGTCCTTCTCCTCGGAGTTGTCCTTCTTCTCCTCAGAACCAGAACCCTTATCCGTTTCGGACTTTTCGGATTTGTCCTCGGATTTATTGTCCTTAGAGTCGTCCTTCGCGGTATCGGTTTTCGTCACGGAGTTCTGACCGTCATTATCCTTGTTAGAAGACGAGTTGCCGCTTGGACCAGCCATTAAAGACCCCAGCGTGGAGCCAAACACTTCGGAAACAGAGGGCTTCTTGTTCGTCGGGGTGACGGGCGCATCCGTCCCCTTATTCGAATCATCCTTAGAGCTATCGGAACCAGAAGCGGTGACAGAACCAGACCCTGTGTTAGTGCCGGAGTCGCCACCGGCAGAGGAATCGCTCGAACCGTTGGAAGGTTTAGAAGAGCCATTGTCGGTCGAGCCGGAGTTGCTGTTACCGGTACCGGTAGCAGACCCGTTCGTCTCGCCCCCATTGCCCTCATTGTTATCAGTATCGGGCTTCTGCGCAGGCTGAGACTCCTCAGGAGTCTGGCTTGAATCAGGCGTCGAAGGGAACTCGGACACCTCAGGCTTCTTATCAGCCGCTTCGTTCTTCTCGTCCTCGGCAATATAGACCAGACAATCCTTGAGCTCATTGCGGTAGCGGTTCTTCCAGCCCTCGTGGTACTGAGGCTGGCTTGCATACTTGGTCGCCACGTTATTGACCACGCTATTGGAAAGCGCCGTCACAAACTCGCGGTCCGTCATGCTGTTGGAAAGCTTTGCCCAGCGGAAAAAGTCCTGGCAGCCACCGGTGCCGCACATATTGGTGATACTCCACACCATGCCCTTGACGCAGTCGGCGCGGCCGGAGATATCAATGCCGAGAGCGCTCTTGAGCCACGCCTCGGTCACCGCATAGTACGAGTTGTACGCATACGCATCCTGCAGCGCCGAGAACTCCTCGGGGTCAGTGTTGTAGGCGCCCAGGAAGGCATCCTGCGCAATACGGCCCAGCTCGGTAAGCTGACCGTTCGCATACATGGGATTGTTCGCGTTAGAAATCTCGCTGCCGCGATCGATCGCATCCTTGAGCATGCCGTACTTTGCAGAATCGTAGTTGTAGGCCTGCTTCATAAACGGGATGAGCGACCAGCGGCGATCGAACTGATAATAGCCCAGCGCGTTATAGCCGTCGCCATACGAAAAGCCCTGGTTATAGTTACCGTGGCTCTCGTATTTAGTGAAATACTTCATCTCGTCAGTCACGTTGACAAACGAGACGCCCTGGACCGACCTCAGCACGCCCGAGAAGGACTGCTGGGTGTACAGGCCCTTATCGATATTGGTGGCATCCGAGGCAACGCCCGGCATGGGCTCCTCGGCAACAGCAGTCACAGGCGCGGCAACGGCGCCAAACGAAAGCGCCAGCGTCAGGCCCGCCACAACCGCAGAATGCTTGGGCTGCATAAATCCTCCCTGCATTGGTGTAGTTAAAGTGCAGTTTGCAAAGATGAAATTAAGTATTACAGCTCGCCCGTTGTTGCACAACAACAACTCGGTAAACGGCAACAACCCTCCGCGAAATCTTAAGGAATTAGACAAACTGGTCGTCGGGCGCCAACAGAAGCTCGCCGTAACGTTTCGTCAGCCCGTCTCTCAACTGACAGAAAGCGGGAATATAGACGTTCAAGATGCGCTGAATCAAATCTTGAGCGAGCTTGTTGTCGTAGATATGGACGTTCGTATTGCGGTCTCTGAGCATATCCAGCCAGGCTGCCTCATCAATAAAGTCGTAGAATCGGTAGGACTCCTTCAAGATGGCACGAGGAGACCCCGACGCGGCAAGCGTGGCGCCCTCATACTCGAGCAGACGCTTAAGGAGCTTCCAGCTCAGTTCAAATTGAAGATTGAACTTATTAATCAATCCACTCTGAACAAAATCATTGTTGAGATCCTGATTGGGCGCATCCTCAAGATTCGCCAAGGCGCTAACAAAGTTCTCATATTTTTTCATACAGAATCACACCATCCTTGGCAATCTCATCGAGCAATTGCTGCGATAGGGACTCGTCGAGATTGACGACATCTACATCTAAAAGAGTATCAAGATGTTCCTCGATCAAATATGAGAAACGGCCGAAATCCCGGCAACCTGCTACGGCGATGTCAATATCGCTCTTGGGCAAGTTGTCGCCTCGAGCACGAGAACCAAACAACACGACCTTCTCGGCGTCACATTCCCGAGCAAAAACTTCGATTTGCTTGTACACCTTGTCGAGAGATGCCATTTGCACCCCTACAGCTTAATGTCAAAGTTGATTTCGGGGACGGCGGCCAGGTCGGCCAACGTCACGCCGTCGACGTACTTTTCGATCACGTCGTCCAGGCCGCGCCAGAACTTGACGGTCGAGCACAAATCGCTGCGGGTGCAGCTGTTGTCGATGCCGTCGCACGCCACGGGCGCCGTGCTGCCCTCGACGGCGCGCAGGATGTCGCCGGCACGCACCTCGGCTGGATCCTTGGCCATCATGTAGCCGCCGCCCTTGCCGCGCACGCTCTTAAGCAGGCCCGCCTTCATAAGCGGACGAACCAGCTGCTCCAAATACTTTTGTGAGATATGCTCACGGTCGGCAACCTCGCGCAAGGCAATCTTGCCCTCGGCGTCGCCCAGCGCCGCGATATAGATCATCAGCCGGAGGGCATAGCGGCCCTTGGAAGAAATGAGCATACCTACCCTCCCATCGCATCTGGGACAACATAACCAGGTCTGTTTGTCCCAAATCCTAAGTAAGTGGGACAAACAAACCTTGTTATTTTGTCCCACATCTAGAAAAGTCGAGTGGATTAGTCGGGTTTTCCCTTGACTAACGCCGAACCCATAGTAACTTTATTCCGAGAAGATTCCTAGGGTTTAGTACACCTATGAGTACACCATATACAGAGAGGGACAGCATGAGCGCAAATCCGCTGCTTTCCATCGATGGTCTCACCGCCTCCGTGGACGAGAAGACCATCCTCCACAATGTCAACCTCAACGTCGCCGCCGGTGAGACCCACGTGCTGATGGGCCCCAACGGCGCCGGCAAGTCCACCCTCGGCCACCTGGTCATGGGCGACTCCGTCTATACCGTCAACGACGGCCGCATCGTCTTTGACGGCCAGGACATCACCGAGCTCACCACCGACAAGCGTTCGCGCGCCGGCCTGTTTCTGAGCTTCCAGGCCCCGGTCGAGATCCCGGGCGTGCCGCTGTCGAGCTTTTTGCGTGCCAGCATCGCTGGCCGCCCCGGCCTGGAGATGAAGGGCAAGGAGTTCCGCCGTCGCGTCAAGGAGCTCGCGGCCGAGCTCAACATGGACACCGCCTACCTCAACCGTGAGCTGGGCGTGGGCTTCTCGGGCGGCGAGAAAAAGAAGGTCGAGATGCTCCAGCTTCTGCTGCTGCAGCCCAAGCTCGCCATCCTGGACGAAACCGACTCCGGCCTGGACGTCGACGCCCTTTCCACCGTCAGCCACGGCATGGACGCCTACCGCAAGAGCTGCGACGGCTCCATGCTCATCATCACGCACAACACGCGTATCCTGGAGCACCTGGATGTCGACCGCGTCCACGTTATGGTCAAGGGCCACATCGTACGCGAGGACGACGCCTCGCTGATCCCCTGGATCGACAAGAACGGCTTTGAGACCTTCGAGCGCGAGGCCGCCGAGCAGCGCGCCCAGGCCGAGTCCGCCGTTGCCGAGCAGCAGGCGTAAAGGGGCGACGCAATGACCAAGAACCGCACCGAGGTCGCGGACATCGACCGCAGCCTCTACGACTTCACCTATGGCGAGGAGGGATTCGAGCGCCTCGACGCCGGCATCACGCCCGACATCGTGCGCGAGATCAGCGCCAAGAAGGACGAGCCGCAGTGGATGCTCGACCTGCGCTTAAAGTCCCTCGAGATCTTCAATCGTTTTCCCGACCCGACGTGGGGCCCCTCCATCGAGGGCCTGGACATGGACAACATCGTCACCTACGTCAAGCCCAACACCGACCAAAAGCACGACTGGGAGTCGGTGCCCGACGACATCAAGAACACCTTTGAGCGCTTGGGCATCCCCGAGGCCGAGCGCAGCTACCTGGCGGGCGTCGGCGCGCAGTACGACTCCGAGCTGGTCTACCACAACATGCAGGACACGGCGTCCAAGATGGGCATCGTCTACTCCGGTATTGAGGAAGCCCTGCACGATCCGCAGTGGGAGCCGCTCATCCACGAGAAATTCATGACGCTCATCCCGCCCACCGACCACAAGTTTGCGGCCCTGCACGGCGCCGTGTGGTCGGGCGGCTCGTTTGTCTACGTTCCCAAGGGCACCAAGTTGGACTTCCCGCTGCAGAGCTACTTCCGCCTTAACGCCAAGGGCGCCGGCCAGTTTGAGCACACGCTCATCATCGTCGAGGACGATGCCGACCTGCACTTTATCGAGGGTTGCTCCGCGCCCAAGTACAACGTGGCCAACCTCCACGCCGGCGCTGTGGAGCTCTTTGTGGGCAAGCGTGCGCACCTGCGCTACTCGACCATCGAGAACTGGTCCAAGAACATGTACAACCTCAACACCAAGCGTGCGCGCGTGGACGAGGACGGCGACATCGAGTGGATCAGTGGCTCCTTCGGCAGCCACGTGGGCTACCTCTACCCCATGAGCGTGCTCAACGGCCGCCGCGCCCGCTCGAGCTTTACCGGCATCACCTTTGCCGGCGCCGGTCAAAACCTCGACACCGGCTGCAAGGTCGTGCTCAACGCACCCGATACCTCGGCAACCGTCGAGACCAAGGGCATCTCTAAGAGCGGCGGTATCCAGACCTTCCGCAGCTCCATCGTGGCCACGCCTAAGGCCGAGGGCTCCAAGGCAACCGTGAGCTGCCAGTCGCTGATGCTCGACGACCAAAGCCGCTCCGACACTATTCCAGCCATGGACATCCGCGCCAAGAACGTCGACATCGGCCACGAGGCCACCATCGGACGTATCGGCGACGACAAGGTGTTCTACCTGATGAGCCGCGGTATCTCGGAGGAAGAGGCCCGCACCATGATCGTCAACGGCTTTGCCAACCCGGTCTCCAAGGAGCTGCCGCTGGAGTACGCCGTCGAGATGAACAACCTGATCAAGCTCGAGATGGAAGGAGCGATCGGATAATGAAACAGACCACTAACACCGCTGCTACCACCCTTGAGCAGGTCAACGCGATGCCGGCCGCCACTTGGGGCTGGCTGAAGATGAATCAGACCAAGCTCGAGCTCTCTGACGAGCTTGCCGCCGCTCCCACCGAGGCCGTTGAGGTCGAGGGCTTGGACGAGCAGTTTACTGGCGTGGCAGACGCGTTCGAAGCCGCCATGGACACCATGGCCGAGCGCTTCCCCGAGCACCGCGCCTCCGCCCCCGGCGACGCCGACCGCGCCCGCATCACGCCCGAGACCGAGCTCGACGTGCCCGCCACCTCCATCTACCAGGCCGGCGCCATCAAGCTCGAGGAGGAGCTCTCCCCTGCCGAGGCCTTCGAGACTGGCATGGGCGAGGCTACCTACACCTACCTGGCCGACCACGCCACCAAGCGCGTCGTCATCGATGTGCCCGCATACAAGCACGCCACGGTTACCGTGCGCGTGAGTGGCGTCGACGCTGCCGCGGCCATCGCCGCCATCGATGTCGTCGCCCGTCCGCAGGCAACGCTCGACCTGCGCATAGCCCTGGACTCCCCCGTTGCCGGCCAAGGCGTCGTGGGCTCCGCGCTACGCGTGTGCGCCCACGAGTACGCCACCGTCAACGTGACCTGCACGCAGACGCTCGACGATAGCTGGATCGCGCTCGACGACACCGGCCTGTTCCTGGACGAGGGCGCGCGCGTCAACGTGCAGCACACCGTCCTGGGTGCCGGCGCCAGCGCCACCGGCCTTGCCGGCGATCTGTTGGGCGATACCGCCAAGGTCACCATCGATACTGACTACCTTGGCGCCCGCGAGCAGGTGCGCGACTTTAACTACGAGCTGCGCCACCGCGGTCGCAAGACCGAGTGCGAGATCGACGCCAACGGCGTGCTGACCGGCACGTCCAAGAAGGTCTACCGTGGCACCATCGACCTCGTGCACGGCTGCAAGGGTGCAACCGGCACCGAGCGCGAGACGGTGCTTTTGGCCAACAAGGGCGTCGACAACAAGACCATTCCCGTCATTCTCTGCGACGAGGACGACGTCGCCGGCAACCACGGCGCCACCATCGGTCACGTCCGCGACGAGCAGCTGTTCTACCTCGCCTGCCGCGGCCTTGACCAAAACGCCGCCGAGGACCTGTTCATCCGCGCCAAGCTGGAGGACGCCGCGCTTTCCGCCACCGACGAGCGCACCCGCGCCGCCGTCGTCCGCCTGGGCAGCAACCTGATCGATAACTTTGAAGAGGAGCTCGCATGATCGACACCGAGCACGTTAAATGCGATACCTGCACCGCCCCCGAGCCCATGGAGCTCGACGCCAGCGACGAGGCTTCGCGCGGCTGGCCCACTGTGGACATCGAGACCAACCCCTACAAGGGCCAGTTCCCGCTGTTCCAGCAGCACCCCGAGATCGCCTTCCTCGATAGCGCCGCCACCGCGCAGCGCCCTGCCTGTGTGCTCGACGCCGAACGCGACTTCTATCAGCGCATGAACGCCAACCCCCTGCGCGGCCTGTACTCGCTGTCCGTCGAGGCCACCGACGCCATCGCGAAGGTCCGCCAACAGATCGCCGACCTCATCGGCGCCGCCCAGGCCAACGAGGTCGTCTTCACCCGCAACACGAGCGAGTCGCTCAACCTGGTCGCCAAGAGCTTTGCACCCACGGTGCTCGAGCCCGGTGACGAGGTCGTCATCACCATCATGGAGCACCACTCCAACCTAATCCCGTGGCAGCAGGTCTGCCGCGAAACCGGCGCCAAGCTCGTCTACCTCTACCCAACCAAGACCGGCCAGCTCACCACCGAGGAGGTTCTTGCCAAGGTGGGTCCCACGACCAAGATCCTGGCCGTGGGACAGGTCTCCAACGTGTTGGGCGTCGAGAACCCAGTCAAGAACCTCGGCAAGCTCGTGCACAAGTACGGCGGCTACCTGGTCGTCGACGGTGCGCAGTCGCTGCCGCACATGCCGGTCGATGTGGCCGACCTGGGCGCCGACTTCTTTGCCTTTAGCGCGCACAAGGCTATGGGCCCCATGGGCATCGGCGTGCTGTGGGGCAAGATGGACCTGTTCAACGCCATGCCGCCCATGCTCACCGGCGGCGAGATGATCGACTCTGTTACCGAGCAGGACGCCGTCTGGGCGCCCGTTCCCGAGAAATTCGAGGCCGGCACACAGGACGCCGCCGGCATCTTCGCCACGGGTGCGGCACTCGACTACCTGGTCAACACGGTGGGTTACGAGAACATCCAGGCACGCGAGCAGGCACTCGTCCACTACCTGATGGGCGAGCTCATGCAGCTCGACTTTGTCCAGATCATCGGCTCCATCTATTGGGACAACCACCACGGCGTTGTGAGCTTTAACGTCCGCGGCATCCACCCGCACGACGTCGCGAGCATCATGGACATGGACGGCGTCTGCATCCGCGCCGGTCACCACTGTGCACAGCCGCTGCTCACCTGGCTGGGCGTCGAGAACCTTGCCTGCTGCCGCGCCAGCGTGGCCTTCTACAACGACAAGGCCGACATTGACAAGTTCATCGCCGGCCTGCATCACGTTTGGAGCACGTTCAATGGGTAATCTGTACACCTCCACCACATTTATGGAGCACAACTCGCACCCCGACTACAAGTACGAGATGGATGCTCCCACGCACGAGCACGACGGCATCAACCCCAGCTGCGGAGACGAGCTCACTCTGCAGCTGCGTGTCGAGAACAACGTGATTGAGGAGGCCTCCTTTACCGGCCACGGCTGCGCCATCAGCCAGGCCAGTGCCGACATCATGGCCGATCTCATCACCGGCGAGACCGTCGAGGAAGCTCGCCGCCTGGCAGAGCTCTTCCTCGCCATGATCCGCGGCGAGAAGCTCTCCGAGGAGGACCTGGAAGACCTGGACGAAGCCGCCCAGCTCCAGGACATCTCGCACATGCCCGCCCGCGTCAAATGCGCCGAGCTCGCCTGGCGCACCCTCGACGGCATGCTCGAGGGGCAAGCTAACCAGTAGCGTATGCTCCGAATCCAAGGTTTTTGATTGCCGAGCCGCCCGATACGGGCGGCTCTGTTTTTCCTAATGAGCACGAACACACAAAATCAACGCGCCCGGCGCCCCGTCTGTCATTTACCACACGGCCAGACGCGAACACGGGCGTTTTCCACAGCACCAAAGGCCTGCGGCAGGGCCCCGGGCCCGCCAAGCAATGCGCCAAGCCCCGTTCTGCTGAGCTCCGACTCGCTTCGCGCCTGCCGCAGGCGGGTCCCATAGGGTGCGACGTGCATTTTTGCGAGTATTCAGCACGCCAAGCTGTATGTATACGCATCGAAAGCGTTAATCAACGTCTCCAGGCGCATATATATTGTGTTTTAGAACAAGCATCGCGGTCTCAGGGATCACATACATGCGCTTCGGAGGCGGATCGGAAGGCATAAATAGCTTCGGGACCCGTATGTTGCAAGATTGCGGCAGTGCCGACAGCACCACGATGCTGAAAACTCCGTTTTTTGCACGGCGCAGACGGGGGTAGGCACGGGCAAACCCGGACTGAGCTGTTATTTTATGCAAGATGACGATTGTTCTATGCATATTAAGAAGTGCAGTTACCGTACCAAGCTTTTGAACGCTGGTTGCGGCGTATGGACGACCCCAACTGCGGTGAACAGGCGACCTTACATCACGTTTCCGCCAGCCCGCATCGCCGTTCGCGCGCGGGCGCGCACGATACGAGAGACGGTACTTTTGCCAATCCCGGTATACCGCTCAATCTGGCGCACCGTAAAGCCGGCATTGCTCAATCCAACAATAACGGTATCGCGCTGCGCCGGCGGTGCAGTTTTAACCACATTGAGCGGAACCCCGAGGCTCTTCGCCATCTTGTCGGCAAAGGCGTGGCGTTCCCACTCTGTCTCTTTCATATCGCGCAGCGCCGGTTCGCCGCCGTCGGGCGTCGAAAGCGAATAGGCAATAAAGCCCTCGGCAGAACCAAAAAGCTCAAGCACGCAAGAAGGATCAGAAAATCCCCTCGCGACATCGGCCGCGTCACCGTCATAAGCGCACAAATGCTCCGGAAAGCTGCTCCAGGGATAACGCTCAATGAGACTGATGCCCGCCTCCTGCGGATCGGCGTGAACGGAGCGAATAGCCTCCATCACCTGCCAGTCGGTATCGAGCGAGCGCCGGTCAAAACGGTTCTGGAACAGATGCCCTGTGCGCCCCGTGCGTTTATTGAACCGCCGCGCGTACGTCAAAAGCAGCCGGTGCATCGCCGCGCTCATCGCGTCCTCGTAATCTGCAAGCACCAGACGCACGTGATTGCCCATAAGGCACCAGGCGATAACCGTCACGCCCGCCTTGCGGCAGCACTCACGCATCAGCTCCAAGAACTCCCACCGGTCTTCATCGCCCTCAAAGATGAGCTGCTTGCCCGTACCGCGGGCACAGACATGGTAAAAGCCGGTAACCGTTCTCCAAACGCGCTGCATGGCGCTCCCTTCGCCGGGATCTGCTTGCCATCCAATACAGCACGATTGAAGCGTGCCATCAAAACATTCACGCAAAACAATTCGCTCGCGCGGCCAAAGGCAGTAAACAGGCGGCGAACGGCACCGTTGCAACAGGTCAACCCCTGCAACGCTTACAAAAGCTGACCAAAAGCTTGCCCAAGACGGACCCCCTCTACGGAAGTGCACGACCACAGAATATAGAGTTAAACCGTTTCAATTGAAAGTTCCGCGCATCTCGCTACGAAAACTGAGCCGTTCGCCAAATATTCCGTGCATTTCGCGGTATTATAGGGGCTGCATGTCATGTCCCTTTCGAAGGGTCGCCCGGCAATCGCCAGCCACGGCCCCCAGACGGGACGCCAACACGATAGAGAGGAGAGGCATGCAGTACTCACAGGAAGTGGAGAACATGTGCCCCGTTGCCAAGGGTGCATACCACGGCCCCGCACCCATCCCCGAGGAGGGCAAGTGGGTCCAGGCTAAGGAGATTTCCGACATCTCCGGTCTTACGCACGGTGTGGGTTGGTGCGCACCTCAGCAGGGCGCCTGCAAGCTCACGCTGAACGTCAAGGACGGCATCATCGAGGAGGCCCTCGTTGAGACCATCGGCTGCTCCGGCATGACCCACTCTGCTGCTATGGCAGGCGAGATCC